>MDSY01036882.1_pt1 | contig 16180 bp, 19 predicted proteins | sample 811131 | NCBI WGS metagenome assembly MDSY01 (sample SAMN05326643, study PRJNA326480) | marine metagenome | isolation source: seawater | place: Atlantic Ocean: South West | collected 2010
TTGTACAGATAAGTTAGTTCTACAATATTCTGGTACAACATGGTTATTAAAAATAGGACCTTCACCGTCCTCAATCGTATTAAAATAAATGTTGGGTAAACATCTAACTACTATATTTTTTTGAATGAGTCTTACACCTGAAGTTCTAACATTACCACTGGTTGCGTTTGCTATTGTATCTTCTAAGATAGGTTCGTTGATTGTTGCTTCTTGATTTACACTTAATCTTTTATATAAAGGCATATATTTTTCCTCCACTAGGATCAAGACTACGCATATTATAAGTTGCTCCTAATGTCGAACATATTATAATATCACCTGCTCGCATAGTTCTAATTTCATTAATATTAATAGTACCACTCTCACAAAATAATGCTGTAAATTCTTTAGTTGAATTTACATAACTATTATTTAAGTTTACATCATCAAATTCAAATTCTGTTGAATAAGATAATGTTTTACCTTTTTTTTTATATTGTACTCTTTTTGTTACCTCTTTGGTTAGAGTTTTTATTCTAAGTTCAGGTTGGTCTGGTAATGAATCTATGTCTATTATCATAACTCAAATACACCCTCGTCTTTGAAGTCATCTCCATCGCTGAGTGCAAATAATTCTTTTACTTTATCCTGATGAATTGCTAAATATTTATGTATATCTTCATAGTCTAAAGTTCCAGTAGTATCACTACTTGTAAACCTTTCACTCATTCTTATCCAAACTTTATGTTCACCGTCTGTAAATTCTAGTAAGGTTCCGTTTTCATTCGCCTCTGCTACTTGCCATTTTATTGTTGACATTATGATATTCCTCCATTAAATGATCCTTGTGTTGAAACAATGCCGTGTACGGTTACAGAATAAGAATTCCATCCAGTAATCGCATTTCCTACGGCACCACCCGAAGCACCATCAGCATTACTTCCGGTACCTGAACTAACTGAATTACCGTTTGCAGATACAGTTGGAAAGTTATGAGTTCCGTTTAAAGCAGTTGTGCTGTTACCAGCATTTCCGTTTCCACCACCATCACCACCGCCGGCACCAGCGAACCCTGATCCTCCACCACCAGGAACTCCACCAGCATTACTATTTGCAACTAATCTTACAGTTCTTTGACTAAAATAGGAGGTGTTAGCAGTACATTGAGTACCAGAGGTAACTGTTACCTGATTTCCGTTTGCGAAATTAGTTGTATGTCCACCGCCTCCTGCAGAACCACCAGAACCATCGGATTGACTTGCAGGATTATTTCCTCCTCCTCCGCCGCCGCCAGCGGTTCCGATTGTAAATCTTGTTGATCCGTTTGTGTTGGTTACAATACCTTTTAAGTTAGTTGTTGTACAAGTTATCCCATTATCAATAAAACCGGTCTGAGGCATACCAAAGGCAGATCCTCCACCACCTCCACCACAACCCCCAAAGAGAGCACCATTGTTATCTAGGTGTGTAGTTGACGCTAATTGTATAGCAGGACCTCCGGCAGTACCATTACCAGCAGTACCAGTTCCTGCAGCGTTAGCGGTAATATCTGAATAGGTTACTGCTTGACCATTACCACCATTACCACTTTTACCAGAAATATTATGACCCGATGCTACGACAAGTGTTGTTGCACCAGTTCTACCACTAGGTACAAGAAGAGCAGCCGTGCCAGTAGTATTTGAATAACAGTCACCAGTTGTAGTAAATATTATATGAGTGCCATTTGGCACACCACTACCAACATTAACTCGATCACCACTACCACCTGTTTTTTCAATAATTCTTAACTCAGACATAGAAATTGCACCACTTGCTGGTACATTTGCCAGAGGTGCCCCTAATGCAGGTCCACCGCTATAATAATTATTAAGAGAGTTGTTTGCCGATGGTTGACCAAACTCTGTTCTTATATCTTCAAAACTAATTGCGCCTGATGGTGTTGCCATAATAATACTATTTATAAGGTTAAACGCTTGACTATTTTAAAAAATAATGTTATAATTATCATATAAATAAACTTATATATCTATTATTATAGGAGATTTGAATGAAAAATTTTATAATTACTATGTTATTCACACTATTATTTATCAACACTTCATATGCAGGAAGTGCCACAATGGTAAATGCCGGTAGTGACTCTGGTGGGTTTCATCAGGTATTAACAATGGTCGCTGATAAACTAGGTAGTGATACTCAGTTTGTACAAGCAAATAATCCAGTAGTGGCAGGATCATACTTCGATCAATCGAATGTATTAACTATGTGGTCAACTGAATGGCCTGGTGATAGTTCTCTACCATCTGTTGAAATAAATGAAAATACAATCGTTGCTGTTCAAGCATACGAAACTATTTTATGTAGTCGTGCTTATAATTCATTATCAGAAATGAGTGGTACAATTAAAATTGCAACCTGGGGAGAGTCTCCAGCAGTTTCTAGATTTCTTGAAGATTTAGGAAACGCAAACAATGTGAATTTTGTAATCGTACCTTATGATGGTAGTGGTGCTACGACTAGAGGTTATCTAGGCAAAGACGCTGATACAATCTTTACAATTCAAACTAAACAGTCTAAAGTAGAAGCAGACGGAAATTGTTTTGCTTTTAGTGGTGAAGGTGATTTAGATTTTGCATTTGTTGATGTTCTTGTAGCAGTTAATCCTGAAAACGGTGCTCTAGAAGAATTTAGAAATACTGTATCTGAATTAATTACTACTGACGAATGGCAATCTGCATTTGCAGGAACGGCAACATATGTCTTAGATGACAATAATGCCTCTTCTCTTGTAAATAAAGTAAACGCTGCTATTACTCTTAATAGTAATTAATACAATCTTGAAGTTGTTTATTGACAATCTGATATGTTTTTTGCATATCAGATTCGTTAGTACCTGTTATTAGAAGTCCTATCTTAGGCGCTTTATGTTCTTGATTGATATGAACATATTTCGCTATAGTCTCGTTAGGTTTTAATCTATCATTATTAGTCTTAACTAGATATTTTTTTAAATGAGAAGTATCTTTGACTGACTTTATTTTACCAGGTTTTAAATTTGCCATCTTCCATAATATTCTTTTATCAAAAGAAAAGGGTTCGTCTCTTAGTATTTTAGGTAATATTTGATTATTGTGTACATCATCTAATTGTTGTAACCCTTGACCTATTCTAGGATTACAATCTATCATTTTTACTTTATCTTTCATTTTATAGAAATCAGGTCCAGAGAATATCATATTTCTTAATTTTAAATTATTAATTATTTTATTAAAAAATGTGTGTGCCTTCTCTCTAATATTTATTGAAACTTCATCTTTGTTTACACTTATTAACTCATTATTTCTAACTTCAAATTTATATTCATCAATTTGATTATATGTATTTGTTGCTTTTAACCAGGCAAGTTCTTTAATATCACCAGTATCATTAACATAATAATAAGGACACCACATATGAAACGACATAAGTTGTTCCTGTGCCATATAAAAGTTTATACGATTATTAAACTCTGGATCTTCTCTGCCCTTTTTATTGTTTTCAAAGAACCATAAGTCTGTATTTGCAACTGATAATAAAAACTCACTTTTATTTTTAAATGAGATATAATTCAAACCGCCAGGTTTACTACCTGATCCAATAATAGGTTTTATTATAAAAGGTATATCTTTAAATATATCTAAGTCTTTTGGTTGTGTAGGTATTACACTATGAGGTATTAAACTTTCAAGACCTAGAGATATACATAAATCATCAAATTTTTTCTTATCAGATAATATATCTGCTGCTCTTTCTGATACATTGTTTATGCCCCATTGTTTTTCTAACTTTGCTTGTATTGGTAACAAACTTTCTGCAACTGTATAAATTCTATCATATGGTCCTACAATATCATCATAATTTTCAATAACTGTATCTACTTCGTGACCAATATTCTCTAGTGCTTTTACAAGACACTTCCACTTATTCCAACCTCTAGGGTATCCTAATACTAAAATTTTCATCCGTATATTACCATGACTCTCATTAAGTTATCCCAAAATAAATCTGTTAAGAAATAACCATATAATATAGGAAATGTATCAAACTTTCTTAGAAAGTATCCTATTATACTTAATACAATTAATGATATTAATAACCATTCTCTTATAGGATATATGTAAATACTCATTATAGATATGAATAAAACAATACCTATTGTAAATATATTTTTATATCTTTCATATAAACTTGTCAACCCACCTAAAATATTAAAATATCCCCACGATAATATTAAACAAGCAGTCAAAATAATTGGTATATAGTAAAGTATATTAGTAAAATAATCTAATGTATCTACACTAAAAGTAAATCCTTTACTTACTATTAAATAATAAATCAATACTTCACTACCTACGATAGGTATACCGAGTATGATTAAAGGTAATAAAGAACTTAGAGCACCACTATTATTTGCTGACTCTGCTGCCGCTATCTTTTTCATATCTGTTTTAACTAAGTTAGCACTTAGATAACTACCTAAAACATTGGTCACACCTGGTATTAAACCACACCAGAACCCAACAAAACTACCTACACCTGTTGCAGGTAATGTACTCGGTGCATAACCAAACTTTCTAATATTCTTTCTTAAACTAAATTCAATACCTCTAAACTTTAATAACTCTGGCACTATATACAACCCAATCATTACAGCACTAAACGGCAAACCTAATGTTAGATAATCTATGCCGAATGTTCCCCAGGTTGTATGTGTCGTATTATCAAAACCTATTTTTGCCAGTACACCACCTAAGATAAAAAGAGGTATAGTTTTCCACATTTTTTGTTTTGATAATACAGTTAATAATACTACTGCTAAAGTAATAATCGCAAGTTGTATTGTGCTATTATAGAATTGAAATATACTGTAAATACTAGGAAGAAATATTAAGAATAAACCGATTGCAAATAAAGAACCTATTGTACTTGATATTGCATTACTACTTACAGCGAGATGACCTTCACCTTTTAATAATAGATTATGACCGTGTCTTGCTGTTGATACTGCTGTGGCGTCACCTGGTATGCCGTATAAAATTGCAGTAACCGAGTTAGTATAGTTGCAGGTAATGAGAAGTGCAATATAGAATAGTAATATATTAAAAGGATCTAGTGTGTAAAGTAATGGATAAAATGTTGCGATTGCAAGAAAGGCAGCAGCACCTGGCACAGTTCCAAAAATTACACCTGCTAAAATACCTAACAAGCAACATAATATAGATATCATTTTACTTTACCGTAATCTAATATTTTTTTAAACAAATCTTTGTCAAACTTTAAACACATAACTAATAAGATCATATCATCTTTAAAAGAAAATACACTATGTCTTTTATTGCCGTTAAAATACCATAGTGTGCCTGGTCTACCTTTAATTACTTTATCATCATATATCCACTTAAAGTCATATTCATTACATTTTACAAACCCCACAAACCTAACTTCATCATAACTATAATCTTCTTTATTGATATCAAAATGTTCGGGAAAGAAACTACCTCGATCCATTCTAAGAAAATGACATCTACCTAACCAAGGTTTCCAAGGTTCTAAAATTTGTTGTAGAGTTGGGCATTGTTCCCATACAGGAGTAGGAACATTTAAATCGTGATTGTGTACTACTTCACCAGTTTGAAGTTCCCAATCTCGTAAACTTGCTAAGTCTGGCACACCGTGAAGTCCACCATCAATACTGGTCACACTCAGTCCCCAACGATTATTTATTTTTGTTGGGTTGTATTTTTTCCAGTCATTCTTAAATGGTTTTAATTCTTCTAATAGTTTATCCTTTTTAAAACCAGGATTCAATTCAATCCAATCAGACATTGTATTTAAACGCAATAATGCTTTATCATTATCATTCATATTGTAATTAATTTTCCGTCTCTATAATGTATATACTTTTCAGTATCTACTTCATCAACTCTTGTATATTCTAATTGTTTATCTATTTGAGGTAATTTCTTTCGTTCTTCTTCCCACTCTTTATAAGATTCTTCGTCTTTAAATTTAACCCAATGTAGAAAAGTAAGTCCATCTCTTGCTAGAAAAGCACCTCTATCTAGAACATATTTTTTATTTAACTTCATATGTTCTATTACTACCTCATCATCATTTTCAACAAATGACCAAAAGGTTTCTTCAGACAACCAAATGACAGGATGCTCTTTATTTTTTATTATCCATTTTGCGGTGTACGCCATAATTCAATTCGTTCTAATAATCCCACTAGTATATTTATATTTGCATAATACATTCGTTTTGTAGGTATAGGTCTATCCCAATATACCATACCACCATCTTTGATATTTTTATCTCTAGAATATATTACATCTTTACCTAACCATTGAAACTCTTTAAATAGTCTAGGTGCTGGATCAAAGTTTGGTTTTGTATATACATAAGTTTCAAATTTACCTAATATATTTTCTATTGGGGCAAACAGATTATTTAGTTTAGGATTAATCCATTTCTCATCATAGGTTACAATACCGTGGTCAGGATACTTATGAATAACTTTCTCAATTTCTTTATAATATATCTCATTCGTTCCTAAAAATAAATGTTTATATTGAATATCATTTTTTATAGGTTTATAAAGTTCAAAATTAATCATCTTTTCATACTGTATACCCACGCCGTTTGGGTAGACATCATAATCACAAAGATCGTGAACCTCCTTAGGTTTAAAATATTCTAGTGCTAGGGGATATTCTTGAGGATGATTTTCTGAATAAACTACTGCTAAGGTATTTTTAAATAGTAAATGTAAAGTTAAGAGTTGATCTTTAGTATAATTGTTTCTATCTTTATATGGTAGAGTAATCATACTTCTACCTAAGACTATGGTAGTTTCATTAGGACTAGGCGTGTAGTTATCAAAGACAACATTTTTAAAAGTTTTATATTGATCTTTGATTGACTTTATATAATCTTCTTTTGTAAATTTAGGATGAGTTATAATAATTAATCTACATTCATAGTCAGAATAATCTAAATGGCACATATGTTCATAACTATATCGCAATAGACCATCACCTGGTTTACTTGTACATACTATATTCATATTATACCCAATTAATTATATCGTCAATATTTTCTTTATACTCATCTTCAATTAGAGGTCTTGATATTACTTTATTCTTATATCTTCTATATCCTAAACTCATTAAAAGATATGGCGGTTCGTCAACAAATGGTAATTCTTTCCAGTATTCTTTAAACTTCGGCCAATGACAAAAGTTTTTATTATATGATACATCTATTTCTTTTTCTAAAGCAAGAGCAGATAATGTTGACGCAAACATACCAATTTCAATAGAAGTTATTTGAACTTCCTCTCTATATCTTTTAGGATCACAAACTGTATATTCGTGACCATCTTTAATTCTTTGTTGCACTGCTGGACTACCTTTCGATAATCTAGGTGTAAATATTAAAAGATAAGGTGCTAAGATATGAAAACAAGCATTAGAATTATATTTTACCTCTTTAGGTTTATCTTTAATACCTTGTATTAATTCTTCTACTTTGGTCGATTGATCGAATATAATTTCTTTTTCTTTTTTATGTTCAGGTCCTAAGATATGAACCTTATATGGCATTAGATTTTGTTTAGACGGCACTAGTCTCCAAGTTGTATCTAAAAGACTTTTAATAAGACTTTTATCAGGAATATTAATGTGGTCGAATCTTTTTACTTGTCGCCTACTATCAAGTAGTTCTTCTATATTCATTTTATTTTATGTGTATCAATGTGTCTTACTCGCATAGTATTAATCTTAATGTCCGCCTTTTCTGGTATTTTATGCCAATCACCATTAGGACATTGTATTGTTTCACCAGCGTGCTTTTTAATATCAACAATTTTAATTTTTCTAAACTTTTTTCCTGTTCTAGGATTTTTATCCATATCAGTAGTTGTTAAATTACTACCATTAGCAGCACCGATTGCTAATTCTGTTTGATCTGATTCCCAACGCTCAACACCTTCTTTAGGAAAACCTATACCTATACCATATGTTATCTTTTTCTTACCTGCAATAACATCATCTAATATACCTAATTTCTTTTCCCAGAAATTATCTCCATTAATATCATTATGACTCTTATTGCAACCAGTGGAAAAACCTATTGAAGCGGCCGCCCTCATAACTAAACCCATAGCAATACCAATACTTACATAAGCATTCTCCCAACGGGCAGCGACTTCATTACCTTTTAATGTGCCGTCTGCATTAGCATTTAATTGTGTGTCAGGTTCTTTTGCAACAAACAACATATACATATTAGCATTCATTTGTGAGTTTTGCCAAGTAGAAGGTGGTATACGACAATGTGTACATCCCCAAGTATATTTTGATAACTCATCTAATACTTTTCTATCAGCAGTCCAATAAACTTCGTAATATGCTTCGTGTTGTTTTGATGGTGCATTTTGAGCAGTCCATAATAAGTAATCAATAACTTCTGGTATCATTGTCTTTGAATGATCCCATACTCTTTGGCACTTTTGAATTTTTTGCATAATTTCCATTTCTTTATCCCATTCATAAAACATATGCTTAATTCCAACTTCTCTATCATTTCTTAAATCTACCAGAGGTTTCCAGACTTTTTGCCACTCGTCTAGTTTAGGTTCTTCTTTTGGTCTTTCAGGTGGGAATGGTGCCTTAGTCCAACTTGTCCATTTTATATCATCCATATAGTTATTTATATGATATAAATAGTAGTGTTCGCTTGACTTTACAAGGTTGGCGTGTTATAATATAGTGTTATACTTATGAAGAAAAAATTGATAGTGAGTGGTTGTAGTTTTACAGATAAAAACTTTGAGTCTCAATCTGAACCAAATTACGACTGTTCTTTCACCAAATGGCCTGAATTATTAGCAGAAAAATTAGATATGGACTGTATCAATTTGGGTGCCTGTGGTGCAGGTAATCATTACATTTACAACACATTATTAGAAGAAATTATTAGAACACCAAAAGAAGAGATTGGTCTAGTTATAGCGGCGTGGTCTCAGATACAAAGAGATGATTGGCAACAACACGGAGAGTTTGTGCCTAAAGTATTTTCGTATAGAGATAGTTATAATAATGATATGATCTGGCGAAATAAAAGACTAGGTAAAGAAGGTAATGTATTTTATTGGTTATTAGATCACCTAAGAAGAATTATTAGTTTTGACTCATTATGTAAATCTCATAATGTACCATATAGACAAGTTCAAATGCTATCACCTTATAGTGCCTGGTTAAGCGGTCTTATGAAAACAGATTTCACGATAAAAGAAAACGAAGGTAATCCAGATTTTATTGATAGGTTTAAATATATTCCAACCCTTAAGGCAACTAGATCAGAAATTGAAGAATGGTTTGGTTCTGATTTAAAAATAACTGATTGGATGTTATCTATGAAAGATAGAAAATGGTTATTAAAAAAAGTGTCTGAATATGAAAAATATATAGATACAGAAAAATTTATAGGTTGGCCTATGACAGATGAATTTGGCGGGTATCCCCTAGAAGAAAAAGTATTAATGTATTATGATGAATTAGGGAGACAAAAAAATAAAAAGGAACTTATAATTGGTGGATATGATTATCATCCTAATAAAGAGGGTCATCAATTAATAGCAGAGTACATATATGGACAGTTGGTATAAAGAATATAAAGAAAATTCAGAGGAGTATCTGGAACTTTTTAATACTGTTATGCAAAGCAAACAGGAAAAAAATGTAGAGTTTCTAGAGAAAAATATTGCATATGCAACCAATAGAAATTATGCTGTTGCAGTTAATAACGGCACAGACGCCTTACAGTTTGCCTTAATATGTTCAGGTATTAAACCAGGTGATGAAGTTTTAGTAAGTAATTTTTCTTGGATATCTACCGCCTCTTGTATATCTATGATTGGTGCAATACCTGTCTTTTGTGATATTGATATTTCATCTTATCATATGTCTTTAGATAGTGTAAAGAAAATGTATTCAGATAAAACTAAAGCAATTATCTATCCTCATCTATTCGGCAATATGTCAGATACAAGTAGCATACAAGAATTCTGTCAAGATATACCGTTCATAGAGGATGCTTGTCAAGCATTAGGTTCTAGTTTGAATAATGTTAAAGCAGGTGAGGCAGGTGATATTAGTACATTAAGTTTCAATGCAAATAAAGTTGTTGCAGGTATCGCTGGTGGTGGTGCTCTACTTACAGATGATGATAGAGTAGCAGACACCGCTAGAAAACTAAGACGACACGGTAACCACGAGATATTAGGATATAATTCTAAAATGTTATTTATGAACGCTGTCTTTATAAATCATAGATTAAAAAAAATAGAAGAGTATCAAGAAATGAGAAAACTAGTAGCGTTAAAGTATGATACGATATTAGAGAATACAGTCATAATACAAAAACCTAGTAATAATCTTAATCATAACTATCACAAATATACAATAAGACTAAAAGATAAACAAACTAGAGATAAATTAAAGAACAGATTAGACGCTAATATTCACTATGATACTCCTATTTCTGAATTACCTATGTATAAAGATATAGAACATAGAAAAGACGATATCACAAATACACAAACAGTTTGCGATACAATACTTACATTACCTATTGATCCATTTTTAACAGATGAAGAAATAGAAAATACCTGTAATATCATAATGGCAACCGTATGAGTGATCTAGAAGATTTAAAAAAAACTGCTGTGTTAATTGATAGTATAAAAAAACTAATAGGTGAAGATATATTTGATGTTGAATTAATAAACAAAAAAACTGAAGATATCTACGATTACATTATAGAAAAAACTTATGAGACGCCAGAATATATTGAGGATGTATCTTTCAAATCACCTGAAAAAATAAAGATAGCATTTAATAAATTTTATTATGAAAAGTTTAACTGAGATACAAGAAAATTATCTAGCGATTGATTTTTTCTTGTCAATGTCTTGTAATAAAGATTGCCATTACTGTACAAGTTATACTCTAGAGATGAGAAATCTAACAGTAGATATGAACTTTCTAAGACAAACATTAGAATATCTAAAAGAATATAAAGTTAGAATAAATCTACTAGGGGGCGAACCTGGTCTAATTAAAAACTTAGATGATGTCATAAATGAGATTAAGAAGTATCCTAATTTTGTATGTTCAGTATTATCTAATTCATTTATTCGTAAAAGATACCCACATATTCTAGAAGATAAAGACATACTTTATGTTGAACACAATATACTTGATTGGTATGAGAATGAAGTAAAGAAATTAGGTAACTTTGATTATGTGCCTGAGAATGACTACAATAATTATAATGTTGTTGTTAAGACACCTAACTTTTTTGAATATAAAGATAATCATCCTGAAGTGCTTGAAAAACTAGATCATAAGAATACTATGTGGAAAGCATTTAATGGTAGGTCACCTGAGTTTACTGATGTCATACAGGCAGCAGAGATAGATAGAAAAATGTGTGCTGCCTTTCCTATGGTACCTGTAATTGATTTTGAGAAGAAACATATTGTACATTGTAGTAAAAAGTTTGCTAATAATACAGAACTTTCTAGAACATTTGAGTTAAATCAAGACAACATAAATAATATGATGAACTTTAGATTATTTAAGTATGAGGATTACTGTAAGACTTGTACTGAATGGGTGCAACCTAAAGGTCATTTTCCTATGAGAAAGTATGCGAGGTTATTAAATGTTTAAAAGACCTTTCGCTGTTGCTCTAAATCTACACGATCATAATACCTATGATGGTAAATTTCATAATCAGTTAGAAAGATTTACTAGATTCAAACATAATCTACCTTATCGTGCTGAAGCATATGCTCATCAATCTGATATATTAGATCCAGGTGATTATAGACTAAATGATGATTTTATAGAAAAATATTTTAACGACCCTTATGATATAATGAATATGTACAGTCTTGTAAATAAAGGTGATATATTAGCATTCACATATACATATGGCGGTATAAGAAAATCAAAAGAACATTTATTACAAACAGTCTTAAAAGGTCACGAAGAAATATTTAATTTTGAACCTAAAAAATTATGGGATTATTATTATAAAGATAATATCTATTATATAGACCATCATCAATCACACGCTACATATGCTTTTTTAAGATCAGGATATTCACATTCTGATATTTTAGCAATAGATGGTATAGGGTCAAAGTATAGATGTGTATTTTTCGATCAATATTTTAATATGACTGATCTATCAGATAAATTACCAATAGGTTGGTTGTGGAATCATATGTCTAATCTAACAGGTTTTGGCACACTAGGTGCGAGTAAACTAATGGGTAAAGTAGGTTACGGTAAGTATAGTGAATACTACTATCAGATATTTGAAACTATATTAGAGGGACCTATTACTGAAAAGAAACAAAAACGATTTGAGTATATTGATATTGAAACACACGGTATTGATGATCTTGCATATACATTACAGAAATTTACTATTGATAAAATAAAACGATATGTTTACCCTCTAAAAACTTGCAATAATCTATGTGTTGCTGGTGGCGTTGCATATAACGGATATATGAATGAAGAGTTTTTAAATCATTACGAAAATGTTTATGTTCCTCCTGCTGTAGGTGATGAAGGTCAAGCAATAGGTACATATCAACATTGTACATATACTCAAAATAGTCTGATACATAGGTCTGAAACTTTTGCTGGTAAAAAATACAAATATGAAGGTACTGAAAAAGCAGATTACAAAGAAGTGGCACAAGCGATTGCTGACGGATCAATAGTAGGTTGGTTTCAAGATAGATCGGAAAGTGGTAATCGTGCATTGGGTAATAGAAGTATTTTAGCAGATCCTAGAAATCCGAATATCAAAAGTATAATAAACGGCACAATAAAGATGAGAGAGGATTTTAGACCTTTTGCACCAGCAGTATTAGAGGAACATTATCAAGAATATTTTGATACAAGATTACCTAGTCCTCATATGTCAAGAATATGTAAAGTAAAAAGTGATAAAGTACCGGGTATCACACATATTGATAATACAGCAAGAATTCAAACTGTAAATGAAGATTTTAATCCTAAATTTTATAAAATTATAAATGAGTTTTACAAAATTACAGGTATACCTATGTTATTAAATACGAGTTTTAATTGTCAAGAACCGATTGTTGAAAATCCAGACCATGCAATTAAAACATTTAAAAAAACAGACTTAGATTTATTAGTAATTAATGATTGGATAATAAGAAAATGAACTACTTTGATACACTAGAAACAAAAAGAAACCATGTAAAAAAATATCATAGAGATAAAATACCTCCTAGAGAATGTATAGAACGAGCATTGTGGAAAGCATGGAAAACAACACCAGGAAAAAATAATGCTATGGCATACAAAGTCCATGTTTGGGGTCCTGATATGGAAATACATAAAGAAGCAATACATAGTTTAGTTGTTAAATCGCATAAAAATGTTGAAGATGAAGCAGTTAAAGATCCAAGACTACCCAACACCATCTCTCAAGAGCAATTTCAAAAAGAAAATCCTGATATGCCAAAAAACTTTCCTAATCCTTTCTATGAGCATATTGCATTTAACCCATATCTATTTACAATTCATAGTAGAGTATCCACACCTAATAAATTTTACAAACAAAAAATTAAAGAAGGACATCAATGGGATCAAGGTTATGAACATTTATTTGAACATATAATAGATTCAGTATCCGTTGAGGTGGGATTATTTGCTGGTAATTTAGGGTACTATTTACTAGAAGAAGGATTAGACATATCTTATAATTCTTGTTTTAGAAGGAGACCTGAAGAATGGCATAAAGTTGGTTTAACTCAAATAAAAACAAGACCTATAACAATGATAAGTTGTGGTTATGCAGAAAGATATAGAAAAGAAGATGTGAAAGAATGGGGCAAAGAAGGTTGGGATGTAAAACCTGAAATAGAAGAAATAGTGGAATGGATGTAAATTTCTTAAAAACAATATTAGATAATTTAATAACCTCATCAATGAGAGAGGTTAGAGATAATAAAGATTTATTAGATTCATTTAGTCCTAATCAATTTAAATCTAAACTTAACTTAATTAATCATATTGAAAATTTAGATATATTAAATAAAGATTCTGAAATTGTAATATTTGGTTGTTGGTATGGTGGTATATTGATACCTGCGTTTTATAACAAGGTAAAAAGAATTACAGGTATTGACCTTGACGCTCAAGTAATTAGTAGAAACAAATACAATTTATATCCTGACTTTAAAAAACTTGACTTTATAACAGGAGATGTTTTTGAATGGGCAGCAGACTCAAGTAGAATTAAAAAGACGGATCTTATCATTAATACCTCGTGTGAGAATATGAGACCAATGAACGAATTAGAATTAAATACAAATGCTTACTTTGCCTTTCAATCAAACAATATGACTGAAATTCACGATAGCGTAAATTGTGTTAAAGATATGGAAGACTTTGAAAAACAAATGCCTTTCAATGGTAGAATAATTAAACGAGATACAGTAGAAGATGAAAGAGGTATCAGATTTACAATAATAGGTAGATATAATAAATTTTCTGAAGGTCTGATGAGATGAAAAGAGTAATTTATAGTGTATATGTAAATGTTCCTCCTAAAGAACATTTTGGCGACTCTAAAAATCAACACGATACAGTTGATAAAGCAAATGTAACCATCAATGCATTTAAAAAACACTATGATAGATTAATTGAAAGTAAATTAACTTATGCTGAGTATTGTGAGTCAGAATTTATAATGTTTGAAGATGATGAAAGATATAGACAATTTAAAAGAAACTTTTTATTAGATTTTCCTGAACTTACAGAATACGAAGTAATTAATTTTTATAAAATACATTTACTTACAGACTTAACAAAAAAGTATGATGAGATACTTTACTTAGACTTTGATGCTGTGCCATTAACAGATGAGGTTTTCTTTGATGTGTGGGATTTATCTAAAGGTATTTGTGTTTACAATAATAATAAACAAGTTGTAAAAAATAGAAATGTAAATCATAGTATAAGAAGTCCATCTGCAAAATATTTTAATTGTCAGGCGATGTTGTTAGATGGTAATTATAATCCTAATAATGATGTTATCAATACAGGTATTATAGGTGCAAGAAAAGAAGATGTTATTAAGTTAGATTACTTTGGTAAATTTAAAGATATAATAGACTTGATGACAAAACTAAGAATAGAAAAAAATGATTTATATCCTCAGAATATTATTGATATGTTTAGATATGATAACGAAACAATATTCTCATATAAAAGAGAGATTAATAATATTAATATACAATGGTTAGATGATAGATGGCATTATTTTTTCGATAAACAAAATCATATACCCAGAGATACAAGAATAGTACACGCTATCAATAAAGACTTCGATAAAGTTTGGGAAAGATATGATTAAGATATGTACTGTATATTTTGAGGGTCTTTATACACCAGACTATGTATCTAAATTATATAGAAGTCTAAAAAGAAATACTAGCATACCATTTGAATTTATTTGTTTAAGTGATACAGATGTTGAAGCAGATGTTATACTACCTTACAATAAACATAGTGATATTAAATTACACTGGCACAAATTAAAATTTTTTAGTTCACAATTCGCTAATCAAAAACCAGGTGATGAGATTATTATAATGGATATAGATCAAATTATAACAGGTAATGTAGATGATCTTATAGGACATCCTGTTTCTGATAATGAATTAGTGACCTATGGTATCTGGTGGAATTCAATAATAGGTATCAATGGTGGGTTCTATAAATTTAAATCAGGCAGTCTTGACTATGTGTGGAATGACTTTGCATTAAATCCCGAATACTGGCAGATGTATTACTTTAGAAATAAAGATGTGCATTTTAAATATTACGGTGAACAGAATTATGTTAATATGAAACTACACGAAAAAAATATGAAGGTGACAACAACACCACCTGAATGGTTATGTAAATATACTTCTAATAAAAATGAGATGGTATCACTTCACAAAGAATATACAAGAAGATTTAATACAGAATATATGATATTAGATAAACCTAATGATATGATTAAAGTTGTACACTTTACAGGACCTGGTAAA
>MDSY01122670.1_pt1 | contig 16171 bp, 19 predicted proteins | sample 811131 | NCBI WGS metagenome assembly MDSY01 (sample SAMN05326643, study PRJNA326480) | marine metagenome | isolation source: seawater | place: Atlantic Ocean: South West | collected 2010
GGACTTGGCGGCGGTGATGGAGGAGGTGGACTTGGTGGTGGATGAAATGGTGGTGGCGGCGATGGTGGTGGTGGACTTGGTGGTGGTGGACTTGGTGGTGGTGGATTTGGTGGCGCGGATGGGGGTGGGTGCGACGGTGGTGGAGATGGGGGAGGTGGTTCAACCGGTGGAGGGGGGAATGGCGGTACTCGTGGTGGTGGTGATGGTGGCGGTGATGGAGAAACGGATGGTGGTGGCGGCGATGGTGAGGTACTTGGTGGTGGTGATGGTGAAGTACTTGGTGGTGGTGATGATGGTGGTGGTAGACTTGGCGGCGGGGGCGGTGATGATGGTGGTGGTAGACTTGGCGGCGGGGGCGGTGATGATGGTGGTGGTAGACTTGGCGGCGATTGAGGTATCCCAGCTGATATACGTATAAACAGTGCAAATATCCATATTATATTCATTATATATGTATCAACTGTGAATAAAAGTGTATACTTTATATTAACACTTATAAAAAATTCATTTAAATATATTTAAATTAAAATAATGTAATTCACATACTCATATTTTCAATCACAGTGGTATTTTTAAGTGTAATTTCATGGGTATGTTGAGATTCATATGCTGGATTCGCTTTTTTTATTGTCATCCCGGAAATCACATACGTTTTATTTTGTTCAACAAGTTGATCAAACTTTTCATACGTATCATTCCATGCAGTTAACCCAATATTTCCAGACTCATCCTGGATCCTGAACTTGCACATAAAGCCATTCTTGTACGTCCTGCAATTCTTAAACGTAACTTCCCCCTGGATTTTGACATTTCCTGGGGTTGTACCGATCTCTGAGATTGGAGTAATAATAGACTCATGTGTGCGCTTCTTAAGAACACCACCGGGTGTGTGAGTAATGTTCATTTTTTCAAGTTGAAGATCGGTGAGTGTAGTTTTACGTGCGCCCAACACTACAAGTACGGGAGTATCCCCCACTTTATTGTGAATTGCGGATGTAATCACTACATTTGTGTTATTTTCGACGCGATCAGCTGTATATGGCAATAGAACAACGGTTGAACTCTCTCCGAATGCAGAGACAGTCGCTGTTGGCGGAAACGTTTCCTTATTGAGATTTGTCAGATGAACATAACCGGGAAGATGAGATTGAGACATATCGATAACATAATCCAAGGTAGACATTTTTTGTCGGTTGTAGTTAAATATACGATGGCCCCTTCGACGCAGCTAAAACAGACTGTAAATGTAACATCTAAAAGATGGTGGATTCAATATTCTCAGGGGTTTATAATAACTGCAATTGTTGTAATATTCTTATCTGCAATGACTGGTAACATGAGAGACATTGGCATTGGCGTGGGTGTTCTCGTGTTATTTACTGGGATTGGGTTGTTTACTTCGAGTAGAAAATATGGTTTTTGGAACACAATTACGAGCGGACCCGCTATCCTATTTGGAAGTCCGTCAATAAAGCAACCGAATGAAAATAATTCTTTTGATTCTACATTTGATACATCATCAGGGCATTAATGTCCTTTAATACTTTTTAATTTACTTTTTAATTTACATTTTAATTTACCAATTAGGAGACAGATCTTCACCACTATAAGGTGCAAACACACATGCTAATTCATCTGCGCAGATACTAGTGACAATTGAAAATAAGAGTGTGTCTGAATAATAGGCAGTGGCACGAAGTTCTTCTAGGTTATCAATAATACGGGATTCAAATAGGTCGATCGTACGCTGGGCGTTGTTGTTGTAAGAAGATGAACGTCTAATATTAGTATTGCATACATAACTTGCAAAATGAGATACTGGTACATTATACTTGTGTGTAATATCCGTTACGCTAAACATATGCATATCTATAGGAGCGAATCGGGGAGGATTTCGTTGACGATGCCGTATTTAACACACTGCTCGTCAGTTAGATCTAGTTCAGATGATAAGAGTTTTTTAAGCATTGCCTTTGTGAGCCAAGTTTCCTCTTTATAAATCTTATTCATCCTCTCCATGAGACGTTTGCAGTTCTTATAATCGTCTTCGATTTCCTGGAATTTTCCAATACATCCAGTGGAAAGTTGATGGATAAGAACATGACTCGATGGTACCATATACCTATACATTCCTCCAATGAGGAGAAATGTAGCAGCACTTGCAACATATCCATCTGCGATGGTAACAACTGGAACTACATTGCGTCGAATTAGATTAAACGCCGAAAATCCAGCAAATAGATCTCCACCGCAGGAATGGATGTATAGAGAGACATATGGTGCATGAAGACTATAGTTGCTATTAATTGCGGTCTGTGATGCCTTGTGCAGTGCATTGCGAAGCTTTCCGATATTTTTTACAGTAACCGAACATTCATAGTATACCGACGTTCCAATTGTGTACACTTCAGAGTCCGAGTCTTCGTCATCATCATCATCATCATCATCTGCCTTCTTTTTCCCCTTTGACTTGTCTTGATCACTTGTTTTATCGGCATTTTCAACATTGTCTACATTACAAAACTTACGCTTACGACACGATACATACGTATTAGACTTATATAGCATGACTCAGAAAAACCCCAGTGGTATATTATCCTTTCCGAGTAAGTTATACGCTTTCGCTGTTTCCATATCTGTTGGTATAAAACCAGGGCGCCATTTATGACATGTGTATTTCTTACAGTAGCATCCTGCGGTAATTTCAGCAAGGAGATTATATTTGATGTAAATTGTTGATTGTTTGTGCTTTTTTTGCATATGTGGACAATAATGTTCATCTAGTTTTATGATATGCCCTGCAATTCTTGGATTTGGGTGATCATACTGAAATGTATCCTTGATTGCTGGATTTGCAAATATATGATCAATTTGTGCCGCATACTCAAATATCTTCTTTCCTTTTTCAGTTGAGATTGATCCAATTGTTGGTGTATCTCGATTTCTCTTTTTTACGTAGTTGATGCTTTTTGAATACGACCGAATTGTTGCCCTTTGTAGTGTTAATAGAGTAGATTGTCTAAATGCCTGTGTTTGTTTTTCATGGATTGTACCGTTTGGGTTAAGAACGGCATGTACTGTATACCTGCGATCCACCAATTCTTTCGTACCGTTCTCTAACTTTTTTGTTTTGTATGAATATGCCATGCGTAAGCCAGAACCAGTCTTTCCTGTATATGGAGCCGGGTCATAAATTTTTTCGGCATATAGTTTAGTATTTGGTGAAATCCGATCGAGAATTTCTTGAAAACTTTCAAATGATGATTCGCGCACGCTTTTTTCATAATCAAAATTACATTTGATATACGGAGCGATGATATGCATGCCATGTTTCATACCTTCTTCTTCGTCCGCTGGTGGTGCAGTTAAGACAATCAACGTTGTATTTGATATATGAAGTTCAGGTTGTTTTTGTAGTGTTAGTTGCAATGCTCGTGCAAACCCTATATAGTCAAATACTACGTCAGATGGAATATGAGCATCAATGTCAGCGTGAAAAATATGTTCTGGTGTTGCAATTTCAGTAATACAATCTCTATACCCGGCGTCAATTGCAGCGGCACGTAATCTTAAAAATGTTTGATGATCATTATTTTTTGTCGTTATGCAATATTTCCCTTCAAACATATCCAAGTGTGTGTGAACTTGATCATCGCCACACCGCCGTTTACATATGAATTGCGTGTACCGTTCGATACTCATGTCGAAAATATGCTTCAACTAGAAACAATGATAAATAGGTTGATGCTGCTAAGTATATGTGTTTCTGCCAAAAATTTAGGTGTATTCCCACCTCGTCGTATTGGATTGGGACTTGTAAACGGTGCAGTATATAAAGGGGAGCATAAATTTGCCTTTGTATTTAAAGAAACGTTTGAACTTGAGATTACAGATGCAACATCTGGGATACTTACAGTGAATGGTCATGTATCTCATGAAGATCGTAATGTACAAATTAATAAATCCATATTCGGTGAAGTAGATTTTGAATGCAGCAATTGTACAACCACAAAATTAGAATCCTTTAATTTCAATCTTGAGCGAGCAACATATGATGTAGACAAGGATGCAATTTGTCTATATATAAAACCAAAAAACGGCCAACTACAAAAAAAATTTATGTATAGAGAAAGAGAATCTCTACATTAAATGCTTACGCAACAACTGGATCTAATGCAACCGGAAATGTTACCGTATCGGTAGAAGAAGTGAAAGAAACACTTCGATATTATCTGGAAGAATATTTTAAAAAAAGAAGAGAACAAGATAACGATGTTTAAGATTTTTTATACTTTCTATATCCAACCACACCAGCGGCAATAACGGACGCTGCTACTACGGAGGAAATTAGGATAATAATGTTGCGATTTGAATTTTCACCACTTAAACCAAGTGACGCTGTCGATGCATTTCCGGGGCACTTTGTGGATGATGTAATATATTTAGCACGTACCGTGTCAATAGAAACTTGTGGTTTATTTGTTCGTACATTCACTTCATTGTGTAAATCAACAAGAGCAGCGGTTAGCTTATCACGACTTGTTAGGATGTCACTATTTTCTCCATTTGTCATGTTTTTATTGAACCATGATGTATAGTGCCCTCTGCACTCCTCACATGGTATTACTTTTGTGAGTGATTTAAGAAAATCATACATTCCTTTCTTTTTGTCACAGTCTGATTGACATGCTACTGGGTGACTAAATGCCAAAACATGAATTGCTTCCCATAACTTTGGGCCCCACAAAGTAATTGGTACACTAGATGTTTGATCCGTCTTATCTGACATCTTTATTTTATCATAAGAAAATCGATAACGTGTAACATACAATAAACTTTATCAAACCCGGCGGTCAAATAAAATAATTACTACTAACAAGAACATACATTACATGTAAATATTGACTCGGTCAATCGTTCAAAGTAGTATGGCGCTACATGTTTTGGATATACATCAAACCATATCTCTCCATCAATCGGAGATTGACTTTCTTCATTTTCTATGGACTTGAATTCCCAATATCTAAAGGTAAATCATATGGTGAATACATATCTATACCCAGTCGGTTGGATAACTCTCACTTTTATTATATAGGATATTTAATATGTTAGTAATCAATCGAATTTGCATATAAATTTCTGCGTCAGATCTTCCGATCATTGCACTATCATAATGTTGACTGATATAATCATACAACTCTTTATGACGAATTGGCTCCGATGGATCATAAATTTCGGAAATTGCTGTTCTCATTGCACGAGTCGTAATTTTTTTCCAAATTTTACGATCGATAATGTCTTTGGGCTGTACCGCTGCCGAAATATATGAAATCATTGTATTATCTGCTGCATTCGATCGAATTTCTTGACGAAGTCCATCTAATTTAAGACCATGTTTCCTGACATACTTGTAAATGCTGTCTTTTCTATAGTCTTCCGGTGAAGGAATCGCAAATAATTGCCTCCGGATATCATGTAACAGCAATGTACATTCTGGTAGTGCAAATTTGATATGTCGTTTTGGGTTTCCTGTTCTTATACCAACATACTTTTCCGTTTGGTTATTTACGTTAGTAACGTAGATTGCATTTTCATGTACACTGAAATAATATGTGGATTTTGTTAATATTTGGTTACCAGTATATGATGGTAACGGTTGTAGTGGATATAACGTAGTGGTTTCCTCATCTTCGGTATCATTCTCAGTTACGTCACTGTCTTTTACAAATTTCATTGCTCCCTGTACAGGTGCATCTGATACTGTTATTTTGAAATCTATTGACGAACCAAATGATGGAAACCATGCAATATGCTCTGCATTACAATCTGAATCTTTCCACATTCGCGGATATAGTTGCTCATCAACGGATGGCGGTTCGACCCATGCTTGAGCAACTGCTTTTGTTATATTAAACTCATGATCCGACACATATTCCCAAGTATATGAATTATCTGGGTGTAGATAACGTAGATATATATCACCGGTGTCTTTTGTAATCCAATACTGCTTGTATTTACCAGGCGATGGAGATGGCATGAACTCTCTTACAATCTGTCCCGACTCTTGAATAACTCTTCCGCCAATTTCATAATCTCCTATAATTCTACTTATTGGAAAATACCTAGACATACTCTTAGTAGTAATAAAAAACATCATATGCATATTTATAATATGCACGATATTATTTATGCAATACTTGCACTTCTAGTAGAAGCGGATCGCGCAGCGATCTGTGTTATAAGATCATTATCTTCGACAAGAATTGCCTTGTCTTCACCAATGGGTTCCCCGACTTCTGGAAGTCGGGCAGTGAATTCGGTACCAAACTTTACCGATACTTCAATATCAGTATTTAATGGATATTCTGGATCCCTCCTTCCCTTCTTGCGCTTAGTTTTTTTAATTTGGGGTTTTGTGCCAGACGAAGACATATGGTTTGTTATTTGTTATATACTGTACAAAATAACTACTTATACAACAAGTATGAATCGGATAATTTTTTAATCTGATATGCACGTTGAACGTGCCTTGATGAAACATCTGATGTGTATGGTATTTCATATACGGATGGGATAACTCCAAGAATGGAATCATTTAATTCCATATTAAACTCATATGATGTATGTGTTGGGCGTATGTTGCATTCATTTAATGTATTTTGTACGGTTGCTAAATGGGATATGTCTAGGTCAAAGTGTTCATATACATTTGATATTGCATTCCATACTAATGGATTTAATGCATGTGAATTTCCAAATGAACTTGATATATCAGATGCAATATCTGGGTATTTTAGCATATCACGTACTGTATCATACGAGGTACGAGTTTTACGTGTTTGTGTAAGTCCATCCGCTGAATCATTTAATCGAACCATGCCAATCATTCTCATAAATTGACGAATATCTCCATTGCACTCGATTGCACAAATTGCCTTGTGTTCGGTCGATGTTGATTTCACATTTTTCCCAAAGTTCATTAATTGATCAAACGACGGCGATTGTATAATAATATCATCGTCACATACTTTTAACAATGCACTCAGATCCTTGTTTGATGTATATGAGATAACAATACTACAGCATCGTTCTTTCTTGTGTTTTTTTTTGATATATTGGATAATACCCGTGAATTGTTTTTTTGACAAAGCATCCACGTCGTCAATAAACATTATTTTATATGGATTCGCATTCTTTTTGAATTTATTTTGTGTTGCTGTGAGAAGTTGAAGTTCTTCTGAAATATTGCACGTAGATGATGGGTCAAATATTGTAATGGTGTAGTTTGTTTGTTTTGCCAACGTTTCGGTAATATACGTCTTACCGCACCCAACTGGGCCATGGATTGCCACAATCTGAGTTGGTAATGTTGGATTAAATACATTTTTTAACGCAGAAATATCACATTTTGAGATCGCTTCGCAATTTTGCTTTACTACAATTTTAGTCGGTTTAGTTGTTTTCAATGAAGTTTGGCGTTTATTATGGAGTAACGTAAGTGATCCGATCTTCCTTTTATTCGTAGACATATAAATAAAGGAATATTAAAGCGTGCAGATGGCGGGAGATCCTAACAATATGTTTATGCGCATAGAGGCAGCATTGACTCTTCTTCGTATGGAACTTGAACAAGTAAATATGCGTTTAACCGACATGGAACGTTCTATCATAAAAATCGAAACCTCGCGCCAAATGGATACACTTGGTCGCCCGGTGAGCTATTCAAATATGGTATCGCTTCATCCATCTGTATCTTCTGCGGATCTTACATTATCTATCCAAAATCCCCCTGTAATAAACGAAACATCTCAACCACTGTCAGGTAAATGGGTGGAAGTCGAACAAGTAGAACCATATCTTGACATTTTAATGAACTATGTTTTAACGCGACATCAGGATGAAATCCGTTATGTTGCACGCGGTGCTTCTGCCTATCTATTTAAGAATACATCTGGTATAGTTATTGCGGCTTTAATTTATCGGTATCGTGCAGGATGCGGTAATGAAATTCTTCGTCACATTGCAGCAAATCATGTTGTATTTCATGAACATGTTATTGCAAAATATGTTGAACTATTGACGTCAAAAAATCAGCATTTTTATACGGAAACTCATACATCAGTTGCCAAATCACTAATATGCCGTGGCGTTGGACACATTACCGACGCGAACCACATTAGTCGAGTTCTTCCGCATATCCGAAAATCGTTAAGTGCATCAAACTCGCACTCTAACCTAATTATAACGGACACTCATGATTATCGTCGCACGTTTAAGCCGTATAGTGAGAACGAAAAAGCACCATTGTATTCTTACATTATTCCCCCGGGAAATCGGATTCGAATGTTACTGGGAAATCCTCAGTAAAATATATCAATAAGTATAAATAGGTGTGGGTATACGGGTCATGGAAAATGGAAGTATAATGGATGCATTTGGTATGTGGCTGTTACAAAAGAAACCACTGTGCGTGTTACAAACGGTAATGTGCTTAAATCGGGAATGGAATAAACTTACTGAAAATATTAAATCTGAAGATACATGTAAAATTATAAATGACATATGTAACCAGTGGTTTTTAAAAATAAAAGAAATATCCAACGATACCGACACTATGTTACATTACAATATACGACGTGTTATAAAAAATGACATTATTCGAATGTCCGGCGTAAATCACCATACCATATTAAAGCTTAGACGATGTGGTTTAACACGTGAGTATGCATGTAATATTGTCAGAGCACTCCAGCTACTGTACCGACAACCGTGGGCAATTCGAAAACTAACAAAAGATGGCCCCCCGGAAATTACCATTTATTTCTTAAAGACACTAAACTCAAATTTATGTGCCACTCATGGCACACAATGTAATCGCACACGTAGAAAAATATGTATAACAAACGACTACAAGTTTGAACTTTCGTGCAGATGCAGATCATCAATTACTCGACATGAACGGTAAATAGCGGATCAAAATGATGATGTGGTTTGTCCCATACTGAATCTTTAATTGGTTCAGGTAAGGGCGGTGTGGTAACTTCAGGAATAGTCACAGGTTCCTCTTTTTTCCGATAGATAGATGTTGGATTCATGAAAATGTACGTTACAAGAAGCATCATGAGAATCATGCATGAAATTACAATATATTTCTTGTAATTTACTGGTTCAGGAGCAGGTGGCGGTGCAATTGCGGCTGGTTCAACTGGTTTTTCCGGGGCAATTTTTGGTTGTTCAAATGTTGGCTCATTCTGCTCAGTTCGGTTGTACTTTTGACGTATACGTATTGGGGGTGTTTGAATAGCTGAACTGACGGATGATTCTGAATCAGACATTATTTAATATATGTAAAATAATATTTAACATAATGTAACAATGGTTGACATAGCTTCAATAAAGAAGAAACTTGAACCTTATAAAATGATAATAATTGTTGGCGCACTGGTTGGGGTAATCATGTATTGGCATCATATATCAAAAACCCCACACTCATCTGCGATTGTAATCGGCGGAGGTGGTTATACTCCAGGTGGTTATACTGGAAATTATAACCCAGATAATAGTGATAGTGATAAATATGTAACAATCGAAAATTACAAAGCCGATTGGGTCGTAAACTATTATAGCGTGGCCCCAGCTGATACTACGACAGTAATTGCATCGTCTAGCCGTACGTTTACAGATGCAAAGTACATTAATCTACCATTCCAATTTACGGATGAACAATGTATTGCAGAATGCAAAAAAGAAAAAACCGACTTTGCAAACATTGGTAGTGTAATGCCTGGTGTAGCTCGTTCATGTAATTGCTACAAAACTTCAATGCAATGCATTAAGTATAGTGGTATTTCAAATGGGGTTCAAAAAATATATGCACCGTCTTACTTAAAGCGATGCACATCTCTTATTACATCAAAAGAGCGGACGAGCACGGAGACAATCTATCCAAATTGCAATGAGAGAAACGAGTACCCGGATGACAACGAAAAGGTTTGTAAAAAATGCACCGCATCTGCTGGTATGTATGTACAAGTATGTGATGTACATATGAAAGTTGTATCATGTCCACCATGTGAATCAAACATGGTTCGAGCTGGTTGCGGTGGTACAAGTGTAGGTAGATGTATTGGAAGATCAACATGTAAAAAATTCCAGCAATATGATAGAAATAGTAACGTTTGCAGATCTTCCGACAATTGCCCGGTTGGTATGGGCCCTTATGATCACGCAAATCGTTGCGTTCCATGTATAGGCGGCACAAAACGTGCAAAAACGCCTCTAATGAATGGAAAAGTAAAGTTGGTATATGATATAGATTCAAAGAAACCGGTTTTCATAAGAAGTGCAAGCAACTGGGGGTATTTGAAAACAACACAAGCAATTGGTAAAAATGCAACAAAACAAATTGTAAATAAAGACGGCGGGGGGTATGTATTTGAAGCAAAAAATGGTAAAGTAGGATCAATGACTGATGTAATTTCACACGAACTTGCTGTTGTTAATATAGATGCATATTCGGGCATGGTTTATCCATTTCATGGACAGAAAGTGAATGTCACTTTTATGAACATTGAAATCCCATATAAATGTATATAAACTCGAGACAGACCCTAAATCCCTATATATTGTAATTTTTGTCGGTGTCGTAATGTTACACTTCCTGTAGTAGCCAACACAAAACATGTAGACATTATCACCAAGTATGGTATAAAGTACGCAGCGTAATCATGTGTAAGTCTATGAAATAAACCGTTTGCGCTTATTTGTAGTGATACAACACCTTCATTGCTATTATATGAGTCTTCTTTCATAGCAATCGGTTTTTTTACGTTACCATATAGAGTTGTATTGTCCATTATATTTAAGTGCGAGTTTCCTATTATATGTTGTATCCAACTCTGATCCATATGAGTAACTTTCTGAAACTGTACCTGCGGTGGGAATCCACTTGATAATACACCAACAACAATATTCTTATTTGAGTCGGTCGTTGTCATGAACAATGGCGCACCGGAATCACCTTTGTTTGTGCCTTTATTTTCTTCAAAATTAATAATATATCTGGTATTGTCATATTCATTGATTGGGTTATATGTAAATTCTTGAGATACATGTGCTTCATTTGATCGCAGTAGTCTACGATACGTTTTTAAACCTGAAGTAAATGAAAACATATTGTATCTTGCATCTTTATCTTTTGATCCCCATCCTGATTGTTTCAGCGTTTTACCTACAACATAATTCGAATTGTTATCGAGAAAGGACATTGGTTTAATTGTTGTTATGCTCTTATCTAGTTTTAGCAATGCCATGTCAATTCCTCCTTTTTTAATTCCCATATATCCTGGGTGAACGTACACGTTTTCAACAACTGCCGATGTAGTTGATGTCTTTTTTGATAAACTATCATCTGTGCCATATCTTATGATGTCACCTGGACTTGCTGGAGATGTACCACTACAATGTGCTGCGGTCAATACCCATTTATCAGATACAAGTACCCCAGTACAATATGGTGTATTGTTCAGTATAGAAAATGCATATATGAATGCCATTAATCCAATGATTAGTGTTATTATGCATGTCACGACAAGTATCTTTAGCTTTAACATATACTATACTATGTTCAAAAATAATATATTACAATTATGTATTTTTTATTAAAGTATGAATAAATGAACAGCGGTATACTTGCACTGCTAATTGGAACTGGACTAACAACCAATACAGAAAACATATTTATGCAGGTAGTATCTGCTGCAATATTAACAACACTACCACTTTATCACAGTTTACTAATCATACTCGCATTCGTTGCATTCGCGGTATTTCCACTACTGTCGTCGACACATGCTGAATTTACTCGTAAACGAGATTTTATAATTGATTTATATTGTCGCGATATACTTGTGATATGCTTTAGGTATATAATATACTCCGACCTATCATGTTACATGTTACTGCTACCATGTCTTGGTATATTTGAGTCATATTCGATTCAAAATATGGTGGATTCGTACGACATGAATAATAAAAAGAGCATTGCCCAGATGCAAATAGTTAATCATACCTCACTTGCTATTGTTGAATTATTTGCATTGGTGATTGGAAGGATGATACTTCCATTAGATGCACTTGATGATACTGAGTATGTAAGTTTCTTCCCAAGTTTACTTGTGATTGTACCAGTATTTACTTTATTATTTGACTTGTTTGCCGATGTTGGATTCTATATTATTCACAGAAATTTCCACGAAACCCCATTTCTACGTACATTTCATATTCCTGATCATCATAAAAACACAGGAAAACAGAACAAGTTAATGGCATATGAGACATATACAATTTCTTTAGTGGAAACATTGTCAATTGCATTAACATACTTTCTTGGTTTTGGTGCACTCGTTTTAATATATGGTGAATTGTCAACATTAATCGTATCTGTTATGGTTACGTGGATGCATACGATTGAAATGTTGGGTCATACAGAACTATCGTGGACGCCAAAATTTACTTATAATAGAATACTACATGACATCCTTGATATCTCACTGACAAGTAAAGATCACTTAATTCATCACATATATCCGGCGACAAACTACAGTAAACGCACGCGACTAATGGACTATGTATGTAACACATATCGTGGCAACCTATAATGTGTATTTATATATACCAAATGGATTATGTTCAGGTTTGTCCTCAATTATATCTTTGAGAAATTCCGTTGCCATGTTGAAAATGTCGTTTCCAATGAAATTAAGTTTATCCTTGTCTATAAATTTACCAAATGACTTGTTCATGCAGCCAGGTGTTATGATAAGGTTTTTGGGATGATTTAGTTTTCCTGCAATCTTTTGTGGTAAAATGTGATCTATGTTAAATTCCCATTCAACCACTTTTGGCATCGAATCCGTTATTATTAATTGCTTTCTGTACCACGCTAAACTAGGATATTTTTTATATTTCAAGTAATATTGATCAAACAATAGAATTATTTTTGGTATATTGCCAAGATACAACGAATCACGTTCTTCATTTGTTAATGTTGTTGTGATGCGTATAGCAGGCATCTTTATTTGTAATATACAAAAATCGAATCTCAGTAATTTTTATTTAGTGTAAATAAATGGAATTGAATTTTGAATCGACAAGTGCACTTGTTGGAATTGCTATAATTTTTGTCGTTTTATGTATAGTTATACTAACAATTGCTCGCAGAAGTTATATTGTCGCGCGCGAAAGAAGACGCATGGCGGGGTTTAAACAAGCCACGGAACATCAGCAGGTTCCGAGTTGTTCAACTGCAGCTCATACAAGAGCGCACCCAGGATCTGATCATCTAAGGCGGAGATCATCGAGACAGCATTTTATTGCAAATTTAGCACCGTCGGTGCCTCCGACGCATACAACTGCACCAAGACAAGTGACAGATAATCCATTTTTCCCAACTGGCCTACGTGCATGGTAAACTACGCAGACATGTTCATGTGAATTTTGGAATGGCAGTTGTAGTTATTGAGGATAATGTCATCTGACGTTACGTCATAGATTGTTTTTGGTGTATTGTTAATGTTGATTGTTGGGAAGTCATATGGCTTTCGTGTTAGTTGGATCTTAAGTGCATCAATATGGTTGGTATAAACATGTGCGTCTCCAATAACATGAATAAACTCACCTGGTGTTAGATCCGTGAAATGAGCAATTAAGCAAGTAAGTAATGCATAACTTGCAATGTTGAATGGAACACCGAGGCCAATGTCAGCGGATCGTTGATACATTTGGCATGAAAGTTTCCCATTATTAACGTAGAACTGACACATAAGATGACATGGGGGAAGCGCCATTTTTTTAAGAGCACTTGGGTTCCATGCAGTCATGATAATGCGTCGTGATGTTGGGTTGTTCTTAATTTGATCAATGACATCTTGAAGTTGATCAATGCCATGTGCATCATATGAATCATGCATAGTTTTATACTCTGCGCCAAAGTGACGCCATTGGAATCCATACACTGGGCCAAGATCACCTTCTTCATTGTCTTCAAGTCCAACCGAGTCGAGAAACGTCCGTGATCCATTTCCATCCCATATTTTTACATTTTTAGCCGCAAGTTCGTTGGCATTTGTACTTCCACGGATAAACCATAGTAGTTCTTCTACGATTCCCTTCCAGTATGTTCGTTTGGTAGTAAGTAGTGGAAAATGCGTGGAAAGATCAAATCGCATTGTTTCTCCAAATAAACTAACCGTACCCGTACCTGTTCTATCATTTCGATACTCACCATGTTCAAGTACTTTACTGATGAGTTGAAGATACTGGTATTCTTCATGAATAACTGATCCAGTATATGTATGATATGAACACATGATATGATTTTCTTTTGTAACGTACGATGAGTTTGACTTGGTAAATGTGGACTCAAGTTGATCTGCGGTTAATGGAAAGAATGTATCGGAATTGTCAAATGCAGATGGTGTATGAGTATCAGACACAAATGTCATGTGAATCTTATCTACAACTCCAAGATCAAGTGCATTTTTATAAATATAAGACCCTCCAATGATATAAATGGTTTCTACGTCTGAAATAGTTTTAAGTTGATCAATTGCCGACTCAACAGAAGAGGAAACCCCTACATCATGGGGTAGGTTGTAAAATTTTTTTGCATCTTTGTTTCGACTAATTACAATATTATACCGATTTGGCAGACGCTTTCCAATACTTTGCCATGTCTTTGCCCCCATGATTACAACATTTTCACAAATCGGTAGTTTTGTCGATGTTGTAAGCTGTCTGAAATTATGCATATCTGCCTTGCTATTCCATGGTATCGTGTTATTTAAACCAATAGCAATACGACCATCTGAACATTTTGCACCGGCCACTACAATGCAAACTTTTTCGTCAGACATACGGATAATGGTGTATACGCATATACTATTATTGAAATACTATTTTATATTGTATATAATAAACAACACAACAAGATAATGTCACTACATCCATCCGCGATCGATATGTCTGATTATATGGGATTTGCTGCTGGTGGTTCAGCGTCGCTACACCCGGTAATGCGTCCACAGTTTCAGCAAACTCGTCATGCACAACCATCGAATATGCAGCGTCCAATTAACATTGTACCTACAAAGCAGGTGGCCGAAGTAAAGCAGCCATTTGTTGCATCCCATCCACAATCTGCCCCAAATCAGCGCGTACAGTCGCGCCATCCACCCCGTGCGTCCCTTCTTGCTGTACGTAAGGCGGCGATGGCAAAGCCAGTTGCCCCTGTTGCACCAGCTACCCTAACCGAGTCGTCTCTAATGGGCCCACGTCTAGATCACGTCGAGAAGACACTAAAGGAGGTATGTGAGAATATTACTGCCGTAGATAACAACCAGACTCGGGTGGAGGAAGTGGTTAACACTTCGTGGCTGGTTGCCGACGTAGTATGTGATACTACCGAGTACATTACAACAAATGATAATCACGAAGAGGCTGTTACGAATACACCAGCCACTGTAGTACCTTCTAAACAGAAGGTTAGTGTCACTTACCCCATGGTTGAGAGCGTTGTCGATGGAAATGAAGTATTTCTAATGCGTCGTCGTTCCGTGGATCCAGAGACTGCGGAAGTTGTTGCGTCGTGGATTGTTGTATATAAGCCATCGGGTACCATTGAAGCAGCCGATTGTGACGTTGCGTATGTTACAAACTTTTCGTTTTGGTAAAAATATATAAATAAATATATAAATTGTTACATTTTATTTTTTCGATATATTATACCAAAAAAATATAATCAGTTTTTTTTGTATATATGATTAGTTCCGACGAACAAGCTGATAAACAGCGGTTTTGTCATCCATCGGTGCATACTCCTCGTCATCTGAATAATGACGCCGATTTGTCATTTCAACGCGCGAGCGAGAAGACCGTTTGCGGTCCTTCTCGTGACGATGTGAACGATTGTCACGGTTCCGATCACGGTCGCTCCCACGGTGATCATCATCACGACGACGCGATTCGCGATGGTCATCACCGCGACGGAGCGACTCGCGGTGCTCAGTCGGAGCAGATGGAGCGACTGGCTCGGGTACTGGAGCCGGGGCGGGTGGGGGTGTTGGTGGAACTGGCACTGGTTCTTGAGGAGTTGTCTTCTTCTCCTTTTTAA
>MDSY01140877.1_pt1 | contig 16171 bp, 18 predicted proteins | sample 811131 | NCBI WGS metagenome assembly MDSY01 (sample SAMN05326643, study PRJNA326480) | marine metagenome | isolation source: seawater | place: Atlantic Ocean: South West | collected 2010
AACCAACAACCAACAACCAACAACCAACAACCAACAACCAACAACCAACAACCAACAACCAACAACCAACAATCTTAAAATTCCTTCCGGCTACTGTTATTTCCTAGCTTTTACCTAATTTAGGCCTTCTAAGAAGGAGCACCTGAAAATTGTAGCACAAATAAAGGAACCTGTCTATCAGGAAATGGAGTTGTTTGAGTCTAAGTTTAGAGATTCAATGACCTCTAAGGTTGCATTACTCAATAGAATTACCCATTACATCGTAAATAGAAAAGGGAAGCAAATGCGCCCTATGTTCGTATTTTTAACGGCAAAGCTGTTAAATAATGGCGAAGTTAATGAGCGTACCTATCGTGGTGCATCGGTAATCGAGTTGATACATACGGCTACATTGGTGCATGATGATGTAGTAGATGAGAGTAATAAACGACGGGGCTTCTTCTCTATAAACGCTTTGTGGAAAAATAAGATTGCCGTTTTAGTGGGAGATTACCTGCTTTCAAAAGGTTTGTTGCTTTCTATTGATAATGGAGATTTTGATCTGCTAAAAATAATCTCCGTTGCTGTTCGTGAAATGAGTGAGGGCGAGTTGCTGCAGATAGAAAAAGCTAGACGCTTAGATATTACCGAAGAGGTGTATTATGATATCATTAGGCAAAAGACCGCCACTTTAATAGCGGCATGTTGTTCGTTGGGCGCATGTTCTGTAAAGCCCGAAAGCATAGATGTGGAAACGTTTAGAAAATTTGGGGAGTTGTGTGGTATGGCCTTTCAGATTAAAGATGATCTTTTTGATTATGGTGGTCAAAAAATAGGTAAGCCAACCGGTATAGATATCAAAGAACAGAAAATGACCTTGCCTTTGATCTACGCGCTTAACCATTGTTCTAAAAAAGAGAAAAGTTGGGTAATCAATTCCATCAAAAATCATAATAAGGACAAAAAGCGGGTAAAAGAGGTCATAGCCTTTGTAAAGGAAAAAGGTGGCTTGGATTATGCGGTAAGTAAAATGCTACAGTATAGAAATGAGGCCCTCGAGCTTTTGGACACCTACCCAGAATCCGATTATAAAAGTGCTTTGCAGCTCATGGTCAACTATGTGGTTGATCGTAAAAAGTAATTTTTTTACAAATCAAACAACTGGTAATCAATATATTGAAAAATAATTTTGAATTTTTTTATTTTTCAGGCAACTATATTTCATTCTTCGGCGTCTATGCTAATAGAAGACCAAACCAATATTTTGAAAATTATACCTTTTTATAAAAACGAGAGCCAACTCATAAAAAAAGCGTCATCGGGCAACCGCGATGCACAAGAGCGTTTGTATAAAAAGCATGCGCCAAAAATGTTAAGCGTTTGTCGTCAGTATATAAAAGATGTTCATTTTGCGGAAGATGTAATGGTGCAGGGTTTTTTAAAAATGTTCAACAAGTTAGATACGTTTAAGTTTGAAGGTAGTTTTGAAGGGTGGTTACGTAGGATCATGATCAGGGAAAGCATATCCTATTTAAGAAAACAACAATTTGTCGTGTATGATGATGAGGTGTACGAGAAAAATCAGTCGGAAGAGATTTCGCAGAGTACTGATTTAGATACGGAGCATATTCAACAATTGATAGACAAGTTGCCCCAAGGTTATAAAATGGTCTTTGTATTGTATACCGTAGATGGGTATAAGCATAAAGAAATTGCAGAAATGCTATCAATTACCGAGAGCACTTCAAAAACACAATTATTAAAAGCCCGAAAATTGCTTCAAGATCAATTAAGGCAACAAAATATTATAGGGTATGGAAACCGATAAATTTGAAAAACATATTAAGACCAAATTACAAGAGCGCGAAATTCAGCCATCGGCGAATGCATGGTCCAAAATTACATCAGAATTAAATGATGATGATGCCAAAAAGAAACCCGTATATCTATGGATGGGTATTGCGGCAAGTGTTGTTGTCTTGATCGGTATTACAATGTTCTACTTTAATGGGAATACTGCAGTTACCAAAATACCAACAGAAATTGTAGACATTGAAAAAGAGCGTACGTTAAAAGAAGTTCCTGTAAAAGATGTTTTACCTATAGGTAAAGAGGAAGTAGAGGTGGTTGCACATTCGGAAACTGAAACTAGCATTGAGAAGGTGGTTGAGGAAGAAAATATACTAATTAAAGAAAAAGAGCCTTTAGTATTAAAAGATGAAATTAAAGTCGCGGTAAACCAAGTACCTACCAGTACATCTGTTGAGAAATTAGTGGTGACCGATGATATTATAAATTCTAAAGTGGCCGATGTTATTGCACAAGTAACCGTTCTGGAACAAAACAGTACAGTGACAGATGCCGAGGTAGATTCATTATTGAAACGTGCCCAAGATGAAATATTAAGAGATAAAATATTTAATAAAGATAAATCTGTTGATGCTATGGCTTTGTTGACAGAGGTTGAAGATGAACTTGATCAATCCTTCCGAGACCAAATTTTTGATTCCCTAAAAGCCGGTTTTATAAAAGTGCGTACTGCTGTAGCAGACCGCAATAATTAATCAATCACAAATCGTTTTTCCTTATCTCTATAAAATACTATGGGGACAGGGAGCGGAGTTTATTCATCAAAAAAAATCAAAATAGAAATGAGAACAATTACCATGTATTTAGTAGCCATATTGACACTTTTATTAATGAAAAGTGTAGTGGCTCAAGATAATTATATAGAAAAAGTAGAAATTTTAAGAGAGCAAAAGCTTAGTATAACTAGACAAGAAAAGGAAGCCTTAAAATTCGAAATTGCTGAAATAGTTAAGCAATTGGAAAATGGTGAAATTACTGAAGAAGAGTCCAATGCCTTAAAGATGAAGGCTGCAGAAAAAAGAGCACTTAATATAGAGGAGAGAATCGCTATTATCGATAATAAAATATCCCTTTTGGAAAGAAATAACGGCGAGGTCAAAGAATTGGATACCTTAAATTATAAGTTCGCTTTTGAATTGGGAATAGGGGATGATGATGACAAAATATTTGGAATACGTATCAATGAAAATAGGCATAGAAAAGAACCGGTCTATGATAGAAGAACCTATTCTGATATTGTTTTGGCCGTTGGTTTAAATAATGCAATTATAGAAGGGCAGTCCTTAAATGATTCTCCTTATAAAATTGGTGGAAGTAGATTTTTTGAAATGGGATGGCAATGGCGCACCAGGGTGTTTAAGAATACAAATTTCCTAAGGTTCAACTATGGGTTTTCATTTCAATTTAATGGCTTAAAACCAAAGGATAATCAGTACTTGGTGTCATTGGATAACGGTCAGTCTGAGCTTCAAGAATTTGAATATGATTTGGATAAATCGAAATTTAGAATGGATAATTTAGTATTTCCTATGCATTTTGAATTTGGTCCGTCAAAGCTAACTACCACAGATAAGACCATGCGGTACTCGTTACATAATAAATTTAGAGTTGGTTTGGGTGGTTATGCAGGGTTCAATTTAGGAACACGTCAAAAATTAAAATATACCATTGATGGCGAAAAGGTAAAAGACAAATTAAAGCGTAGTTATAATACCAATGATCTTGTGTATGGTTTAAGTGCCTATGCTGGTGTAGATGGGGTACTATTATATGTAAAGTATGATCTTAATCCCATATTCAAAAATGCGGCGGTAGATCAACGTAACATCTCTCTAGGTCTTAGGTTCGATCTTTAATTAAGAAATTCATCAATCAAATTAGCTGTGGTACTCCAATTCAAAAGGGTGCTACAGCTTTTTTAATTCTCCAGATCGGCTTTCATTTCTTCGGTGAACTCGTGCTCATAATATCCACGTTTGCAGTGGCTACATTCTACCGTAGTGGTACTGGAAATTTTAAAAAGCTTGATCCAAAAAATATGGAAGTAATTCTTTTGGGTAAACGCTGTTAACGTTCCTTTTTGTTGGCAATAAGGACAAGTGCTATGAAAAAGATTTTTAGTTACCGGCTTTCCTGGTCTGGTGCCAAAGAATAGAATCATTTTGCTATTTTTGATGTTCTAATTTACGTAAAATTATTTCCAGCTTTTAGCAAGATTTTCATGATAGCAAAAACAACCATAGATCAAGTTTACGAAACTGCTCGCCTAGAGGAGGTTATTGGTGATTTTGTACAGTTAAAGAAATCGGGTTCCAACTTTAAAGGCTTAAGTCCGTTTAGTGATGAGCGTACACCTAGTTTTATGGTATCTCCCGTAAAGCAAATTTGGAAAGACTTTAGTAGCGGTAAAGGCGGTAATGTAGTTGCTTTTTTAATGGAGCATGAACATTTTACCTATCCAGAGGCTATTAAGTACCTAGCTAAGAAATATAATATTGAGGTAGAAGAGACAGAGCAATCCAGTGAGCAAAAAGAGCAGGCAAATGAGCGTGAAAGCATGTATTTGGTGTCGGAATTTGCTCAAGGCCATTTTAAGGAAATGCTTTGGGAGAGCGAGCTAGGTAAGGCTATTGGATTTACGTATTTTAAAGAACGTGGTTTTACGGATGAGACCATCAAAAAATTTGAATTAGGGTATTGTTTAGATCAATGGGACGGCTTTACAACGGCCGCATTGGATAAAGGTTATAAGTTAGATTACCTGCAAAAAACCGGACTTACCATTGTAAAGGATGATCCCAACAACCCAAACGGTGCTAGAAAATTTGATCGATTCAAGGGCAGGGTCATGTTTCCTATACATTCCTTAAGTGGACGTGTTTTAGGTTTTGGTGGGCGTATTTTAACGAACGATAAAAAAGCGGCCAAATACCTGAACTCGCCCGAAAGTGACATCTATCATAAGAGTAAGGTGTTGTATGGTATTTATTATGCCAAGCAAGCCATAGCAAAAGAAGATAATTGCTTTTTGGTAGAAGGTTATACGGATGTTATTCAATTTGCACAACGAGGCATAGAGAATGTGGTGTCTTCTAGTGGTACGGCTTTAACGCCAGAGCAGATCAGACTCATAAATAGGTTGACCAAGAATATTACGGTATTGTTTGATGGCGATGCGGCCGGTCTACGGGCATCGTTAAGGGGTATTGACCTCATTTTGGAACAGGGTATGAACGTAAGGGTCTGTACATTTCCAGAAGGTGAAGACCCAGATAGCTTTGCAAAGAATAATGAGTTAGATGATGTGTTGGCTTACTTAAGTGATAATGCCAAAGATTTTATTCAGTTCAAGGCTTCGCTTTTGGTAAAGGAAGCGGATAATGATCCAATTAAAAGAGCAGATACTGTTAGGGATATAGTAAACAGTATTTCCAAGATCCCGGATCGCATACAAAAGGAAATTTATATTCAAGAGTGTGCACAGATCATGAATATCTCAGAAGCTGTCTTGTTCAATACCTTGGCGCAAATAGATAAAAAGGGAGAGAAAGATTTTAAGAAGCAGCAGAAAAAAGAGCCTAAGGCTTTTGATGTAGTACGCAATACAGATGAGCAAAAACCGGAAAAAGTTGATGTACAGTATGTGTTAGAGCGTAAAATCATAGAGTCCCTAATGTTGTACGGTAGCAATATAGAAGAGTTTGAAGACTTGGTGTTAAAGGAAAACGACGCCGGAGACTTGGAATTGGAGCCAGAATCAATGGAAATCAAGGTGTACGAGAAAATATATCTAGATTTACAAGAAGATGAAATAGAGTTGGCCAATGAAGATTTTAGAAAGATGTATGGCAAATTGATCGAGGCCTTGAATGAAGAGGGCGATTTTTCGATCACCACTTTTGTTAACGGATTAGATCAAGAAATGGCAAATCAAATATCTTCTATTTTAATGGAAGAAGAGCGTTATGCCCTGCATAACTGGGAGCGTAAAGATATTTATCCAAAAAAGAAAGAAATAGGCGTGTCTCAATTGGTGAGTGAAACCATTTTGACCTTGCGCTGTTTTTTGATCAAAAAGAGGATGACGGCCTTGCAGCATACCACGGAACAAGCAGATAAGGACAATAGGGAAGCGCTAGAGGAAATTATGAACTATATTCAGTTGAACAAGTTATTGAATCAGAAATTAAATAGGGTTTTGTCATAAAACTTAAATGATAGCATAAAAAAAAGACCTGTTTTAAACAGGTCTTTTTTATTTTATTCAGTTGTAAGAATTTAGTACAATTCCAATGCTTTCGCTTGTTGTAATAAATCTACCATATTATCTACATTCAATTTTTTCATTAAACGAGCTTTGTAGGTACTAACTGTTTTTTCGTTTAGGTTTAAACCTAAAGCAACTTCTTTGTTGCGCTTACCACTAGCTAAAAGTTTTAACACTTCAATTTCTCTAGTAGATAGTTTTCTAAAGAACCTTCTTGGCTTTTTAGTTCCTTCATCAAAAGCAAGTCTTTGTGCAAGTTCATTTGTAATGAACATGCTTCCTTCGCTTACTTTGGTCACTGCTGCAGTAATATATTCTACACCAGATGATTTGGATAAATATCCAAAAGCACCGGCTCTAATGGCACTTAGGGCATATACATCTTCAGATTGACCGCTGTACATAAGGACTTTTACGTCCGCGTAATCTTTCTTGATTCTGCGTAATGCCGCTATTCCGTTAATTTCCGGAATATCCATTTCTAACATGACCACATCGGGGGTTGTGTCTTTGAGTTTTTCGAACAGCTCTTCGGTAGTAGCTACCTCATCGATCAGTTCAAAGCCCTCAGCGGATTCTAGTACCTTCCTAACTCCCATTCTTATGATAGGATGATTGTCCGCTATTAAAACTTTGATCATTAAATTGTTTTTTTATAGATTTCAAAACCTATTTTGTCTGAAAAGACAACATGCAATGTAAGGCTTAAAATTCTAAATTAGAAGCCAAAGTTGCATTTTTTTATTACTAACGTATAATTTTCATCTTTATTTTCGATTTAATACATTGATTCTTAGTTGAGTTGTTATTTTAACTCTGTAGGAATCTCACAAACAGGTATAGGTAACATTTTGTGTTGGTTCATAGTATTCAACCTCGTAAAAATCGTATATACCTCTTTTTGTCTACCCTCAAAATCGGCTATGGTCTTTCCTTCGTCTTTCATGTTCATGGCCCACTCTAGCTCAGGGTAAGATGCGCCGATCTGATCCTCGTCTGTTCTATCATCTCCCCAAAGTCCGTCCGTAGGCGCGGCATCAATAATTTCTTTATTAACGCCCAAAGTCTTGGCAATATCGTACACTTCGGTTTTCATTAAATCCGCTATAGGGCTAAGGTCTACACCGCCGTCACCGTATTTGGTGTAAAAACCAACACCAAAATCTTCTACTTTATTTCCGGTTCCCGCTACAAGATAGCGCTCAAGCGCGGCAAAATAATACAAACTGGTCATGCGCAATCTTGCTCTTGTATTTGCCAATGACATAAACCTGTCCTCTTCATTATCTACTGCAGGCAGTGCGGCCACCAAACTATCAAATACCGGGGTAAGGTTTACAGGTTGTCTTCTAACATTGGGAAAATTTTCTATTAACCAATCAATATGTCTAGAAGCACGGTCACTTTGGTTCTCGGCTTGGTGAATGGGCATTTCTAGGCAAAGCAGGTCTAAACCTGTTTTTGCGCATAGGGTAGAAGTAACCGCAGAATCAATTCCGCCAGATACTCCAATGACAAAACCTTTCTGTTTTGCATTTACAGCATAATCTTTTAACCACTTAACAATGTGTTCAATTACCTTTTCAGTTTGCATACGGCTCTAATTATTTAGTAAAATCAATTAACTTTGCCTTAAAAATAAGTTGAACACTGTGAATAATAAAATGTATTGTAAAATACTTGCCAAGGTCAAACCTATTTTTATACTATTATCAGTTTTTGTCATTCTTTCTAGTTGTAATGATAGCGATAAGGTGGCCAAAGAGATTGCAGCCGTACCTATGGACCTTAAAATAGCACGTTTTGATCGTGAATTTGCGTCTTCGGGAGAAGAGGGTTTACCAGGTTTGCGTAAAATGTATCCGTATTTATTTCCGGCTCCCGATAGTGTTTGGATCGCCAAAATGAATGATTCCCTTCAAATTGAATTATTTCAAGAAGTGGGTAACGCCTTTCGTAGTTTTGAAGATGAGGAAGAAGGTTTGGTACAGTTGTTTAAACATATCAAATATTATTTTCCGGAATATACAGTGCCAAAGGTAATTACGGTTACCAATGATGTAGATTACAACAACAGGATTATTTTGACCGATAGTTTGTTGTTCATAAGCCTTGATAATTATTTAGGACCAGAGCATAAGTATTACGGCGGTTTTCAGCGCTATATAGCGCATACCTTGGATCGCAACTATTTGGTGAGCGATGTGGCAAGTTCCTTTGCAAAACAGGTAGTGCCAAGACCCAGGGAGCGAACATTTCTTGCCCGTATGATCTATTTTGGTAAAGAACTGTATTTAAAGGATGTGCTTATGCCCAATGTAGATGATCGCAAGAAAATAGGCTATTCACAAGAGGATTTGGATTGGGCTTTTGCCAATGAAGAACCTATGTGGAGAAATTTTATAGAGAATGAATACCTGTACAGTACAGATAATAAATTGAACCAACGGTTTTTAGAGCCTGCCCCTTTCTCAAAATTTGGATTGGAACTGGACAATGAATCGCCGGGTAAATTAGGAAGATTTGTAGGATGGCAAATTGTACGTGCCTTTATGGAGAATAATGAAGTTGATGTAAAACAACTGATGACCATGCCTGCAGAAGAGATATTTAAGAAATCAAATTACAAACCAAGAAATTAAATGGCAGATTTACATACTTCAGAAATTACGTTGCGCGTAGGATTGGATGAGAATAGAGTTCCTGAAAAATTAAACTGGTCTGCACAAGACGGTGGTATTGAGAATGAAGAGGCAAAGGCAATGTTGTTATCCGTTTGGGATAGTAAAAACCAAGAATCTTTAAAGATCGATTTATGGACCAAGGACATGCCGGTAGATGAAATGAAAACATTCTTTCATCAAACATTGGTTTCGTTATCGGAAACTTTCTTAAAAGCAACGCAAGACGAGAAAATGACGGCTACCATGAAGGATTTCTGTGATTATTTCGCAGAGAACCTAAATTTAAAAGATCAGGGTTAAGCGGATTTCAATTTCTTTTTTCCTTTTGTTTTTTTGATCCAATAGATAATATAGGCAGTTCCTAAAACGGACGGTGTTATCCACGCCCAAAGGGTATCTTGGTGCATACCGGCTACAATAAATGCTGTTACCGACGCAATAAGTGCACCCAGCATTCTGCTTAAATGGTTTATGAGCCAAAGCTTCCTGTTTTCTAATGTGGTGCTATATAGTTTAAAATCTCCATAAGGCATAAACAGTCCAAAGCAACCAAAGAACAAGAACAAGATACTTTGGTTATACCCTTGTATAAGTCCTATAATTCCAAATGCTATCATCAGCATGGCAGATAGGATCATAATTCCTGAAACCAACTTATCGGTATAATTGGCTTTTATTTTTTTGGTCGATTTAAAGGTTAGTGCCCTATTACCGGCCAGGACCATGTAAATGGTGAAAATACCGATCAAGAATAAAAAGGTGTTTATGTGGTTGGGCATGCGGGCTACTACTAGAGAAATGGCGGAGCTAATAATCATAGACCAAGAAAACCATTTGCCCAATAGTTTATGGTTCTTTTGCCCTTTTTTGACTACAATACTTGCAATACCGGTAATAAGTCCTACACCGCCAAAAAAGGCGTGAATGAAGATGAAGATGCTAATGATGTTTTCCATGGTCGGTCGGTTTTTCGTTACCCAAAGATGGAGTAATTAGTGTTGCTGAGATAAAGATAACTACTCAATTGTGGTATTTGAGTGCTCAGTTGAAGTTGGGAAGTGTTGAGTACTTAGTCTTAAGTAAAGCGTATTAAGTAAAAAGTAGGAGGTAGAAAGTACAGAGTAATAAGTACAAAGTCTTAAGTAAGAGGTGCGTAGTTAGATGTATTAAATATAAAGTCTTAAGTCAATGTAAATGTCATTACGAGGAGCTCTTGCGACATGGTAAGCTGTTGAAGTTATCAATGTCAGTTCGAGTGTTTTCTGAAAGAAAATGCCTGCCTGCCTGCCGGCAGGTATCGAGAACAGGTTTGGAACACGCGAGGGTTCTCGATACAAATTCCTCGTGCCTCGAAATCCACTCGAACTGACAGGAAGGTGTAATGTGAGATATACTGAGTATTAAGTTTTAAGTAAATGTAAATGGTATTGCTAGGAACTTTCGCGACATGGCAAGCTGTTGAAATTATCAATGTCAGTTCGAGTGTTTTCTAAAAGAAAATGTATCGAGAACAGGTTTGGAACACGCGACGGTTCTCGATACAAATTCCTCGTGCCTCGAAATTCACTCGAACTGACAGGAAGGTGTAATGTGAGATATACTGAGTATTAAGTTTTAAGTAAATGTAAATGGTATTGCTAGGAGCTCTCACGACATGGTAAGCTGTTGAAATTATCTATCTATGTCAGTTCGAGTATTTTCTAAAAGAAAATGCCTGCCTGCCTGCCGGCAGGTATCGAGAACAGGTTTGGAACACGCAAAGAATCCCGATAACAGTTTTACAACTTAGTACTATGTACTTAATACTTAATACAAAAAACGCGCAGCGTTTAAACAACCATCAACGAACAACCATTAACTACTTCCTATTCTTCCTAGGCTTACAAGTCATACAGAAGTCAGAGAGTTGGTTAATGCCATCTATGACTTTGTTGTGTTCTTTTAAAAGGAGCTCTGCATCTTTGCCAAAATCGGTTGCTTTAAAGACTTGTGCACTTACCGTATTCATTTCTTCCTGCAGCTCGTTAAAAATAGGTTGAAATAATTTTGAGTCGCTAAAAGTACCTTTTTCCTCGTATATCTTTTTCCTTATTTTTCTGGCATATAGTTCTACCAGGTCAAAATCGTATCGTCCAAATTGTAATAGCTGATTAGCGGTCAAGGTGTCCGGAGCTACTAAAACAGCAAGGTTTTTTTGAAAAATGGCCTTTACCTTGTCATTAAAGTTCTTGGTGAACATAAACGAGACCGAATTCATATTAAAGCTGAAATCTATTTTGGCACCGGAATATATGGAATAGGAGGTGAGGTTAGCATTGATTTCGGATTCTGCAGATTGATAATCGGTCAGTTGCAGCTCATAGTCCGGGTTCCAAACCATGGGTTCTTGCGCCTGCATAGTCGCCGATAAAAAGAGTAGGGTCAGTAGTAAAGTGATGTTCTTCAAAGTATACAAAATTTGAAATCGAATGTACTACAAATAGTAATTCGTTTTTGATACCGTTAGGTCCTTAAGTATTAAAGTTTGTTAAACTTACAATTGAAACTCGGTCTGGTTGGTACCGTTATCAAATATTTTGGGGTAGTGTTCACGGGCATTTTGTGCCATAAATGCTACGGGTACGTCTTCAAAATGACCATAATCTTCCAAATATTCCATAAACTGGGTACCTTCTTTGTTGAAAGCCTGTAGAACGGCATCATTTTCCCCGTCAAAATCTAAAGGGGCAACATGCAGCATTTCGCATAAAGAGGCATTGAAAGTGGGGGAGAGTTTAAGCCATTTATTTTCTATAAAAGCATCTGCCATACCGTGCGGAGTTAATTCGTTGGATCCAAATTTTTCAATTAGGCGGTCCACCGCAATATGGTTTTTAACTTTCGCCAAATGTATTCTTGCCGGTATACCCATGGCACGTAAACAAGCAATCAGTATGATCGATTTGTCAACGCAGTGTCCTTTGCTGCGTTTCGCAATTTCACTGGCTCTGTATTTCTCTTTGTTAAAGCTTAAGTTGTAGGGGTCATAGCGCCAATGGTCTCTCACCTTGGTGTATAAGCCAATGGCTATTTCTTTTTGTGACAAAGAAGCATCTTTAAATTCTGAAACAATGTTCTGAATTTCTTCACTTTCAAAATCAAAAAAGTAAGTAGGGGAAAGGTAATCCATAGCATTAGGTCTTTGTAGTATACATTTATTTATACGCCAAAGACTAAGGTAAGAAATTTTTAAGCGTAAAGGGTAAATCACTACAAGCCATACGCCGAACGCAAAGCGTCCAAAGCTAGTATTAAGTACAAAGTGTTAAGTGAGAATTTTAAAGTAAGAATAGAGAAAATAGAATATAGAGAATAGACTTGTTTTATCAGAAGCTTGGAGTCAGTATTAAGTAATAAGTACAAAGTATTAAGTGAGAATTTTAAAGTTTAAAGTTGGAAGAGAGAAAATAGAATATAGAGAATAGACTTATTTTGATTGAATCGTATTTAGCTGCTAAAATTTTGATATTTAAGTAGCCCGTAGCAACTATTCACTATTTCACTATCCAACTAATTCACTAAAACACTGAGAACTATTCCCTCGGTCTATTCTGCCAAATATGAATATACTGCCCTGTAGACATACGGCGTGCCATTTCTTTGGCTCTGTCCGCTAATTCTCCTTCAAAGAGTTCATCGATAGTTTCGAACCAAAGTTGTAACCATTGTGCGAAATGATTTTGAGAAATTGTATGGTTTAGATTTTTGTCAACATTCACATGGGCTTTGGAGGGGCTTCCTCTAAAGGTGCGTACCCCAAATAAGTTAGATTCCCAAAAATCGGTGAGTTTGCTGAGGTGTGCCGGCCATTGTTCTTCGGAAATATGTCCGTTGAAAATAGGGCCCAACAATTCGTGCTGTCTTATTTTATCATAAAACGTATGCACTAGCAGGCTTACATCATCTCTATTTGTAATTTTGGTCATGCGCTAAGTTTAAGAATTTGCCACAACTTTTTCTACTCGTTCCGCGGCATCAAGTTTAGAAAGCGTAAGGCGAACAATGCTATCCGATTTTGCTAAAAGGTCATGCGGAATATTGGCTGCTAAGGTAATCATATCTCCTTGTTTTAGTACATGGACAGTACCTTCAACCCCAAAATCTATATTTCCTTCTACCATATGTACTATAATCGGGAAAGGAGCCTTGTGTTCTTTCATAAGTTGACCTTTTCTCAACAAGATGCGTATCTCTTTAGAGAACGATGTCTCTAAAAGAATTTGAGTAACCATTTTTTTATCGCTGAAATCTAAATTTTCGGTGAAAGATACCTTTTGCATACCAGTGTTTTTTACAATAGTATAAAACAAGCAATCTTTAAACTATGACACTTCTCAGTTTTGCTTAATGGGCGTTGTGTGGTGATTGTTTGGCAAATTATTACGCTATAAACCCTCGTGTATTTTTATATTACTCCCCCAAAGTATTTAAATATAGCGCCAAAACTAAACCTATTGCGGTAGCCAAACCTGTCCAATATTTATCTTCTTTAAACGCTTTTGGGAAAACCTCTAAAGCTAATGACGCCGCTACGGCACCACCGGCAAAGCATTTAATGTAGTTCAAATATTCTTCAGGTACATCGGCAAGTAGAAAATGCCCAAGTAAGGCTGCTGCCGATAAAATCAGTGCAGTACCGATCCATAGCCAAAGAATTTTCTTTTTAGAATCGGTATTTTCAGCCATTTCCTTTGCGCCACCTGCCGCCTCGGGTAAATTGGACAATAATATAGATCCCGATAATGCCGCGATGGATAACGGACTTGCGCCAATTAAAGAAACGCCCAATGCCAAGTTTTCAGGTATGCCGTCCAAAGTAATGGCAGCAAGTAAGCCGCCGCCACTTTGTGAGTTCCATTTTTCCTTCACCCAATAATCTAACACGGTAAAGGTTATGGCACCTACAAAGACGGTGGATAGTGCAATGGGTACGGAGTTTTTCTCAAGTGCGGGATAAATTAATTCCAACAAGGCGGACACCAATAACGCACCACCGGCAAGCGCTACTAAAAAGCCTTCTAAACGTTTGGATAAATTTCCGTACAGACCCCAAAGCGCACCTATGATAAGGGCTCCAGATACAATGAGAACAACAATGGCGGTCATCATGACGATTACGAGTAAGGTTGAAATTTGCGGTGTAGTGGCAAATTAAGAACCTTTAGGGGTAAACTATACTTTGATAAAAAGATTTTTTAACGCAAAATATTACCTATTGGCAATTTTTGCCTGTTCTTCTAAATCGGTAAGATTTTCGAATTTTTGAAGTGATATGTTCTTTTTGGTCGCTTTTATTTCAGCTACCAGGTCAAGGATTAAATCTAAAGGTTTGGCTTCATAGCCGAACATTTTTTGGTCAAACCCAATACCGGCAAGTATGCCGTCATTTTCCATGCCTACGCCCCAGGTTTCAATAAATTCTGTTAAAGAAATTTCGGTAATACGGTAGTCTGCCCATTGGTTGATGATGCAAGAATTTGCCCTGCCGTGTATGGCCCAAAAACAAAGAATGCCCACAGGTTGATCAAACTCGTCACCATATTGCACAGAGCTGGCCATGGCAAAGCCATTTTGGTTTTGCAGCGTGTACACAATGTCTGTTTCACACACCGTTTTAATAAAGTTCCTATACCTGTTTACAATAATATCCGAGCCTTTTGTCATTTTTTGTTTTTGTGGGGGTTTTTGCTTCTTTTTGTTGAAATGATGACGAAGGTAATAATATTCTACTGTAGTTTTTAAAAGCGGGGCGGGACAGCTTGCCCTGCCATTATTCATAAAAAGCATGCTTCATTACGTGAAAAGCCTATCTCCAGTAAATCTAAAATTTAGGTTCATCTTCTGACATGGCATAAAAAAAGCCCCTTGAAGAGGCTTGTATCGATAGTGATTATTTCTAATTATAGGATTGTGTAACTTTTACTGGTATTAGCACCAGAATTTTATTCAATATAGTTATTATAACTTTTAGCAAATTCCTCCGAATATTCCTCATTACTGAAAAGAAAAACTTCAAAAACTCCAGTAGTGCTTTTGAAAGTCAATTCTCCATATCGTGCTATCGGAATCTTATAATTATCTTTAAATCTTCTGTCGGGCGTTCCGTCTTTGTTTACTTTTGCCCAAGTTTCTCCAACTATTTTACTGTCCTTTGGTATTTTTTCAGTTTCAAGAAAGTTCATTGATTCAAAGGTTAAATTTAATTCGTCAATTTCAATGAGTCCAAAATTTTCCTTGTTATCAAATAGCGCAGCAAAACCTGGATAAATGTAAATATTACTGCCATTTTGATTTTGAAAACACATAGCCTCATAAACCGAATTTAAAAATGATATTTTCTGATAGCTTATTTTTGTGGGCTTACGTTCTATGCTTCTGTTAGCAGAAGATCGATTGTCATTATTTGGAACTGCGTTAGTCATATCCCAAATGATCGAAGAATTTAATAAATTGTCAAATGCAATTTTTAGTTTCAAATATTTTTCATCGAGAACTCTATCCATATCAATTTCTATATCAATATGGCATTCTGTAACTTGTTTTTTTAAATTGACTAGATATTCCTTTTTCTCAAGATAATCGTTATCGAACCATTTAATTAAAAAACCAATTAAAAATACTTTTGAAATTATTCTTATAGTATTTGAATTTTTAACCTTTTTTTCAAGTTGTAAAATCTCTTTTTTAATTGCAACCATTTCTTTGTTAGCAGCAACTAATGTTTCTTTCAATTCTAATAAACCCTGTGTAGTAACCTCTGAAGCATTTTTACTTTTTATTTCTCCTCTCAAATTTTCTGGAAGGAAATAGTTTTCTGTTTTCTGTGTTTCTGGGGTATAGTCTACGGACTTTTGTTTTTTCGAATCCCAGTCAGTAATTTTTTTCCTGTCATAAATTCCAGTTCCGGGAATTCCAGTGTTCAAATAAGCTCCGTCCTTATTAAGGTTAACATTAAATCCATTAATTCCCAAAGTAGTGCTTATTCCGCTTGTACTAAAGTTTACATAGAAACCCGGAAATATTTTTTGTCTTCTTCTAAATTTTAATCCCATTATTGTTTGGTCATATTGGTGGTAACGTCTCGGCTATGATTAGTGCGGGGCGGAAATCCAGCGGATTTCCTGTCTCGCGCTAAGCAAAAGCTTTGGGTTTTGTTTTATTTTTTAATCCAAAGCAAAATCCCAAAGATTTTGCGACTTCATAAATATATGCAGACCTTGGCTTTTAGACTGAAGTCCGTATTAATTATAGGTATTGTGCCTGTTGCACAAGTTAACGAAAAAACCATATAGGGCCAACGTGATCTTAACGTTGTTGTGTTAACTTTAGGTAT
>MDSY01023257.1_pt1 | contig 16169 bp, 28 predicted proteins | sample 811131 | NCBI WGS metagenome assembly MDSY01 (sample SAMN05326643, study PRJNA326480) | marine metagenome | isolation source: seawater | place: Atlantic Ocean: South West | collected 2010
ATGCCATAAGTGGCCAAAGAAGAATAATAGAGCAAAGTTAAGGTGACCAAATGTATACCAACCACGAGGGCTACTACGGAATACACCATCTGATTCTAAACTTGTACGATCAAATTCGAATACTTCACCTAGCTGTGCCTTACGAGCAAATTTCTTAACTGTAGGAGCATCTTTAAACGATTGACCACCTAGCTTACCACCGTAGAAATCTACAGTAACACCTACTTGCTCAATGCTGTACTTAGATTCTGCACGACGGAATGGAATATCTGCACGTACAATACCATCTTTATCTACAAGAATTACAGGGAATGTCTCGAAGAATGCAGGCATACGGCGAACAGCAAGTTCACGACCTTCCTTATCACGGAAGATAGGGTGACCTAACCAAGCTTCAGCAATACCATCACCTTTATCCATTGGACCTGCACGGAATAAACCACCCTTTGCCGGGTTGTTACCGATATAGTCGTAGAATGCCAGTTTATCTGGAATTTGTGACCAAGCAGCACTTTGTGATAAACCACTATCTAATGATTCTTCAACACGACGCTCAATCTCTTGTTGGAAGTAGCCACTATCCCATTGGTATCGAGTTGGACCAAATAGCTCAATTGGAGTTGTTGCACTACCATACCACATAGTACCTGATGTAATGAAAGCTGCAAAGAATACAGCTGAGATACTACTAGATAGTACAGTTTCAATGTTACCCATACGTAGAGCACGGTAAAGTCTTTGCGGCGGTCTCACTGTTACGTGGAAGATCCCTGCTAAGATACCTAGAGTACCTGCAGCAATGTGGTGAGCTGCTACGCCACCTGGGTTGAATGGGTTAAAGCCATCAGCACCCCAAGATGGTGCACATGGTTGTACACGTCCTGTAATACCATAAGCATCTGATACCCAAATACCAGGACCAAATAGACCTGTTACGTGGAAGGCACCAAAACCGAAACAAAGAATACCTGCAAGGAATAGGTGAATACCAAAGATTTTTGGTAAATCTAATGCTGGCTCATCTGTACGTGGATCACGGAATAGTTCTAGATCCCAGTATACCCAGTGCCAAATTGCTGCCAGGAAACATAAGCCTGATAATACGATGTGTGTTAGTGCTACACCTTCAAAACTCCATAAACCTGGGTTTGAAACACTTTCACCTGTGATACTCCAACCACCCCAAGAATCTGTAATCCCTAGACGTGTCATGAATGGCATTACATACATTCCTTGACGCCACATTGGGTTTAGTACTGGATCTGATGGATCAAAAATTGCAAGCTCGTATAAAGCCATTGAACCAGCCCAACCAGCTACAAGTGATGTGTGCATTAAGTGTACTGCGATTAATCTACCTGGGTCATTCAGTACAACTGTATGAACCCTATACCAAGGTAGTCCCATTTAGGTCTCCTAAATAAATATTAAAAAACATTGTTTAATTAACTTTCTTACTTTTTGTTTTATATTCTATATTTTAGCTTAAATTTTCTCTAAGATTCTATTTTTTAGTAATTTATTTAATCTTTGTGCTTACGCCTGAAGGTAAATTAATATTAATGATAGAATGTGCCGCATTTACAGTAGATGGATATATATCTAAAATACGCTTGTGAATGCGAATTTCAAATTGTTCTCGAGAATCTTTATTTACATGCGGTGAACGTAATACACAGTAAATTCGTTTTTTTGTTGGTAGAGGTACGGGACCTACAACTTTAGACTGTGTTGTTTGTACACTTTCTTTAATTTGTTGACATGCTAAATCCAATAAACTGGAATCAAAAGATTCCAGTTTAATACGAATATTTTCTTTAATTTCTAAATTCATGCTTATTCTACAATTTTTGACACAACACCCGCACCAATTGTACGGCCACCTTCACGAATTGCAAAGCGCATACCTGCTTCAATCGCAATTGGAGAAATTAGCTCGGCAGTCATCTTAATACGGTCACCTGGCATAACCATTTCTACGTCATCACCCTCATCACTTGTAAAAGCTTTAATATTTCCTGTTACATCAGTTGTACGTACATAAAATTGTGGGCGGTAACCTGTAAAGAATGGCGTGTGACGTCCACCTTCTTCTTTAGTCAGGATATATACTTCCCCTTCAAATAGTGTGTGTGGTGTAATTGTTCCTGGCTGTGATAATACCATACCACGTTCTATATCGTCTTTTTGAACACCACGTAATAGAATACCTACGTTATCTCCTGCCATACCACTATCCAGAGTCTTCTGGAACATTTCCACACCTGTTACAGTTGTTGTTTGAGTATCACCTAAGCCAACAATCTCAATTGTGTCACCTACGTTAATAATACCACGTTCAATACGACCTGTAGCTACTGTACCACGACCTGTAATCGAGAATACATCTTCCACGGCCATTAGGAAAGTTTTTTCTGTATCACGTTCTGGTGTTGGAATGTACTCATCAACCGTGTCCATTAGAGTGAAAATTTTATCAACCCATTTGTCATCACCACGAGAGATATCTGGTTTGCTAACAACAGTTTCTAGTGCTTGTAGTGCAGAACCTGGTGTAATTGGGATATCATCACCCGGGAAGTCGTAGTTTGATAATAATTCACGTACTTCTAATTCTACTAATTCGATTAATTCCTCATCATCTACTTGGTCTTCTTTGTTAAGGAAACATACTAAGTTTGGAACACCAACTTGCTTAGCTAATAGAATGTGCTCACGTGTTTGAGGCATGGGACCATCCGCCGCAGATACTACTAGGATTGCACCATCCATTTGCGCGGCACCAGTAATCATGTTTTTTACATAATCCGCGTGACCTGGACAGTCTACGTGAGCATAGTGACGAGTTTCCGTTTCATACTCTACGTGAGCAGTGTTAATTGTAATACCACGTGCTTTTTCTTCTGGAGCTGCATCGATATCTGCGTAACCTTTTAGTTCTGCATTACCGATTGTTGATAAAGTTGCCGTAATTGCAGCTGTTAGGGTTGTTTTACCATGGTCCACGTGACCAATTGTACCGATGTTTACATGTGGTTTACTACGTTCGAATTTTTCGCGAGCCATTTTTAGATCCTTTTTATTTTTAATTAAAGAGTAATTTTTACTATTTTTGTACTTTTGGCGAACTTTAAGGTATTTATTTAAAAATCAAAAAATTAATAACGGAAATGTGCAAAGGCTTTATTTGCTTCTGCCATACGGTGTGTTTCCTCTCTTTTACGAATGGCATTACCAATACCGTTAGAAGCATCAATAATTTCATTCGCTAATTTAATTGAAATCGTTCTTCCTGAACGATCTTTTGCAGCTTTAATAATCCAGCGTAAAGCAAGATTTGTACCACGATAACGACTTACCTCGAGAGGTACTTGATATGTGGAACCACCTATACGGCGTGCTTTTACTTCTACAAGAGGACTGGCCTTTTTGATTGCGGTTTCAAAAATTTGAACAGGATCTGTATCCGTACGTTCTTGGATTAGAGCAAAAGTTTCTGCAATAATCGAATTCGATAAAGTTTTCTTTCCACTTTTTAAAATTCGTGAAACTAATAAACTTACAAGTGTACTGTTATAAGTTGCGTCTGGTTTTGGATAACGTCTTTTACTTATACTTCGTCTTGACATACTTTAATTATTTTTAATCTTAAAAATTTAATCTTTTTTAGGTTTCTTAACACCATATTTAGATCGTCCTTGTGTACGATCTTTTACACCACCACTATCTAAAGCACCGCGGACAATATGGTATCGTACACCGGGTAGATCCTTTACTCGACCACCTCGTAGTAAAACAACTGAATGTTCTTGTAAGCTATGACCTTCACCAGGAATATATGCTGTTACTTCGAAACCTGTTGTTAAACGAACACGAGCAACTTTTCGAATTGCTGAGTTAGGTTTTTTAGGTGTTGTTGTATAAACACGTGTGCATACACCACGTCGTTGAGGACAATTTTTTAAAGCAGGTGACTTTGTTTTTTTGAGAATCGGTTTTCTTGGAGAACGAATTAATTGTTGTATTGTAGGCATTTTTTAATTTCCATTTTTTCCATATTTTTTATTGAAACGTTCAACACGTCCTTCCGTATCTAAGATTTTTAGAGATCCGGTATAAAAAGGATGGATTCCTGACCAAATATCAACGTTTAATTTTGGTTTTGTAGAACTTATAGTCATAACTAGTTGTCCATCACAATATACTTGTGTTTCATCAAACCAGTTAGGATGTATATCTTTTTTTGGCATATTTTTTCAAAGTAATGAGTTAAATTAACGTTTCGAGAATTGCGATGCTTTACGCGCTTTCTTTAAACCATATTTCTTACGTTCTTTGATACGAGCATCTCGTCTCATTAGACCTTCAGATTTTAATGCGGCACGGTTTGCAATATCACACTGGTTTAATGCACGAGCAATACCTAGGCATGTTGCGTCCGTTTGACCAGTTAAACCACCACCACTTGCTTTTACTTGCACGTCAAATGCATTTGTTAAGCCAAGTACTTCAAATGGAAGCACAATTTTTGTTAAATATGATTTGTTATTTTGAAGATAGTTTGTAGCTTCTTTACCGTTTATTGTTATTTTACCAGACCCTAATTTAATTTGTACTTGAGCGGTTGATTGTTTACGACGCCCTAATCCATAAAATGTTTGGTTTGTTGACATATTTTTCTATCTATTCTTATCTATAAAGTTAATGGTACTGGATTTTGAGCTTCATGGGGATGCTCATTTCCTTTATAAACCTTTACGTTTGTAAAAAGTTTACGCCCTAATTTTCCTTTTGGAAGCATACCTTTGATAGCTTTCTCCAGAATTTTTTCTGGATAACGTTCTATTAAAGAAGAAAATAGTTCTGTTTTCATTCCTCCAATAAAACCTGAGTGACGTCGGTATATTTTATTGCTTGCTTTTTTTCCAGTTACTTTTATCTTTTCTGCATTAATAATGATAACACAATCACCCGTTTCTAAATAGGGTGTATATGTACTCTTATTTTTTCCAGTCAAGATTGTGCAGGTTTTTGATGCTAGTCGACCTAAAATTTGTTCATTAGCATCAATCACATACCATTTCTTTGTTGTTGAACTTTGGGAAGGTACGAATGTTTCTGTCATATGACTTTTTCTAGTTTTAAAATTGATTAAGCTTTTAATTCGGGTAAAACAATATCGAATTTTTCTTGTAATGCTTGGAATACTTCCTGTGCCGATTTTTTACCAAAATTCTTAATTTCACGAATTTCTTCTTGTGAATAAGACATGAGCTCATTGACCGAGTTTATACCAGCACGTTTTAAGCAGTTATATGCGCGGACTGGTAATTGTAATTCTTCAATTAAGATAGTCTCGGTTGTTTGTTGCGTTTGGACTATTGCTTCAGGCTCAGGGATTTCATTATGTTCTTTTGTTAATACATTGAACCATGTCATGAGTTTTTGAGCTGCCTCTCGTAGAGCATCCTCTGGACTTATACTCCCGTTTGTAGTAATTTCTAGAACCAAAGATTCCATTGTTTTACTATATCCAACGTAAACGTTATTTATTTTATAATTAACATTTAAGACCGGCATGAAAATAGCATCCATTGCTATAAAGTCTACCGCATCGTCTAAATTTGTTTGTTCAGCAAATTGGTATCCGTAACCCTTGTTTGCTTTAACAGTAAATTTAAGATGAGTATTTTCAGAAATTGTAGTTATATAGTGATTTGGGTTTATTATTGTGACGTCAGCACCAAATTGAATGTTGCTTGCTGTAATAACTCCAGGTCCTTCCACATCGATTTCGCCAATGAAGGTTTCGTCACGTTCCGTTTTTAAAATTATTTGTTTTAAATTTAAAATAATTTCAAGAAGATCTTCGCGTACACCCGGAATTGTTGAAAATTCGTGAGCAATACCTGGAATTCTTAGAGCAGTTATTGCGGTTCCTTCTAAATTTGATAATAATACTCGACGTAATGCATTTCCTATTGTTAATCCTTGTCCGGCTTCTAACGCTTGTATTAGAAAATAGCCCGTTAATCGTCCGGATTCATCAACTTTTGATTTAAAATATTGAAATGTTAAATCACTCATATTTTTGTATTAAACGCGACGTTTCTTAGGTGGTCGACATCCATTATGTGGTATCGATGTGATATCTTTAATTGATAAAATTTCTAAACCCATATTTTGAATAGCACGAATAGCTGTTTCACGACCTGATCCTTGGCCCTTGACTAGCACATCTACTTTTTTTAAACCAACACTAACTGCCGTTGTAGTAGCAGCTTCGGATGCAGTTTGAGCTGCAAACGGTGTTCCTTTACGTGCTCCTTTAAAACCTACAGCTCCCGCTGAAGACCATGCTATTGTGTTACCGATTGTATCCGTAATTGTGATGATTGTATTATTGAACGTCGATTGAATATGAGCGACACCGACGCTATTAGTTACTTTTGCTTTCTTTGTTGTCGTACTTTTTATCTTTGGTGACATTTTTTCAAGTAGAATTTAATTTTTATTTTTTCTTACCTGCAACTGTTTTCTTCGGTCCACGACGACTACGTGCATTTGTTCTTGTTCGTTGTCCACGTAAAGGTAATGCCTGTCTATGACGACGTCCACGAACACAATTAATTTCTGACAGACGTTTTATACTAAGACTTACTTTTCTTTTTAAATCTCCTTCAATTTGGAAATCGTTTTCGATAACTTCACGAATTTTACTTACGTTTTCATCGCTAAGCTCATTTGTTCGAGTATCAGGATTTACGTCTGATTTTACAAGAATTTCATTCGCACTTGTGATTCCGATACCATAAATTTTTGTTAATGCATATTCGATTCGTTTTGTTCTAGGTAAATCAATACCACCAATACGTACCATATTTTAAACTCCTATTTTTTGATTAACCTTGGCGTTGTTTATGTTTGGGATTTTTACAAATCACACGAATAACACCTTGTCGTTTAATTACACGACATTGATCACACATTTTTTTAACGGATGCTCTTACTTTCATAAAAATTTGTTTTTTTAATCGTTGTTATAACTTTCTGTAATTAGTAAAGTTTGAATTTGTCGACTTGTATCTACAGTAACACCAACTAATATTAATAAGGATGTTACGCCGAAACCAGTTGAACTTCTAATATTGGGAATTGCTACTATGGTTGCTAAAAATAGAGCTCCAAGTAAAGAAAGACGCTTAAGTGTCTGTTGTAGATATTCTTTTGTTTGATTTCCGGGCCTTACTCCTGGAACACTAACAGCCATCTTATTTAAATTGGTAGCCAATTCTTTTGGATTCAAAATTAAATTTGAATAGAATAAACTGAAGGCTAAAATTAGCCCAAAATTTGCGGCACCGTATAAAATGTTTCTTGTTGTTAGATTTACAGTAATTGCACTTAAAAATTGCAAACCTAATAAATAATTTACAAAAACCGTTAAAAATGTCAGTACTGTTGAAGCAAAAATAACTGGCATTACTCCACCTTGATTAATCTTTAATGGAAGATACGAAGTTTTTGCCATTTCATCTGTCATTGAAAAAAGTTGTTTCGCTGAAACCAGAGGTATCACGCGTACAGCATCTTGGACATAAATAATACCAATAATTAGTATTGTAAAACTTAAAAGTCCAATTGAAACACTAGTTAAATTACCAGAATTAAAAACAGTTTTAATAGTACTCGGTAAGTTTGATAATATGTTTAGTGTAATAACAACGGATGACCCATTACCAATACCTTCTTCCGTGATAATTTCACTTAACCACATTACAATCATAGATCCCGTCGCTAAAGCTAATGTTATTTGACAACATACGCTGAAATTCCATAGGAATAAGATTGGTCTTAAAGCTAATGCAATTGAAATACTTTCAACAATTGCCCAGAATAAAGAAAGATAACGTGTGTACTTTATTATTTCTCGACGCCCACTTTCACCTTCTTCCTTTTGTAGCTTCTCTAAGCTAGGTATTACACTTACTAACAGTTGCATCATAATTGAAGCATTAATATTAGGAAGGATACCTAAGGTAAACACACCAAGTACAAGGTCTTCACTTGTATAAAAGTTTCTTAGAATTGGTGTTGTATTTAATATATTTACTAAATACTGCTGATCTACTTTTGGTACCGGTATATAATTTCCTAATCTTATTAGAAGGATAATCGAAATTGTTGTTACAATTCTTGACAATACCGTTTTCTGATTTGAAGTTCCCATTTTTATGGATTAAGCATAAAATTTTTCAACGGGCACATCACGTTCCATAGCAACACTAGTAGCATTTTTTAAATTTTGTAATGCATTAATTGTTGCACGTGCGTTGTTTAATAAATTATCTGACCCAAGTTGTTTTGCTAGGATATTTTTAACTCCTGCTAATTCAAGTACCGTACGAATCGAGCTTCCAGCAATTACACCTGTACCTTGCGAAGCTGGTTTGATAAGGACGCGTGCAGCTCCAAATTCACCTATAATACCGTGTGGTACCGTTTTTGTTTTTGTTAGGAAGACATCTATGATTTCTCGTCGCGCAGATGTTATTGCTTTTGTAATAGCCCCGATTACATCATCAGCCTTACCAACACCAACACCAACTTGACCTCTTTCATTTCCGATTACAACTACTGCTCGGAAACTCATCTTTTTACCACCTTTACAAACTTTTGTTACACGGTTGATTTGTACAACACGCTCACTCCATTTTTCCTTGGCAGGTCCTCGTCGATTTCTTTTATTTCCTTTATTCTCTGTTTCTTGGTTGTTTATCATATTTAAACTATAAATATTTGTTAAATTTACTTACCAGACTTACCAGCTTTTCGTAGTACGACCTCATCGTGGTAACGAATACCTTTTCCTTTGTATGGTTCTGGTGGTCGAATTGCACGAATTTGAGACGCTAAAAGACCTACTTTTTCTTTATTCGGTCCTTGTATACTAAGATTTGTGTTAGCTTCAACGGTAATCTTTATAGTATCAGGAATGTCAAAAATAACTGGATGACTAAATCCAACATTTAAGGTTAGTTTTTTTGCATCTGCTTGTGCACGATATCCTACGCCTATCATTTGTAAGCGAACAGTAAATTGTTCGGAAACACCAAGCACCATGTTATTTATTAACGTTCTTGTTAGACCGTATTTTTGACGTGCTAGACGAGTATCTTCATTTTTTGTTACACAGATTTTATTATCTTCAATACTTACGTTAATTTCGTTAGGAATTGTATGATTTAATTCTCCGTGAGGACCTTTTACTTTAAGGTTTTTTTCATTTAATTCAACGTTAACGTTTTTAGGTACAATGACCGGTAATTTTCCAATACGAGACATGATATTTACTCTTGTTTTTGTTTTTTACCAAATGTAGCATAGAATTTCACCACCAATCTTTAACTCACGTGCTTTTATATTCGTCATTACACCTTTTGAAGTCGATAGGATGGCTATACCAAAGTTTCCAAGAACCGTTGGTAAATCTTTTGCACCGGAATAAATTCTTACTCCTGGCTTACTTACACGTTTTAATGTTGTGATAACAGGTTTTCTTTTTTTACCTGTATATTTTAAGGAAATTAAAATTGTGCTATTTAATCCCTCATCTATAATTTCAAAGTCCTCTACTAGCCCTTCTTCTTTTAGAATGCCAGCAATATTTTTTGTCATTTTTGTAAGAGGTATTTGGACTAAATAATGCTTTGCGTTATTAGCATTTCTGATTCTTGTTAACATATCAGAAATTGTATCGTTTACCACTAAGATCTCCTTTTATATTATCTTTATTTACTAAACGGAACACCCATTCCTTTTAACAGGGCTAAGCTTTCTTCCGAATTTTTAGCAGTTGTTACAATTGTAATATTAAGGCCTAAAGTTTGGTCGACCTGCTCATATTCAATTTCGGGGAATACTAATTGATCCGTTAAACCCATATTGTAATTTCCAAATTTATCGAAGTTTTTAGGATTCAGACCTTGGAAGTCACGAATACGTGGTAATACTAGATTAATTAAACGATCCAGAAAAGCATACATCTTTTCACTACGTAAAGTTGTTGTTATTCCTAGTTCCATTTCTTCTCGAATTTTAAAACCTGCAATAGATTTTTTAGACTTTGTTACAACAGGTTGTTGTCCGGTGATTGTTCGAAATTCTTGAATACTTTTTTGTAAGGTTTTACTATTCGCTGCATTAACACCAAGCCCGCGGTTAATTTGAATTTTCTCAATTTTTGGGATTTGGTGAATATTTGCATATTGAAAAGTTTCCTTAAGATTAGGTCGAACTTCGTCAATGTATTTAGTTTTTAATTTTTGAACCATAGCGTAAATGCTTTATGAAATAATGTTGTTTGTTTTTTTGTAAATTCGAACTTTTTTATTTTCACGAATTGCAAAACCAACGCGGCTTGTTTCTCCGTTTTCGTTGCAAATTAAAACATTTGACCAATTAATTGGTGCATCAAAGGTAATAATTTTACCTGCTTCTTCTGAGCGGGATGGTTTAACATGTTTGATTTTTGTGTTAATACCGTCAATTACAATTTTTTCTTTCTTATGTAGAATTGTCTTAATGGTACCGATCTTCCCTCTATCTTTTCCTTGTATTACTTTTACTTTGTCCCCTACTTTTAGCTTTTTCATAATAGAATCTTCCTTATAGAACTTCTGGAGCAAGTGAAACAATTTTTGTAAAATCTTTATCACGGATTTCACGTGCAACTGGACCAAATACGCGTGTGCCGCGTGGATTGTTTTCTTTGTTAATAATAACTGCAGCATTATCATCGAATCGAATACTCATACCATCCTTTCTTCTTAGGGTGTGGCGTGTTCGTACGATAACAGCTCTTACGACGTCAGATCGTTTGATAGGCATATTTGGAGCAGCGACTTTTACTACACCAATAATTACATCTCCGATGTTTCCGTATTGCTTATTATTTCCTAAGATACGAATACACATAATCTTCCGAGCACCGGTATTATCTGCTACGGTTAAGTAAGTTTGTGGTTGAATCATGTCTTAAAGTTCTTTAATTATTAATTTGATAAAAGTGTTTTCTTTAGAATCTCTTTTATCATCCAACGTTTATTACGACTTAGAGGTCGAGTTTCACTTATAACAACTTGATCCCCTGGATTACACTCATTGAGTTCATCGTGTGCTAAGAATCGTTTACTTGTTTTTAGTGTTTTCTTATAAATGGGATGTGAATAACGGCTCTCAACTAGAACCACTGCCGTTTTTTCCATCTTGTTGCTTACGACAATGCCAATTTTTTCTTTCGTTGCCATATGTATTTATTAATTATTAATTCGTTGCGTTTGCTAACTTAGTATTTTGAATTGTTAGTAATTGGGCTAACTTTCGTTTGTTATGTTTAAACTGATGTGGTTTAAACTCTTGACGCGTTGCCTTTTTTACACGTAGATTTACGAGTTCTTGTGCAACTAGAATAATTTCTTTTTCTATTGCTTCTAAATCTAAGTTTTCGATTTCAGAGATATTTGAGAAAACCATATTTTAGGGAATCTTCTTATTTAGTGATAAATTTAGTTTTAACAGGCAGTTTGTAAGCTGCCAGGCGCATTGCTGTTTGCGCTAACGGTAGTGGTACTCCAGCTAACTCAAATAAAATTGTACCAGGTTTTACAACAGCGACCCAATAATCTACAGCACCCTTACCTGAACCCATTCGAGATTCAGCGGCACGAGCTGTAACAGGTTTATCTGGGAAAATTGTGATCCATAATTTACCACCACGTTTAATTGATCGTGTGATTGTTCTTCGTGTTGCTTCGATTTGGCGTGATGTTAACCAACCTGGTTCTTGAGCTTGTAATGCGTAGTCACCAAAAGAAATGGTGTTATTTCGATACGCTTTACCACGCATGTGTCCACGATGATGTTTGCGAAATTTTGTTCGTTTAGGGCTAAGCATCTTTTTGAAACCTTCTCTTTATATAATCTCACCTTTGAATAACCATACTTTAATACCAAGTACACCATAAATCGTGTGAGCTTGTTTTTCAGCATAGTCAATATCGGCTCTTAATGTTTGCAGTGGTACACGACCTTCTCGTATCCATTCAGCTCTAGCAATTTCTGCACCATTAAGTCTTCCAGAAACTTGAACTTTAATTCCTTCAACTTTAGCAACTTGCGTACGTTTAATTGCTTTTTTAATGGCACGACGGAACGCTACACGCTTTTCAAGCTGTTCTACAATGAAATCAGCGATAAGATTTGCTTCGCAATCTGGTGAGCTTAATTCTACAATATTAACAATAATTGTTTTTTCTAAGCTAGAATCTTTTCTACCAAATTCATCACGTGAAGTAATATCACGTAAATTCTTATAAATCTTAGTTAACTCTGTACCTTTGTGTCCTACTAAAATACCTGGTCGTCCACTATGAATTTCGACCTCAATTTTATTTCCTTTACTATTTCTTTTAATTTCAATTTTTGAAATTGCAGCTTCTTTTTCTCGTTTTTCAATAAATGAACGAATTAAAAAATCTTCTTTCAAAAATGTCGGATAGTTAGCAAATTCTGAGTACCATGTTGAACGGCACTTTTGTGTTGTTACTAATCTAAACCCGAGAGGATGTACTTTTTGTCCCACAGTTTAAATCCTTTACCTTATTAAATTATTTTGCGGCTAATTTAACGCTAATGTGACAAGTAGGTTTTCTAATACCGTATCCTTGACCTTGCGCTCTTGGTCTAAATCGTCTTAATACCGGCCCTTGGTTAACAAAGGCTTCACTTATATAAAGTTGCTCTTTGTTTAAATTCAGGTTATGTTCAGCATTCGCAGCAGCTGAATAAATAACTTGCCAGATAGGTCCGCAAGCCTTATAAGGCATAAATTCAAGCAGCATTAAAGCCTCTTTGTAAGATTTACCTCGTATTTGATTGATTACACGGCGAACTTTTGTGGGTGACATACGAATATAGCTCCCTGTCGCTTTTGCTTCGAGTTGTTTTTCCATAATAAAAAGTTATTAATTTTTATCGTTTTGCTTTCTTATCACTTTTTACATGTGAACGAAATGAGCGTGTTGGTGCGAACTCACCTAATTTGTGGCCAACGATTTGGTCAGAAATAAAGATGGGTACATGTTGCTTTCCATTATATACTGCAATCGTATGTCCTACCATTGAAGGTAAGATTGTTGAAGAGCGTGACCATGTTTTAATGGTTACTTGACCTCGTTTACCATTTTCGTTTGTTTCATTAACCTTTTTTAGTAAGTGATATGCTACAAAAGGTCCTTTATATATAGATCTTCCCATTTTTATTTTCTTCTTCTTACAATATAGATATTGCTTGGCTTCTTCTTTTTACGTGTTTTCACGCCCAGAGCAGCTTTACCCCAAGGTGTTACTGGTTTCTTTCGTCCAATTGGAGAACGTCCTTCACCACCACCATGTGGGTGATCACAAGGGTTCATTGTGATACCTCTTACAGTTGGGCGAATACCTAACCAACGTGTTCGTCCGGCTTTTCCAATTTTCATGTTACTGCAATCACTGTTTCCTATAACTCCAATTGTTGCAAGACATTCCTTACGAACAAGTCGAATTTCCTTTGAAGGTAAGCGTAATGTTACATACTTTCCTTCCTTTGCTAAAATTTTAGCACTTGTTCCAGCAGCACGTACAATTTGACCACCCTTATTTGGGATAAGTTCGATGTTGTGAACGTCAAAACCAAGAGGAATATCTTCTAGAGGCATTGCGTTACCAATGGCAATTTCGGCATTTGGGCCGGATTGCACCTTACTACCTACAGTTAAATTTTGCGGGTGTAGAATGTAGCGTTTCTCACCATCTTCATAATGAAGTAGAGCAATACGTGCATTACGATTTGGATCGTATTCAATGCTTGCTACTTTTGCAAGAACGTCATGTTTATTTCTCTTAAAGTCAATTAGACGATAACGACGCTTGTGTCCGCCACCTCTATGACGAATTGTAATTACTCCTCGGTTGTTTCTTCCACGTACTCTATGGTTTGGTACGGTTAAAGATTTTTCGGGATAACTTTTGGTGATTTCTGTAAAAGAAGATACACTATAGTTTCTTGTTCCCGGAGTATTCGGTTTATATATACGGATAGCCATAATAGTTATTAGTTGTTGTTCTACATATCAGGGAATAAATCAATTTTATCACCTGTTTTTAACGTAACGATTGCTTTCTTATAACGTGCGCGATGTCCGGTAAATCTACCTACAGTTCTTTTCTTTGCTGGTGCTAGTAATGTATTTATTTTTACTACATCCACGTCAAAGATATATTCAACAATTTTTTTAATGGTAGCTTTATTTGCGCGTCGATCTACCATAAAGGTATATTTATTACTTTCCAGTAGGCGTGTACTTTTATCGCTAATTACAGGATATTTTAAAATTGAAATTACTTTACGTAGATTCTCTTTATTATCCATGCTTATAGCAGTTGATTTTTCTTTAGTTTCCACTGTATGTATCCTCGATTACTTTTAAAGCTTCTTGATCAATAAAAATTTGTTGTGCTCTAATTAGTGTTTTAATATTTAAATTTGTAGCAAGAATAGTTTCTACACTTTCAATATTTTTACAGGCTAATTGAACATTTTTATCGGGTTTAGATAAAATTACCAATGTTTTTGAATCTAGCGTTTTATCAAGTCTATTGATTAATTGTATAAAGTTTTTTGTTTTCGAATCTGGAATATCCCATTTATCAACAACAATGGTTTTATCCTTACGATTGAAAAGTAGTGTTTTAAGTGCTAATCTAAATTCTTTTCTATTTAGTTTATGTTTTACTGTGCGGGGCTTAGGACCAAAAATAACACCACCACCTGACCAAAGAGGAGATCGGTTAGATCCGGCACGTGCTCGACCTGTTCCCTTTTGTTTCCAGGGTTTGCGACCACCACCACTTACTTCACTACGTGTTTTAGTTGAAATTGTTCCTTGACGACTATTTTGTTTTTGTGCGTTTAAAGCACGGTGGACAATATAATTTGCATTATCTTCTGCTATGTCCAATAAAATAGAGGTTGAACTTATTTTTTCTGCTGTCGATGTTCCAAGAACATCATATTCTAAAGTTTTTGTGCTCACCATATAATTTTTATTTTTAGAAAGTTTAGACTCTGTTAGTAGGCTTAATGTTTAATAAGTTGCCAGGTTTGCCAGGTACTGCACCTTTCACAATTAGAAGGTTTTCCTTCGCGTCTACTTTTAAAATTTCTAGGCGAGCAACTGTTGTCTTTTTACCCCCTAAACGTCCGGCCATTTTTTTACCAGGATAAACACGACCAGGTGTAGAACCTTGACCGATTGATCCAGGAGCACGGTGGTTTTTTGAACCGTGTGACATAGGACCGCGCGTAAAATTGTGACGTTTCATGTTTCCTGCGAAACCTTTACCTATTGATTTTCCAGTAACATCCACAAATTGACCTTCTGCAAAATTTTGCACGTCAATAGTTTGTCCCAAGCTAAAATCTTCAACGTTATCTATAGGATATTCTTTTAGATATTTTAGAGGCCCAGTATTTGTTTTTGCTAGATGTCCTAGTTCAGGTTTTGTTAACTTATGCTTAGGTACAGATTGATAACCTATTTGGATGGCATTATAACCATCAGTTGACATTGTTTTGATTTGAGTAACGACACAAGGTCCGACTTTAATTACAGTTACCGGATTAGCATTTCCATCTTCTGCAAAAATTTGAGTCATTCCCACTTTATTTCCTAGTATACCGATTGACACAAGAATTAAGCTCCTTTTTCGATGTTTTGAATCTATATGCTTATTAAGTTTTATCAGTCTGCGCTTTATATATGTTAGATACTATAAAAATAAAAAGCTTTTGTCTAGGTGTGGTAAATAAACTTTTATAATTTAAATAAATAATTAATGAAATTTTTCGGTATTAAGTTAGATTATGCGAAAAGTTTAAGAGTAAAAATTTAGGTGTTGACATCTTAAATGGTTTTGCGCTAAGATCGTCCTTGTGGAAATCAAATGATGTTGCTTCTGGCAATATCAAAATCTAACATTCAGGAAATTTTTCGAGAGTTTGATCCTGGCTCAGGATGAACGCTGGCGGTATGCCTAACACATGCAAGTCGTACGGAAGCTTTTTA
>MDSY01017558.1_pt1 | contig 16168 bp, 13 predicted proteins | sample 811131 | NCBI WGS metagenome assembly MDSY01 (sample SAMN05326643, study PRJNA326480) | marine metagenome | isolation source: seawater | place: Atlantic Ocean: South West | collected 2010
AATCAAAATTAGAGTCGTTATTTTTAAGAAAATAATTGACAAACCATTGAAGGATTTCCATAATTCATTCATGAAAAAATACCTTGTCATTGTTGAGTCACCTGCAAAGTGTAAAACGATTAACAAATTTCTAGGGAAAGATTATCAATTAATGGCGTCTTTTGGTCATGTTCGAGATTTACCTGGAAAATCAATGGGTATTGATATTGAAAAAAATTTTGAACCAAGCTATGTCACAATGAAAGACAAAACTAAAGTTCTAAAAGAAATTAAAACTGCCGCTAAAAATAGTGAACTTGTCTATCTAGCAACAGACCCGGATAGAGAAGGTGAAGCTATTGCGTGGCATATTGCCGAAGCAACCAAGCTACCAGCTGACAAAATTAAGCGTATTGTTTTTAATGAAATTACTGAAACAGCTATTAAGCAAGCGATCACAAGTTCTCGTAATATTGATATCAACCTTGTCTATGCACAACAAGCTCGCCGTGTACTAGATAGACTGATTGGTTATACGTTAAGTCCTTTATTATCAAAAAAAATTCAACGGGGCCTTAGTGCTGGACGAGTTCAATCGGTCGCTGTCAAAATTATTTGTAAACGAGAAAAAGAAATACAAGAGTTTGTTCCAAAAGAATACTGGGTTATCGAAACTGATTTAAAAACAGTTAAACAAGAAATCTTTACAGCAAAACTTGTTGCAAAAAATTCTATTAAAGAAAAGTTTGAAGTTTCCAATGAATCTGATGCAAAAATGGTTAAAGACCATTTAGAAACTAGTACTTACACTATTGATGATATTGTTAAAAAACGTATTAAGCGTAACCCTCCTATTCCTTTTATCACCTCTACATTGCAACAAGAAGCTTCTCGTAAATTAAATTGGTCTGCTAAAAAAACAATGATGATGGCACAAAAGCTCTATGAAGGTATGGATATTAACGGTGAAGCAGTGGGTCTTATTACCTACATGAGAACTGATTCAACGCGCTTATCTGATTCGTCAAAATTAGCTGCCAGAGATTATATTAAGGATACTTATTCTGATAAATATGTTGGATCTCCTATTAAAACAAGTAAGAAAAAAAGTAATATTCAAGATGCTCATGAAGCGATTAGACCTGTTTCAACCAACTATCCTCCTGAAAAAATTAAGAATGATTTAACGACAGATCACTTTAAATTATATAAATTAATATGGGATCGTTTTATTGCATCTCAAATGAAAGCCGCTGAATATGACCGTACCCAAATTGTTATTTGTGCTTCAGGAAAGGAACGTTATTTATTACGATCAACCGGATCAGTCTTATTTTTTGATGGGTTTACACGAATCTACTCTGAAGGATCTGATGACCAAAAAGATGACAACAAAGAAAAAACATTACCCTTATTACAAAAAGAAGACGATTTAAATCTAGAAAAGGTTGATACAGAACAAAAATTTACACAACCACCACCTCGTTATACAGAAGCTTCGTTAGTTAAAGAATTAGAAGAACTTGGTATTGGTCGACCATCTACTTATGCACCTACTCTATCAACAATTCAAGATCGTGGTTATGTTACCAAAGATCAAAAAAAGTTAATTCCATCAGAACTTGGAATGGCTACCAATGATCATCTTGAATCATTTTTTGATACTATTTTAGATTTAAAATTTACGGCTAAAATGGAAACACAATTAGATGATATTCAAGATGGAAAACATCAATGGAATGACGTTGTTTCTAAATACTACAAACCTTTAGATGATATGATGGGCATTGCTAATAAAGATATGCAAAAAATTTCCTTGGGAGAACGCAACCTTGGCAAAGATCCTAAAACAGGTAAAGATGTTTTAGTAAAAATTGGTCGCTATGGTCCTATGGTTCAACTTGGTTTAGCCGACGATGATGATAAACCACTGTTTGCTAGTATTAGTGAGGATAAAGATATTAAAACTATTACACTTGCAGAAGCATTATCATTACTAGCATACCCTAAAACTATTGGTACATTTGAAAATAATGATGTGATTATTAACCGAGGTAAATATGGACCTTATGTAAAATTTGAAAAATCGTTTGTGTCTATTCCAGAAACACTATCTATTGAAACAATTACGCTTGAAGAAGCCATTACTTTAATTCAAGATAAACGGAAAGAAGATCAAAAACGTGTTATTAACAAATTTACAGATGTTGATCCCACTATAGAAGTACTCAATGGACGCTATGGCCCCTATATTAAATGTGATAAAAAAAATTATAAAATACCAAAGACATATGAAGCTGAAAAACTTACCTTAGAAGAGTGTGTTGATATTATCAAAAAACAAAAAAAATCCAAAAAATCAAAAAAATAATGTCTTATAAAAAAAAATTACATCGCTTTTTTTTCTATAATTGGAAAATCAAACTTATTTCTTTTATTATCACCTTGATGTTATGGTATTTTGCTAATCAATAATGCAATTATTTTATGATATAGATCCTCTAAGAGACTATGTATTTAACTTAAAAAATCAGAATCGTCATGTTGCGTTTGTCCCTACTATGGGAGCGCTTCATAAAGGGCATGAATCGCTTATTAAGTATGCTCAGAATATTGCAGATGATGTCATTGTTAGTATTTTTTTAAATCCAATTCAATTTGCGCCTAATGAAGACTATCAAAACTACCCTCGTCCACTTCAAGAGGATATCAAACGATGTCAAAATCTTGGTATTAGTGCCTTATTTTTACCAACAGAACAAACCATTTATCCTAAAAATTCATTATCGACCCATGTAAGCGTTCCTGATTTATCGGCCTTATATTGTGGCCAATCTCGTCCACATTTTTTTCAAGGCGTTACCAATGTTGTTATTCGCTTATTTAATATTATTCAACCGAATAGTGCCATTTTTGGTGAAAAAGATTATCAACAGCTGATAATTATTAAAACATGTGTTAATAATTTATTTTTACCTATCTCGATTTATGGAGCACCTATTATTCGTAATTCGCAAGGACTCGCACTTAGTTCACGTAATCACTATTTATCTAAACAAGCTACCAGTGAGGCTTCATCGATTTACAAAAGCCTCTCTATGGCCAAACAAGCTGTTTTATCAGGCATTACTAATCCTACTGAGTTAGATTCTCTTATCCAATCTCATCTTGCAGCTTCAATTACCATTGATTATATTGCCTATGTAGATTCAAATAGCTTATTGCCTGTTGATATTGTGAATCCCGGAAACCGTATTTTATTTGCAGGCACCTTAAATCAAACACGCTTAATCGACAATATTGCTGTTTAGTTTGCTTGATTAATTATTAGCCCCTACTTATAATCGTTATTCTATGACGTATACATTAGCTATCGAAACATCTTGTGATGATACATCTATTGCAATTATCAAAGATAAAACTACCATTTTAGCCAATATTGTTTCATCACAACAATCTACCCACCAAGTTTATGGCGGTGTTGTTCCAGAAGTAGCCTCTCGCTTACATGCAGAAACGATTCATTCTTTAATTGAATTAAGTTTAAAAGAAGCTCAAACAACCCTTGATCAACTCTCTCAAATTGCAGTTACGATTGGGCCTGGATTAGAAGGCTGTCTACTAGTTGGAATTTCTGTTGCTAAAAGTTTATCTTATGCCTTGGATATCCCATTAATTCCAGTTAATCATATTCATGGGCATATTTATGCATTTTCACAGTATCAACCTTGTTTAACCTATCCCGCGTTAGCACTTATTGTTTCTGGAGGACATACCGATCTTATCTTGATGGAAAAAGAAGGCTCCTTTCAATGTTGTGGTAAAACACGTGATGATGCAGCTGGTGAAGTTTTTGATAAAGTTGCTCGATCATTGTCACTGGGTTATCCAGGTGGCCCCATTATTGAAAAAACCGCTAAAACTGGAAATCCTACTCGTTTTCAACTACCTATTGCTATGAAAGATTCTCCATTTGAATTTAGTTTTTCTGGCTTAAAAACAGCTACTTTAGAATGTATAAAATCAATTGATAATCCTCATACTGAGTTAGCTAATATTTGTGCTAGTTTTCAACAAACCGTTACTGATACTCTAATTTTAAAAACATTAGCTGCCTGTGAGCATTATCATATTAAAGATCTTATTATTGGAGGTGGGGTTGCTAGTAATCAAAGCTTGATGGCAGCTTTTCAACAACGTATTTCTAATACGACTATTAATTTAATTCATATTCAACCAAAGTTATGTACTGATAATGCAGCTATGATAGGACTTGCCGCCACGCATCTAGGTAATATCTACCAACTTAATAAAGAAGATATATTGGTTAAACCTTCATTTTCATATGAACATTAAACCGCGTCTTAATCAAATTCAATCTCTTAAATTAGGGCTTAACCCCAAATTAATTCAAATGTTTAATATTTTTCATTTATCATATGCTGATCTTGTTGAGCATATTAAGCAAGAACAAGATGATAATGTTTTTATTGATATTTCTCACTCAGATTCTCTTATTACAAAATCGATAAAACAACAATCATCTGATACGGATGTTAATCTTTCGGATCTTATTCCTAATACTGATTATCAATCTATTCGTGAATTTGCTCTATCACAACTGGATTATTGCCCTGCAACGACGCTACAAAAAAAAGTTCTATCGTTGCTAATTGAATCCCTTGATGATAAGGGCTTTTTACTAACATGGCCCGCCATCATCAAACAGGTCCAATCATCACTCGCTGTTTCTACAGCTACTATTACTAAATGCTTAAGCTTACTACAAGAATTTGAACCCGATGGCATTGGGGCTCGCTCTTTAGGTGAATGTCTTGAAATTCAAATACGTCACTTGGATTTAAATAATGATCAGTTATCATCCTTATTAATTAAAGTTGTAAACTCTCATCTTGATGATTTAGCGAATCAAAATTATCAAGCTATTGCAAAATCATGTCATATTCCACTCGAAGGTGTTATGCCACTTGCTGATTTTATTAAATCAAATTTAAATCCTAACCCTGGCTCAGCCTTCTCTAGCAATCTTACTCATTATATAACGCCTTCTTTTCAAGTAAGCTATGAAAATAATAAAATTAATATTAATAATCTTGAAATCAATAAAGGGATCTCAGTTTCATTATCTGATACTTATTTAGCAACACTTAATAGTAAAGATATTGATAAACAAACAAAAGAATTTTTAACAGAAAAATATAATAAAGCTAAAGATATGATTCATTGTATTAATCAACGTCGTGAAATGATGGAATCATTAATGACTTATATTGCAAAAAAACAAATTCTTTATTTTCAACATGGTCCAGAATACTTGGTTCCTTTGCTCCAAAAAGATGTTGCCGCAGCGCTATCATTAAGTCCTTCTACTGTATCTAGAATTTTATCCTCAAAATTTTGTCAAACTCACTATGGAACCATCCCACTAACTGTACTTTGCCCTCGTAATCACTTTGGAAAAACAAAAAAACAATTTAGTATTTTTATTGCTCATTATTTAAAACAACATCCTCATCTATCTGATCAAAAGATCTGTTTACTTTTACAAGAAAAAGGAATTAAAATCGCTCGACGTACGATTACTAAATACCGACATGAATTAGGGCTTGATTCTAGTTATTTTAACGGTAGATCTGATTAATGCTTGTCTTTTTGATTACAAATATATGTTTTTACATATTCTAAATCAATGGGATATGTAACTTTAATATTTTGGCTATCTCCATCAACAATATGAACAGCCTTTCCAGCACGTTCTATTAAACTTGCTTCATCTGTAATAGATTGATCAAAATACTCTTCATAGGCAAATTTTAATAATGTCGATTTAAAGGCTTGTGGTGTTTGAACAGCTACTAAATTATCTCTTGTTAATGTTTGAATTACACGATCCTGATTAATTTTTTTAATCGTATCTGTTACTGGAATACTTGGAATAACAGCATCGTAACGTAATGATGCGTTAATCACTCGCTCAATTAAGGATGCTGTTATACACATTCTAGCAGCATCATGAATTAATGTAATATCTGCTTTCTTTGCCATAAAAAATGCCTCTCTGACAGATTCAGCTCTTGTTTTACCTCCAATTACAGTTCGAACTTCAAAAGGAATCTTTTTAATAATAGTATTCACTTTTTTTTCTGTTTGCTGATTTACAGCAATTAAGCAATCTTCTAATTGAAATGATTTGAATGCTAATAACGTATGTTCTAAAATTGTTTTTCCTTCAATAACATGAAATTGTTTTGGGATTGTTGATTGAAACCGGTTTGATGTACCTGCTGCCGGAATAATTAAATTAATTTTTGTCATAAGACAGCTTTAAAATGCTTTACTCGATCACACACAACGGCAATCCCATCGTGTATCGTCGCTTGTTCTTTAAATAATTTTACAAAATGACTTCCAATAATGATCCCATCTGCAAATGTTGTTAAATTCTGACAATGCTCTTTTTTACTAACACCAAAACCAACGGCAACAGGAATGTTTTTGATTGCTTTAATCTCATCTACACATTGACTTAATTTATCTGAAAAATCATCTCGTTCACCTGTAATTCCAGTTGATGATAATAAGTAAATAAAACCTGCTGATTCTTTTACAATTTTTTCTAATCGTACTTTATTACATAATGGTGATATTAAATTAATTAATGGGACATGTTCTGATCTTACTTCTTGGTTAATAATTTGTGCCATTTCAATAGAACAATCCGGCATAATTAAGCCAGAACAACCAACCGCTTCGGCTTGCTTAAAAAATGATTGATATCCAAATTGCATAATAATATTGGTTGCAGCCATCACAACAACCGGTATTTCTGGCGCATAATCATTTAACTTTTTTATTAATACAAAGCTACTTTTTACTGTAACATCCTCACCCGTTTCCAAAGCAGCTTGATGTGATGCTTGAATAATCGGACCATCTGCTATGGGATCAGAAAAAGGTATCCCAATTTCAATTATACTAATTCCGGCATCAATTAACGCTTTACAATACGTTAACGTATCCTGAATAGAGGGATCTCCTAACGTAACATAAGCAATCAATGCTTTCTTTTTAAATGCGTTTGATAACCGATTAGACATGATTTGAAATCGTCTCCATATCTTTATCTCCTCGCCCTGACAAACAAATGATAATTGTTTGATTTTCTTTTAAAATATGATCATCTGCTAACAAAGCTAATGCATGTGACGTTTCTAAAGCCGGAATAATACCTTCTAATTTTGCTAACTTCTGACACCCTGCTAACGCCTGCTGATTTGTTACCGCATATGATTCTAAACGTCCTTTTTCTTTTAAATCACATAATTCTGGCCCTACACCAGGATAATCTAATCCAGCTGAAATAGAATGAGCCAATTGTATTTGACCATTTTCATCTTGTAATACAGAATTTAATGACCCATGTAAAACACCTGGTTTTCCCTTGGCAAGCGAAGCAGCATGCTGTGTTGTTTCTAACCCTTCACCAGCAGCTTCTACCCCTACTAATCTTACAGAGGTATCATCAAAAAAATGATAAAACATACCTAAGGCATTTGATCCTCCACCAATACATGCCATTACTAAATCTGGTAAGTTGCTTGTTTGGTCCATTATTTGCTGCCTTGCTTCTTTACTAATAATACTCTGAAAATTACGTACCATTAATGGATACGGATGGGGTCCTAATGCGGATCCAATAATGTAATGTGTGTTTTCAACATGCTTCATCCAATCACGTATCGCTTCTGTTGTTGCATCTTTTAATGTTTTTGAACCACTATCAACACTGGTTATTTTGGCTCCCATTAACGCCATTCTCTTTACATTTAATGATTGCCTTTTTATATCCTGTGATCCCATATAAATCTCACATTCTATTCCCATTAAGGCACATACCGTTGCTGTAGCGACACCATGTTGACCAGCACCCGTTTCTGCAATAATTCGTGTTTTACCCATTTTTTTTGCTAATAAAATTTGCCCTAATGTATTATTAATTTTATGAGCACCTGTATGATTTAAATCTTCTCGTTTTAAATAAATACGTTGATGATAATGCTTGGATAAATTTTTGGCATAATATAAGGGTGTCGGACGACCGACAAAATGATGTAAATAATACTCTAATTCTGCTATAAATTCAGAATCATCTTTTAGTTGATCATAACATGATGTTAAGGCTTCTAACGCTGGCATTAATGTATCCGGAACAAATAGCCCACCATACTTACCAAAAAAACCATCTTTGCTTGGATTATGCATTAGAGTACCGCCTCAATTTTTTTTCTATTAGCTTCAATACACTTAAAGCCATATTCTACTAAGTTTTTTCGATTTTTAAAATCAATAGATGACATTGATTGATCAATAACATCTAATTGTAAATCATAATGATGTGATTGAAATCTAGCTTTTGAAATCATCATACACTCTACTGCCCGATCCATTATTTCATACACTCTTTTAGGCGTTTCATCTAATTCTTTTTGTGAAATAGCATTACAAGCAATTTTTACATCACATTCATGAAACTCATTAATTTCCATATCATAAGCTAAGGCACCATCAACGTATGTTTTGTTATTCATAATAGTTGGTGTAAAAATGCCAGGAATACTTGAGCTTGCTCTCACGGCAGCGGCTACATCAGCTTCTGGATCCATCATTAACTCTGATTGTGCTGTTTTAAGATTGGTTGTAAATACACCTAAAGGAATTTTTAAATCTTTAAATTTCACTTTACCTATTTGCTTCTCAACAAATATCTGTATTGCTTCTGATGAAAAAAGTGCCTGTCTTGATAACTTAAATTTAATAAAATCTCGCAGAGAAATCGTTTGCATTATCTTATCCAAATCATCACTTTTTATACCACTACAATATAAACTTGCAATAATAGCTCCCGAACTTGTTCCATAAATAATATCTATTGGAAATTTAAATTCTTCAAATGCTTTTAAAACACCTATATGAGCGATTCCTCGCACAGCACCACCACTTAAAAATAACCCTATACGCTTTTTTTTTCGTTTAAAAAAATTTAGCTTCACAATGTTGCGAATTAACTTACGTCGCTTTCTTTTGAATCATTGTCTACCGCATCACTATTCGTGATATTACTTGTATTTTCTGATTCTATTTGGTTCTCTGTGTTTGCTATATCCGTGGCTGCTGCTTCTGCTTGTGAAGCGTCTGTTATATCACTAGCTTGAGCCGTGACTGTTTCTTCTTCACGTTTACTAACAACGTCTTTTTTATCATCTGATTCTTTAGCTACAAGATCTATCTCTTCTGCTGTTTCAGCGACACTATCAGATTCTTTAGCTACAGGCTCTGTCTCTTCTGCTGTTTCAGCGACACTATCAGATTCTTTAGCTTGCACCTGATTACTTTTGCCATCTTGATTCTCATCATATTTTAAGGTTAAACCAATTTTTTGTTCATCAATAATTAACTTAATTATCTTTGCTTTAACGGCTTCACCCACTTTTAACACATTTTCAACTCGCTCAATATGATCATATGACATTTCTGATATATGAATTAACCCTTCAATATTATCATTTATTTTCATAAATGCTCCAAAAGGAACAATTCGCGTAATCACGCCATCAATAATATCACCTATACTATATTGCGAACCCGCCTGAACCCAAGGATCTTCGTTTAATTGTTTCATACCAAGTGAAATCCGTCTGGTTTCACGATCTACACCCAACACAAACACATTTATTTCATCATCCAAAGATACGATATCTGCAGGATTATTAACTCTTGACCATGATAATTCTGAAATATGAATTAACCCTTCGATACCACCTAAATCTACAAATACGCCAAACTTCTTAATACTTGTCACTTTTCCTTTTCTTGTTTGGCCTACTTCTAACTCTTCTAACAACTTACCAGCATGTTGCTTATTAGAAAGCTTTGTTGCCTTACTAGAAAAAATTACTTTACGCCGTCTTCTATCGGCTTGTAGCACGGTTACAGACATTGTTGAATCTATAAATTGATCTAATCCTAAATCATTTTCTTTTAATATTTGAGATGCAGGAATAAATCCTCTTATCGATTGATAAGACGCAACTAAACCACCCTCTACCTTTGATACAACAGACACATCAACGGGATCTCTATCTTTAACCGCATTTAATAAAAAGTCCCACGATTCTTCTAACTGAGCTTTTTTTCTTGATAGTAATGAATACCCTTCTTTGGTTTCTAACTTATCAATAAAAAATGGTACTTTTTGACCCGCTTCTAATACTTCTGTTTTTCCATTTTCATCATAGCCTAATTCAGAATTTGATACATACCCATCCGATTTAAAATTAAAATCTACCAAAACGCCTGACTTTTCAACAGATCGTACTGTTCCTTGAATAACATCACCATCTTCATAATCAAATACCTGTGCTGTTTCTTCATCTAAAAATTTTTCTAATTCATTTTTTAACGTTTTAATTTCAGGCTTTTTTTCTTCTTCTTTTTGCGGCTCATACGTTTCAGAAACATCTTCTGTCATAAATTCTTTTTCAAATTCAGATCTCTCACCAATTTTTGTTGCTTTTAGCCCATAATCATCTACCGAACCACCATTGTTACTTTTTAAATCAAAGTTTTCTATATTCTCAATTTCACCAATACTTGTTCCTTCGTTCATAATTATGAACCTCCTTTAAAATACAATACGTCAAATTCAATAAAATTAAACCACACAATTATACTAAATATTTTAAATTTTCAAAAGTTTTTTTTAAAAAAAAAATTCTTAATTATTCTACACGTGATTCTGAAGGCGCTTCTGAATCAACAATATCATGATAATAACGCAAAATATCATCAACATATTTTTTGGTTTTAGGATCAACCCCTGTTTCTTTTACGGCTGTAAATCCTTTGAAATAAGAGGCTAATGCTAATTTTAAATGATCTTCTTTGGCTACTGGTTTTCTTTCGGTAGAATCACCTGCTGCTTTTTTATTGATAGCAATGGCATCTTTGTTATTATGCCATTTTTTTATCATTTTTTTTAAATAATGTACCGTTCCATCAATGTTTTGATTAATATTAAACGGATCTGTTATTTTTAAATCCTTATAATTAAAATCCTTAATTTGTCCCAAGCCTTTTGCCCCTGTTACACTAACAGCATCTTTTTTAAAGGCTGATTCTCTTGCTATAACAGCCGCTGCAAATTTAGGATCAATATTATACTTTTTACCATAATCAACTAAATTATCAGCAATTTCTTTGGCGTCATCACCTGATATTTTTTTATACTTTTTTCTTATATAACTATAAATTGTATTATGATCTGATTCTTTTCGCTCCAACATCCCGATAGGCTTTTTTGTGGAAAACATTTTCTTTACCCCCCAGGTCTTATCCTGTTTTTGATCAGGGGCTTTATCTACGCTTGATAATATCATTAACGTTACAAAAAATATGGCGGGAATAATACTTAAACTCATTATTTTAATATTTCTGACAAAAATGTCATACAATGATCCATTTTTATAATTTTCTTTTCCGCAGACTGCCTTGATCTATACTCAATATCATTACTTTGCTTCAGTGATTCGCCAATAATTACTTGATGAGGAAAGCCCATCAAATCAGCATCTTTAAACTTAAACCCTGGTGATACAAGTCTGTCATCAAGAATAACATTTAGTCCATTTTTTTGACACAATTCATATAATTCTTGACCTGCTTTTGCAATGATCTCATCTTTACTTTTTACAGGGATTATTACTAGCTGGAACGGAGTTAATGATTCTGGCCATACGATACCATTATCATCAGCAAGTTGCTCTACTACCGCTGCAACAGCTCTTCCCACACCAATCCCATAACATCCCATCACAGGAAATATGGCCTTTCCATTATTATCTAAAACACTCGCTTGTAATGCCCTTGTATATTTATCACCTAACTGAAAAATATGCCCTACCTCAATGCCTCTACATAATTCTATCGGATTATCATTCATACTCACATCAGCATCTTTTGTTATCCGGATATCGACTTGTTTATAATTTGTAACATCTCTGCTGATAATCATGTTTTTAACATGTGTTTCTTTTTGATTAGCACCAGCCACAAAACTGGCACTAACATCTACCTGTGAATCAACTAAAATTTCAATCTCTTTATCATCAACATTATTAGGACCTAACACACCTTTAATTAAACCTACATTTACTAATTCCTCATCACTAGCAATCGTTAGCTGAGTAAGATTACTATGTTTACTACATTTTGTTATATTAATGTCATCATCGCCTAAACAACACGCCATGATATATACAACATTATTATCTCTTTTTCCTGTTAATAAAACGGATTTTAAACACTGACTTTCGGGTACTTCAAAAAAATTACTAATCGCCTGGATCGTATGATTATTAGTTGTCTTTACTAACTGCATTTCATCAGTTGAATGATTCACTTCAATATTTTTTCGTTTTGTTTGAGCCATCTCGCTATTGGCAGCCCAATCTTCTGCATTACAAACAACCAATTCATCTTCACCGGTAGCCGCTAAAACATGAAATTCATGCGTTTTTGCACCACTATCAGCCATAGCCCCTCCATCCGCTTCAACCGCCATAAATGAAAGTCCCATCCGTTCAAAAATTCGTGAATATGCCTGAAACATTAAGTCATATGTGCGATCTAAACAGGCCTTATCTTGATGAAAACTATACGCATCTTTCATTGAAAATTCTCTTGCTCGCATCAAACCAAAACGTGGTCTAATTTCATCTCTAAATTTTGTATTAATTTGAAATAAACAAACAGGTAATTGTTTATAACTTTTTGCTATTTTTCTAAAATAATCTACGATAGCTTCTTCATTAGTCGGACTTAAACATAAATCTCTATTTAAACGATCTTTAAACTGTACCATTAACGATCCTAATTCTTCCCAACGATTGGATTCCTTCCATAATTCTGATGGGGTTGCTAAAGATAAACTAACTTCTAATCCACCCACTTTTGCTAATTCTTCTCGAATAATGGTCATTGCTCTTTGAATAACCATCACCATTAATGGAGAATAATTATATAAACCGGCCCCTGCTTTCTGAATAAATCCAGCTCGATGCAACAATTGGTGTGAGACTATCTGTGCATCGACAGGCGTTTCTTTAAAGGTTTGAATAAATAATTGCGAATACTTCATAATTAAACCACTCTTTTTTTTTGGTAGATTATTATTAGTATAAAGTTTTTATACTAATTAAGAAATACATAAGAGAATTTCTTTTTTTCTTTTTTTCCCCTATTATATACTATCTATGGATTATTCATTGCCTCGTGGAACTCAAGATATTCTTCCTGACGAAATTATGTATTGGGATTTTGTTGAAAAAACTGCAAAACAAATTTTTTCTTTATATAATTTTAATGAAATCCGAACACCTATCTTTGAATCATCCGAACTATTTAATCGTGTTATTAGCGAATCTGATATTGTTAAAAAAGAAATGTATACATTTACCGACAAAGGTAATCGTGAGTTAGCGCTTCGACCCGAAGGGACAGCACCTGTAGCTCGTGCGTTTATTACCAATAATCTTAAACGATCTGCCCAACATTCAAAATTATTTTACCAAGGCCCTATGTTTCGCTATGAACGACCTCAAGCTGGCCGATACCGACAATTTCATCAAATTGGTGTCGAATCAATTGGATCAGATCACCCTTTTTCTGATGCCGAAGTCATTACCATGAGCTATCGACTCTTTACATCTTTAGGCTTAAAAAATATTAAGATCTATATTAATTCTGTTGGCTCTGATACATGTAGACCTGTTATTGAAGCACGTATCAAACAATTTTTAGCATCTAACTTAAGTCAACTATCTGATAATTTACAAGAAAAATTTAAACATAACCCCCTTAAAATGCTGGATAGTAAAGATGAAACTCTGCAAACATATTTGTCGGGCTTACCTGATATGAGAGAAGCTTTAAGTCAGCAATCCAAAGATCATTTTAATTTTGTTATTAGTTATTTAGATCATCTTAATATTCCGTTTGAATATAAACCAACACTAGTACGCGGATTAGATTATTATACTGAAACTGTTTTTGAGGTTGTATCTGAAGATTTAGGTGCTCAAAATAGTATTTGTGGTGGAGGCCGATATAATAATTTAATCAAAAACTTAGGGGGCTCTCATACCCCTGCCGTTGGATTTGCTTTTGGTATTGAACGCCTTATTATGTTACTTAAAAAACAAAATATTACGCTTCCTAAGCAACCTCTTTTAGTTTATATTGCTTCTTTAGGAAAAGAATATCAAATGGAATGTATTCATATTGCAGAAGATCTACGTAATATTGGTCTACGTGTTACCATTGATTATTCTAAAATCGATTTTAATTCTCACATAAAACTTGCGCAAAAAATGGAGGCTTCTTATATGATTATTTTTGGTGAAGATGAATTTGAAACGAAAACATTATCTATTAAAAATTTGCACAAACGTCAACAAGAATCGATTCCTGCGAATAATTTAATAGACTATTTTAAATCAGTAACAGGAGCTGCTAATGTTTGATGTTATTCCAGCAATCGATTTACTTAATAACTCTGTGGTTAGGCTAAAACAAGGTAGTTATGACGACGTAACAGCTTACGATTACTCCCCCGTTGAACTTGCCCAAAAATTTGAAGAAAAAGGTGCTAAACGGCTTCATATTGTTGATTTAAATGGGGCTCGTGATGGTCATTTAGTGCATGGAGACCTTATTAAAATGATTTGTAAAAAAACTAATTTAATTATTGAGGTTGGTGGTGGTATTCGCACGGTTGATAGTGTTCACTATTATCTTGATGCTGGTGTTAATCATGTTATTATCGGTTCTTTATTTATTTCAAATTTTGATTTAGCAGCTTCTATTGCTATGATGTTTGATAATCAGATTATTGCTGGGGTAGATGCCAAATCACAACATGTTGCTATTGATGGCTGGAAACATAAATCTGAGACAACCTTAGCTACCTTAATTGAGCAGCTTAACACAACCGATATTGCCTCTATTATTTATACAGATATTGCTAAAGATGGTATGATGAGTGGGCCTAATATAGATATGTTAAAGTCAGTTTCGTCCTTATCTACAAAACCAGTTATTGCCTCTGGGGGTGTTCGACATCATAAAGATATTGTTGCTTTAAAAAAGATTGATAATGTAGAAGGTTGTATTATTGGAAAAGCTTTATTAGCAAATCTTAATAAGTTAGATAAATTTTTTATTCATTAATTTTTTAGATTATTCATGTATAATTATAAATAAGTTTATATTATGTTTGAACAATATTTTGATACTAAAACAACTAACAATGAACAGTTTATTGTTGATTCTCTTCTTGAACATACAATGATTGATGAAGAAGAACTTTATCTATTAAAAAATATGGTAACTAACTTATGTGATGGCAATCATGATGATGTAGAATCGCTAGGAAACAAAATATTAGAAATTCGCAATGATTCTAATCATATTTTTGAACATTTTGAAGAACAAATTATTCAGGCTCATTTTGATTTTCAAAAACAATATGATTTTCTTCGGATTTTTCAACGTGTTGAATCTATTTCAGCTGAAATTCTTCGTTGTGCTAACTTTATTGCACTTTTTGTTCGTTTAAATGGAAAACTTCCCCCATTTTGTAATGATGATATGCTCACTGTAATTAATTTAAATTTAGAAGCACATGAATTTTTCAAAAAATCTTTAATGCTATACGAAAAAAACAAAAAAGATGTCTTTAGTTCCATTCATAAAGTTGTTTCTATTAAACATTCAATCCATAAAATTTACTTTAATTCTATTGAAACTATCTACAGACTTTCTAATGAAAATTCCTTAAAATTAGGGGATATGAGATCGATTGAAAATATTTTTAGTAGTTTAGTTAATATGTGTGATGCTACCGAGGCAGCTTCAACTAGCCTTGAATGGTTGTTAATTACTTAATTTTTAGGCATTACATCATTAACGCTATTATCTTGTACTGGTTCAGGAATGTAATACATTGATTTTTCTTCTTCAGGTAATGCTGCTACAATTTGTTTCATTTTATTAATATCGTTCTGACATTCCGCTAAACGAAATAAACTATCGACTTGATTTATTCCAACAC
>MDSY01076630.1_pt1 | contig 16167 bp, 15 predicted proteins | sample 811131 | NCBI WGS metagenome assembly MDSY01 (sample SAMN05326643, study PRJNA326480) | marine metagenome | isolation source: seawater | place: Atlantic Ocean: South West | collected 2010
AGATGCAGCTCATGAAGCCAAGGATTCTTGGGGAAAAACAAGTACCACAGATCGCTCCAATATATTACTAAAAATAGCTGATGTGATGGAGCATAATCTTGAGACAATTTCTCTTGCTGAAACTATTGATAATGGTAAGTCAATTAGAGAATGTATAAACGCTGACATCCCTTTAGCTATCGATCATTTTAGATACTTTGCAAGTGCCATAAGGGCTCAAGAAGGAAGTATTGGAGAGATTGATCATGAAACTATGGCTTACCACTTTCATGAGCCACTAGGAGTTGTAGGTCAAATAATCCCATGGAATTTTCCAATTCTTATGGCTGTATGGAAGTTAGCACCAGCACTTGCTGCTGGAAATTGTATTGTTTTAAAACCAGCTGAACAAACACCCGTATCAATACTAGTCGTAATGGAGCTAATTGCTGACTTATTACCCGCCGGCACTCTTAATATAGTCAATGGTTTTGGTTTGGAAGCAGGAAAACCACTAGCAAGCTCAAGTCGAATTGCAAAAATTGCCTTCACGGGTGAGACCACTACTGGTCGACTAATTATGCAATACGCGTCACAAAATATTATTCCAGTAACTCTTGAATTAGGTGGTAAATCACCAAATATTTTCTTTGAAGACATTATGGAGGCAGATGATGGTCTTTTTGATAAAGCACTTGAGGGCTTCACAATGTTTGCACTTAATCAAGGTGAGGTTTGCACCTGCCCTTCTCGAGCAATCATACATGAATCTATCTATGATAAATTTATGGAAAGAGCACTTGAAAGAGTAAAGGCTATCAAGCAATCAAGTCCTCTTGAAGCAGATAATATGCATGGGGCTCAAGCCTCCAGTGAGCAGATGGAAAAGATTTTATCTTATATAGCATTAGGTAAAGAAGAAGGGGCAGAGCTTCTTATCGGTGGCAATCGAAAAATTATGGATGGTGAGCATGCTGAAGGATATTACATTGAGCCAACAGTATTTAAAGGTAATAATAAAATGAGAATCTTCCAAGAGGAGATTTTTGGTCCTGTAGTATCGGTCACTACATTTAAGGATGAGGCTGAAGCGCTAGAAATTGCAAATGATACTCTTTACGGCCTAGGTGCTGCAGTTTGGACTAGGGATATGAATACTGCATTTAGAATGGGTAAAGGTATTCAAGCAGGTCGTGTCTGGACAAACTGTTATCATGCTTACCCTGCTCACGCGGCATTTGGCGGTTATAAACAGTCCGGTATCGGTCGCGAGAATCATAAGATGATGCTTGATCATTACCAACAAACTAAAAACTTGTTAGTCAGTTATACAGAAACTAAGCTTGGTTTCTTTTAGGATCAGTTTAGATAAATTTATAATAAAAGGCAGAAATCTATTCTGCCTTTTTTATTAATATGATTACACGAATAACGATAACAGAAGCTGCAATTGAACTTATTGATGAACTGAAAAAAATTCATGGTGAACTTATGTTCCATCAATCCGGTGGGTGTTGTGATGGAAGTGCGCCAATGTGCTTTCCGAAAGGTGAATTCTATTTAGGGAATTCTGATGTGGAGATAGGTATTATTAATGATGTTCATTTCTATATGAGTGCAAGCCAATTTGAATACTGGGAACATACGCACCTAACTCTTGATGCAATCAAAGGTACAGGCGGTCAATTCTCGCTAGAAAGACCAACAGGACTAAGATTCATAATACGATCAAGAATTTATTCTGATGAAGAATGGGATTACCTTAAAAAATACCCTGTAAAAAGATGTGGTTAATTAATTAAACTCATCGCATAATAAGGTAAAATATAATTGGCGGGTCTCCTCGCATTGTTATTTAGCCAATCTGGTCAGATGCGGAAGCAAGCAGCCACAACTATTGATACAAGTGCCGGGGATCAGGCTCGCCATTTACCAGATTAATAAAGAAGTTAACTTATGTCATATGAAGTATTAGCCCGAAAGTGGCGACCTAAATCTTTTGAAGCACTAGTCGGGCAGGATGCTACTGTGCAAGCATTAAGCAACGCCTTAGATAATGATCGCCTTCATCATGCATACCTATTTACAGGAACACGAGGTGTAGGAAAAACAACTCTTGCAAGAATCCTCGCTAAATCATTAAATTGCGAAAAAAGTATATCTTCAAAGCCATGTCAGGCATGCTCTGCTTGCAAAGATATAGATAAAGGACGATTCATAGATCTTATTGAGGTTGATGCGGCATCAAATACACAAGTTGATAATATGCGTGATCTTCTTGAAAATGCTCAATATGCTCCAACATCAGGCAGATTTAAAGTTTATATTATTGATGAAGTTCATATGCTATCTAAAAGTGCATTTAATGCAATGCTTAAAACATTAGAAGAGCCTCCCAGCCACGTTAAATTTATCCTAGCAACAACTGATCCAAAAAAAGTACCAATAACTGTAATTTCAAGATGTCTTCAATTTAATTTAAAACAAATGACATCGGATAAGATATCTAAACACCTTAAAAAAATTCTTAAAGAGGAAGAAATAGAGGCTGAAGATGCATCATTAAAAATGATAGCTAAAGCTGCTCATGGAAGTATGCGAGATGCATTATCAATTCTGGATCAAGCAATAGCTTACTCAGAGGATAAAATTTCTTTAGATAAGATTATGTCGATGCTTGGAACAATTGATGATACTTTCCTTATAGAAATATTGAATGCTATAGGTTCTGACGATGGTAAAAAGATGATGAAATTATCTAAAGAGATGAATGATAAAAGTATTTCTTTTGATCTAGCACTTGAAGAGCTTGCTAGATTAATTCATAGGATTTCAACATACCAAATTATTCCAGATAGCTTTGATGATTTAACCACCAATGAAGAAGTACATAAATTATCAACTATGTTTAGCCCAGAAAATCTTCAACTAAATTATCAAATAGTTATAAATGGTCGAAAAGATTTGTACCTAGCACCTGATTCAATAACTGGTTTTAATATGACATTATTAAGAATGCTAGCTTTCTACCCCTCTACAAGTAAGGATTTTATTCCAAGTTCTAAAAAAAAAATTGAGTCAAAAGTAGAGATAAATAAAGAACAAAAATTTAATACCGAAGAAAAGTCACAAGTTGCTAAAAAAAAGACATTTTTTGATGGGGACTGGGGAAATTTAGTTGGTAATTTAAAAATAGGACTTGCAAAATCTCTTGCCCAAGAATGTACTTTATTAAACCATGAGGGGCAAATATTTAAATTAATTTTAAATGAAAAATTTCAGCATCTGAATCAAGAAAGTTATATTAGTAAGCTTGAAGAAGCACTTACTAATTATTTTAAAAGTAAAATAGTGATAAAAATATCATTAGGAGGTGGCCTTCAAACCCCATCATTACAAAAAAAATTGAAGAGCGAACAAACAATGAAAGCTACTGAATCTGCTATTATGGATGATAGCTTTGTAAAAGCATTAATTGATGACTTTGGTGCCGAAGTGATATCCTCTAGCATCAAACCAACCATAAAAAAGGAAAAATAATATGAGTAAAGGTGGCATGGGAAATTTAATGAAACAAGCTCAAATGATGCAGGCCAATCTTAAAAAGGCTCAAGACGAATTAGCTAATATTGATATCCAGGGATTATCTGGCAATGGTCTTGTAAAAATAACTATGTCCTGTAAAAATGATATCAAAAAAGTTGATATTGACTCGTCCCTTCTTGATGATAAGGAAATATTGGAAGACTTGATTGTTGTTGCACTTAAAGATGCCTTCCAAAAGATTGAAGCTACAAGTGCTGAAAGAATGAATGGTCTTGTTCCTCCTGGAATGAACTTGCCTTTCTAATATGAAAAAGGTTGAACCCCTTGAAACCCTTGTTGATGCCCTTAAGATATTACCAGGGGTAGGTCCGAAATCAGCCCTAAGACTTACTTATTTTCTTTTACAAAGAAATAGGTCAGGTGCAAAAAATTTATCTGAGAAAATTTCTAATGCGCTTGAACAACTGATGCATTGCGAACTATGCAATAACTTTTCAGAAGAGCCGGTTTGTTCAATTTGTTCATCAGATAAACGTGATAAAAATACTATATGTATCGTAGAAATGCCTACTGATCTTTTAATGCTAGAAGAAACTCATTCTTATGATGGTCTCTATTTTATTTTAATGGGTCGACTTTCACCCTTAGATGGTATAGGACCAAACGATATTCACTTAAGTAAACTTATAAAGCGAATTAAAATATCAAATATTAAAGAAATAATACTGGCTACAAATTTTACTGTTGAAGGCAATGCTACAGCGCAATATATTAAAGAGTTATTTAAAGATGTAGACATTAAAACTAGCCGAATAGCGCGAGGACTTCCTATGGGGGGCGAGATTGAATATGTGGATAGTGGTACTTTAGCCCAAGCTATTGTTGAGAGAAAAGCCATCTAAAGACAATAGCTCCTTCGGTGAATGAATAATATAATCTGGTCTCCATTCATCAATTAAGTCAGATTTTTTTAAATATCCATAACAAGCCAATACAGATATAATTTTTGCTGATTTTGCAGATAGTATATCTCGATACCCATCGCCAACATAGACTGCATCTGCAACATCACAATCAAGAAGCCTACAGGCTTCCAACAACAAATCTGGAAAGGGTTTTGGTTTAAATCCGAGATCATCACCGCACATTAAGACTGAACATTCACTTGTAAGCTCATGATATTTTATTATTTTCTCCGCAAAGTGCCGAGCTTTATTTGTAACAACACCCCACTTAATACCTTTGTTTTTTAGCTGTAAAAAAACGCTCTTCATACCGTCAAACAATAAAGGATTATTTAAAAAATTTTGATTGTAAAGCTTTAAAAAATCTTTAGTTAATAAATCAAAATTATGAACGTTTTCATCAAATCGTAGCTTTAAAAAAGCCTTGACCCCGTCAGAAGAAATTTCTCTTCCAATTTCATAGGTTATAGTTTGCTTATTATTATCTGAATAAATATTATTCGCTGTTTCAATTAAATCATTTGCACTATCAACAACTGTTCCATCCAAATCAAATAAAATTAAGCTAGTCAATTCATGACCTCACTTCAACAATATAATTTACTGAGGTATCATCATTTAATTTATATTCTTGTAAAAAAGGATTATATGTCATTCCAATAATACTTTTATAATCAAGTTGCTCAACCAAACACCAATCTCTAAGCTCTGAAGGTGTGATAAATTTGTTGTATTCATGGGTTCCTTTAGGTAATAAATTTAATACGTATTCAGCTCCAATAATTGCAAATAAAAATGATTTGGGATTTCGATTGATTGTAGAGAAGAATATAGTTCCGCCTGGCTTTAAAAGTGCAGCACATTTCTTAATAATTGATGAAGGATTGGGGACGTGTTCAAGCATTTCAAGACAAGTGATTACATCAAATTTTTCTTTATTTAATTTAAAATAATCTTCTATATTCAATTGTTTATAGATAATATCTAAATTAGATTCTTTCATATGAAGTTTTGCGACTTTAATTACATTAGCACCTTGATCTATGCCTGTAACTTTAGCCCCTTCTTTTGCTAATGACTCTGACAGTATTCCACCGCCACATCCTACATCTAGAACTCTAGCGCCCGATAGTTTAATCTTACTACTAATATAATTTAATCTTAACGGATTGATTTGGTGCAATGGTTTAAATTCACTAGTTTTATCCCACCACTTATGGGCTAATAAATTAAACTTTTCAACCTCTTTATAATCTATATTTGCTTTAGTTTTTTTTGCCATTTTTTTGCCAGTTGTTTAATGTATTCCTCATCTAACCCTACAAGTTTCTTTTCTTTAAGCTTAATCTCTCCATTTATCCAGACATAATTAACATCAGACTTACTCGAGCTATAAACAAGCGTAGATAAAGGATTATATATTGGTTGATTTTCAATCGAACTTAGATCAATAGCTACTAAATCTGCTTTTTTATTTATCTCAATTGAGCCCACTATCAAATCAAGCCCTAATGCTTTTGCGCCATTAATTGTAGCCATTTTTATGGCTTGGCTAGCTGGCAATAGTTCAGGTGATTTTGTGGTTCCTTTAATTAATAAAGCCGCTAGACGCATTTCCTCCATAATATCCAATCTATTATTACTTGCTGCACTATCAGTACCCAAACTAACGTTTAAATTTTGTCTTAACATTTTAGCAACGTCAGCGATCCCACTTCCAAGTTTCATGTTTGAAGATGGATTATGAGCAATACTAACCTTACCCTTGGTTAATGTAGTCATATCCTGATCATTCAAATGAACACAATGTGCAGCTAATAATGACGGGCTAATAATACCTAAATTATTCAGCCTTTGAATCGGAGTTACTCCATAAGTCTTAATACTGTCAGCTAACTCCCATTCTGTCTCATGCAAATGCAAATGAATATTTAGACCTAACTCTTCTGAATATGTATTAACAAGTCTAAAAGCCTCATCAGAAACAGAATATGGTGCATGAGGTGCTATAGCAGTTGTTATTAGGTCATCGTTTCGCCACTCATCTCTAAACTCAAAACCTTTTAATAAATAATCTTCAGGGTCTGAAGCATAATTTGTTGGAAAATCTAAAACAACTAAACCTATGTTGGCTCTTATTCCCAATTCCTTTGATGCTTGAGCAGTCGCATCTGGGAAAAAATACATATCATTAAATGTCGTAACCCCAGCCTTAATCATTTCTGACAAAGCTAAGACTGATCCATCTTTAACAAATGATGTGTCAACAAATTTTTTTTCTGCTGGCCATATATGATTATTTAACCACTCCTGCAGTGGCAAATCATCAGCAAACCCTTTGAATATATTCATTGCTGAATGCGTGTGTGTATTTATCATGCCAGGAATAAGAATATGGTCAGCTAATTCGTATGTATTATCAGCCTCATACTCATCAAATACTTTATCTTGCGAGACTAAATCAACAACCTCGTCATCTTTAATTATTAAAGAATAGTCAAAAAGTAATTCGCTATCAATATTTGAGGTATAGATCCATGGAGCAGAAATTATAGTTGAGACATTTTTCTTGTTTAGAGCTTTCAATCTTTGAATACTCCCATAATCTTAAGAATTTTTATTCAAATGGGTGTTTAAGCAATATCGTTTCATCGCGTTCAGGTCCTGTAGACACAATATGAATTGGAACACCACATAATTCTTGAAGTTTCAGTAAGTAACTTTGAGCATTACTAGGAAGCTTATCCCATTCTTTAACACCAAAAGTACTTTCATGCCAGCCTGGCATTTCAATTAAAATTGGCTCGCAATCTTCAACCTGATCAGAGCCTAGTGGAAGAAGTTTGTGTTCTTTTCCATCTAAAATATAGCCAACACAAATTTTAAGAGAGTCAATTCCATCTAAAACATCTAACTTTGTGATGCATAACCCACTTAAACCATTAATCATTGAAGACCTTTTTAATGCAGCAGCATCAAACCAACCACACCTTCTTTTTCTTTGAGTTACCGTACCGAATTCTTTACCTTTAGTAGACATATGACTTCCAGGCGAGGTAACATCTTCAATATTAAGCTCGCTGGGAAAAGGTCCTCCGCCTACCCTCGTAGTATATGCTTTTGTAATACCAAGAATATAATCCAACATTTGTGGACCAACTCCTGCACCAGCTGAAGCTTGTCCCGCAACACAATTTGAGGAGGTTACGAATGGATACGTGCCATGATCAACATCCAATAGTGCGCCTTGAGCACCCTCAAACAGAATTTTTTTTCCATCTAAATTTAACTTATAAAGCTGCTCAGAAACATCGCAGACTAATGGTTTAATGAATTCAGCTTGAGCATATATTTCGTCTAATTGCTTAGAGAAGTCTACCGTACTTGTTTTAAGGTAATTTTTAAGGACAAAATTATGAAGATCTAATATATCCTCTAGTTTATTACTTATTTTAGTTGGATTTAGAAGGTCATATACTTTTAAAGAGCGTCTAGCAACTTTATCCTCATATGCTGGACCTATGCCCTTACCAGTTGTACCGATTTTCTTAGCTTCAGCTCTTATTGCCTCTCGAGCTTGATCAAGTTTGATATGATAATCTAATATTAATGGACAGCCATAACTAACAAACAAACGATTTTTTACATCAATACCATCTGCTTCAAGATTGGTAACTTCATTATTTAAATGATTGATATCAAGAACTACCCCATTACCGATAAAACATTTTATTTCTGGCCTAATAATTCCAGATGGAACAAGGTTTAATTTATATTCTTTTTGGCGCTCTCGTTGACCAATAACTAATGTATGTCCAGCATTATGGCCTCCCTGAAATCTCACTACAGCATCAGCATGATTAGTTAACCAATCAACAATTTTACCCTTTCCCTCATCACCCCATTGAGTTCCAATAACTACTACATTTTTTGTCATATATAAAACTCTTTAAACTTTCATTTGGTTAATAATGTATCTCAAATCCATAGAAAAACCTGTTGCTGCACGATTATTTTTAATATTGTCATAGCGGCCACCTTGAGCGATAGCAGTAGAGTAGTCTGGAGAATAAGCAGAGAAAATCAATCCTGAATGATACTGATAACCTCGAATATCTGAAAAATCAAAACTTATCTTAATATCATCTTGAGATAGATGAGCATAAAGATCCCTTAGGTTATTAATTGCAGATTCAATAACTTTACTCTCTGGAATTAGCTTAAGTATTTGATCTAAAATACTTACATCACCATAAAGATCAACCAGCTCGATCAATTGCTCGCTGGCTTTAATTTTACTATTATCTTTGAAAATATCTCTAAGAACATCTTTATCCTTGATCATTAATGCTTCTGAAACATTAACTTTATCTTCTTTAGACAAATCTAACTGTAAGATTAATTGATTATATACATCGAGATTATTAATATCTAAAGTAACATTTTTAATACCGATTGACTTAAGTGATGCTATTAAAAGTGATTGGACTTCAAGATCAGCTGAAATATTTGCATTACCAAAATATTCAATCCCTATCTGATAAAGTTCTCTTGAATAATTCTGGCTTGTTTGCGCCCTAAGGACTGGTCCTGCGTAACATAGTTTGTTAACCTTATTTTCTTGTATTAATTGCGAATCAATTCGTGATGCTTGAGTTGTTAAATCTGAACTTACCCCCATCATTCTTCCAGATAGCTGGTCAACGACCTTAAAGGTATCTAAGTCAAGATTTTTTCCAAAAGCATTTAAAGAGTCAGTATATTCAAGTAAAGACGGTATAACCAACTCATAACCTTTTTTACTATACAAATCGAGTAATTGCCTTCTGAAAAACTCGAGCTGTTTAGCCTGCCTAGGTAGTAAATCTTCTACATTTTCCGGGAGGAGCCATTGAGACATGTTGTTACTTTCCAATAAATAATATAATTATGCCTGCAAGAACAGACAAAAGCCCATAAAATCTAATTTGGCCAGTTTTAAATTTAACCATTTTGCTAAAAGTTTTTCTCCATACATTAGGTAAGGCTAGAGGAAATAATCCTTCTATTAACAAAACTAAACCTAATGCAAGATAAAGAGTGTTTTGCAATTATTTTTTACTTGAGCCACGAAGATATTTAAAGAAATCAGAATTTGGATCAAGAACCATAATATCTTCTTTACCGCTAAAACTCTTCCTATAAGCTTCAAGACTTCTATAAAAATCATAAAACTCTTTGTTTTTAGAGAAAGTATCTGCATAAATTCTAGATGCTTTTGCATCACCCTCACCCTTAACTTTTTGAGCATCGCTGTATGCCACTGTAATAATTATATCTCTCTCTTTTTCAGCTTCAGCCCGAATTTTTTCTGAATCTGCAAAACCTTGCGACCGTAATTCATTTGCTACAGCTTTTCTCTCCGCATTCATTCTTTGGTATACGGACTCACTTACTTCTTGAGGTAAATCAACTCTTCTTAATCGAACATCAATAATTTCAATTCCTATTTGTCTTGAATCTCTATCAGCTCTTTCTTTTAAAATATCCATAATTTCAGATCGCTCTCCTGAAACTACTTCTAAAATAGTCCGCTTACCGAACTCAGCCCTTAATCCATCATTTACCGTTTGTGACAATCTTCTTTCAGCTTGTCTCTCGTCACCATTTACTGAAACATAATATTGGGATGGGTCAATAATTCTCCATTTAATATAAGAATCAACTAAAACATTCTTTTTCTCACTTGTAATAAAACGATCTGGTTGAGGAGGATCGTAGGTCATTATTCTTTTTTCAAAGAATTTAACATTATCAATTAAAGGTACTTTTAGATAAATTCCTGGCTCATCTTTAACAGATACTATCTCCCCTAACCTAAATACAATTGCATGCTCTCTTTGGTCAACAGTGAATGTTGATAAGGTTAAAACAATTAGTAATAAAATAATTACAGTAGCTACTTTTGATACATTTTTCATAATTTACCTTGCGTCTCTTTCTCTCGCATTAAATGCTCCACGAGATCTTTCTGTGATTGAATTAATGACATCTGAGGCAGATGTCCCACTAGTAGTTCTTTGGTTTGATGCCTGTGTTTGATCTTCCTCATCACCCAAAGCGCTCTTTTGGTTAATAAGCTTGTCTAAGGGAAGGTAGAGTAAACTATTTGAATCTTTTTGGTCGACTATAACTTTGGAAACGGATGACATTATTTGTTCTTGAGTCTCTAAAAATAATCGGTTTCTAGTAACCTCTGGGGCTCTATTATATTCTGTTAAGATTTGATCAAAACGACTGGCATTACCCTTAGCTTCGTTTTCAATTGCAGCTTTATAACCATTTGCCTCTGCTATAAGTCTAGATGCAGTACCTCGAGCTTTAGGGATAATATCATTAGCATATGCCTGCCCTTCGTTCTTCTGTCTTTCCAAATCTTGCTTTGCTTTAACAGCATCATCAAAAGCTGCTTGAACCTGCTCAGGTGGTTGCGCATTTTGCATTGTTACACTTGTTATATTAATTCCAGACTTGTATCGATCCAAAATATCTTGCATCAAAGACTTAGTTTTAATTGCAATTTCTTCACGTCCTTCATATAGTACGAAATCCATTTTACTTTTTCCCACCACCTCTCGAATTGCTGTTTCCGCAGCCCCTCTTACAGAGTTTTCGACAGATCGATTATTAAATAAGTAATCTTGAACTGATTTAAGGTTGTATTGAACAGCAAATTGTAGATCAATAATATTTTCATCACCAGTTAGCATCAAAGATTCTCTTAATTCTTGGGAAGTTCCACCTGCTCTAGATGATCTATAGCCCACTTCAGTAGTTCTAACTTGTTCTTGATTAACAATCTCGACAGTCTCAACTGGATAGGGAATATGCCATCTAGGCCCAGGTTGAGTTATCTCTGTATTTTTACCAAATTGAAGAACAAGACCTCTCGAACCTTGATCAACGATATAAAATCCAGTAGCCATCCATATTACAAATACTACCAAAATAATTTTACCAGTTGGGATACCATCAAAATCTGAAGTAACTGGCTGTTTTCCATTATTGAAATTTCCATTCCCCCCACTTTTTCTTGATTTAATATTAAATACATTGTCTATTTTCTTTTTAATATCAACAAATAATTCATCCAGGTCTGGGGGTCCATCGTTGTTTGCAGCTAAAATATTTCTTGGTGAGAGTTTTTTTAAAATATTACGCATAGTTTCCATTTCTTTCGTTAATTAATTTTTGATTAGTTTCGACCATTGCTTTCTTCAAAAATTCAATTCCATTACCATTTTTTGCTGAAAGCTGGATATGATTTATTTTACCATAGGCATCTCTATCACAGCTTTTTTTTAAATTAATTTTATCAATTTGATTGAGAACTAAAATTTGAGGTAGCTCATGCGCATTTATTTCTTCCAATATTTTTCCTACTTCCTTAATTTGTGCAGCTTTATTTTCGTTACTTACATCTACAACATGTATCAACAAATCTGAGTCAGTTACCTCCTCTAAGGTTGACTTAAAAGCTTCAATTAGAGTTGTAGGCAAGTTCTTTATAAACCCCACTGTGTCTGAAATAACAACACTATGCCCAGGCTCTATAAATAATTTTCTAGAAGTAGTGTCCAAAGTTGCGAATAACTTATTTTCTGAAAGAATTGATTCGTGTGTTAAATAATTAAATAGAGTTGATTTACCAGCATTTGTATACCCGACAATTGAAATATTTAAAGCCTGTGATCTTTTTCGAGCACGACGTTGCATAGATCTTTGTTGGGCTAATTTTTTTAGTTTCTCTTTTAACTGTTTAATTCGTAAACCTAACATCCTTTTGTCAAGCTCGATTTGTTTTTCTCCTGGCCCACCTCTCACTCCTATGCCTCCTTTTTGCCTTTCTAGGTGGCTCCAGCCTTTAACAAGCCTAGTAGATAAGTGAGCAAGATGTGCTAATTCTACCTGAAGCTTTCCTTCGTATGTTTTAGCTCTAAGTGAAAATATAAAAAGTATCAGAGCAGTTCTATCATAAACTCGCATTCCAGATATTTTTTCAATATTTCTTTCTTGGGATGGTGATAATTCGTGATTAAATATGAGTGTATTGGCTTTTAATGTCTCTTTCATCAGCGCTATTTCTTCCATTTTGCCAGAACCAATAAAGTATTTTGTATGGGGGTTAGACCTCTTACTTGTTACCAATTCAGATATATTGAAACCCGCACTAACTGTCAGTTGTTTTATTTCGTTGATATCTTCTTTAGTGTCAAATCCACCAAAATCTAAACTAACTACAATTGCATTATCACCAAGCTGAGGTCTATCAAACATCAATCAGAGTCTAGTGGTTCAATTATTATCTCTTGTGAGGGAACTATTGTTGATACTGAGTGCTTATAAATTAACTGAGGAGTGCTGCCACTAAGAACTATTACATATTGATCAAATGATTTAATTTGACCTTGCAACTTTATTCCATTTAATAAATAGATAGATACAGATACATTGTCCTTAATAATTTGGGATAGAAATAAATCTTGTAGATTTTTATTTTTTGTCATAATTTTCAATTATAAAATATTACTTATTCTTTTTTTAATTTTTTCAATTCCTAAAATGAAAATTATACTCCCAATGCTCGGAGTATTATCAGTTCCAGCAATAATTGTTCTTAAGGGCATTGCAATTTCAGGAAATTTTATTTCTTGTTTTTTAACAAACTCTTTTAAATAATTATTTACGTCTTCATCAGTCCATTTTAAATGTTCTAAACCATCAATGAAAATTTTAACCAGACTTTTTGATTTTTCATCTAAATACTTGTTCTTTAGCTCCCCTGAAGGACTAACTTCTTTAAAAAAGAACAAGATATCTTCTGAAAATATATTTAGATTTTTCTCTCTATTTTGATAAAGCTTTATAGCATTAATTAATATCTGATCATCAAGCACTTCAACATTATTATCCATTAGCTTAGGCTTTATTAGATCAACTAATTTTTCAGAAGCTTCGTTTTTGATGTAATGGTTATTAATCCAATCTAATTTTTCTTGATCAAATTGTGCCGCTGAGGAAGTAACGTGTTCAAAATCAAACCATTTCGATAGCTGCTCTGCAGAAAAGATTTCTTCATCTCCATGACTCCAGCCAAGCCTAGCTAAATAATTTATTACCGCTTCAGGAAGATAGCCGTCATCCCGATATTTCATTACGCTAGCAGCCCCATATCTTTTAGATAACTTTTGCCCGTCATCAGCTAATATCATCGATAAATGAGCATATTGAGGGATAGGTGCGTTTAATGCCTTTAATAAATTTATTTGTCTTGGTGTATTATTTATGTGGTCATCACCTCTTATCACGTGGGTTACTTCCATATCCCAGTCATCAGCAACAACGCAAAAGTTGTAAGTTGGGGTTCCGTCAGATCTTGCAATAATAAGATCATCTAATTCTTCATTCTTTATAACAATTTCCCCTTTAACCATATCTTTCCATTTTATTTCGCCATTTTTTGGTGTTTTGAAACGAATTACTGGCTGAATTCCGTCTGGAATAGTTGGAAGCTCTTTGCTCTCTTCAGGTCTCCAACGACCATCATATTTTGGCTTTTGTCCTACTTTTAATTGAATTTCTCTTAATTTATCTAATTCCTCTTTACTTGTGTAACAATAATATGCATCGCCTTGTTCGATTAATAGTTTTATTAGCTCCTTATATCTCTCAAAGCGTTGGGTTTGATAAAAAATCTCCCCGTCGTGTTTTAGTTTAAGCCATTTCATTCCAGCCTTAATGGTTTCAATTGCCTCTGGTGTTGATCGTTCTATATCGGTATCTTCTATGCGTAAAATAAATTTTCCTTTATTTTTTTTTGCAAAAGCCCAGGAAAATAATGCGGTTCTTATTCCACCAATATGAAGATATCCTGTTGGACTCGGGGCAAATCGCGTTACTATTTCCATACTTTACTCACTTTTTAATTGGGCCTGCAAATAAATCGTAATCTTCTGCACGATTTATTTTAACATCAAGCATGTCCCCAGGTTGCAAACCTTCTGGTGTTTCTAAAAATATATGGCCATCGATATCAGGAGCATTTGCATAAGACCTTGCAATTGCATGAGAGGAATTTACTTCATCAATTAAAACAGTTTGAATGCTTCCTACCTTATCCTTAAGCTTCTTAAAGCTAATCTTTGATTGAAGCCCCATCAATCTATTATATCTTTCCTGCTTTACCTCTTCACTTATATTGCCAGATAATAAATTTGAGGTTGCGCCATCGACATTAGAATATTTAAAACAACCTACCCTTTCTAGCTGAGCATCCTCAATAAATTGAAGGAGTTCATCAAATTGAGTATCCGTTTCCCCAGGAAAACCAACAATAAAAGTACTGCGAATAGCAATCTCTGGACAAATCTTTCTCCACTCTAATATTCTTTCCAGATTATTTTCAGAATTAGCGGGCCTTTTCATTCTTTTTAAAACTTCATGATTTGCGTGCTGAAAAGGTACATCAATGTAAGGCAAAATTTTTCCTTCAGCCATTAAAGAAATAATTTTATCTACATGTGGATATGGGTAAACATAATGTAAGCGAATCCATACACCGAGCTCTCCTAAATTCTTGGCAAGGTCATAAAGATTGCTTTTGATTGGCTTACCATCCCAAAATCCAGTCCTATATTTAATATCTACGCCGTAAGCACTTGTATCTTGTGAAATAATCAATAACTCTGAAGCGCCAGAGTCAACCAATCTCTCGGCTTCATCCATTATGTTACCAATTGGCCTACTTACTAACTTACCCCTCATTGAGGGAATAATGCAAAAACTACATTTATGATTACATCCTTCCGAAATTTTAATATATGAATAATGATTTGGCGTTAACCTAACACCTTGGGGGGGAATTAAGTCAACATATGGGTCATGTGGTTTAGGAATATGTTGATGGACAGCATCCATTACTTCTGAAAATGCTTCCGAGCCAGTTATTGCTAAAAGATTATTAAACCGCGCCTCAATAATATGTTTTTTTTCTCCTAGACAGCCCATAACAATTACATTGCCATTTTCATTTAGAGCTTCATCAATTGCATCTAAGGATTCATCTATGGCGCTATCAATAAAGCCACATGTATTGACTATAACAAGTCCTGCGTCTTTGTAATCATTAGCAATATCATAACCTTCTGATCTGACTTGACTCAGAACCTTCTCAGTATCAGAACCTGCCTTTGGACAGCCAAGTGATACAAAACCAATTTTTGGTGCATGATAATCAAGTTTTGATGTCATCTTAATGCAGGAATGAATGGAAAAAATAAACGATAAGGACACCGAAAAGAATCATAGCAATTTGCATCGATGACTCTTTTATTTCAGTTTTTTTGTGCAACCCTGGAATAAGGTCAGATATAGCAACATAAATCAAGTTTGATGCTGTAAAAGCTAACAAAATTGGAAGTATTTCACCAGCAGAATCAATTAAAATAAAAGTGATTATAGCCCCTGCAGTCATTGTCATGTTTGCAATTACATTCAGCAAAATAGCTTTACTTTTTTTAAGACCTTTATGCACAAATATGGATATATTACCCATCTCTTGGGGAATTTGATGGGCATAAATCGCTAAAGCAGTAACTAATCCTAATTCAAATTCATATATGAATGCGCTAGCTATAAG
>MDSY01111213.1_pt1 | contig 16167 bp, 15 predicted proteins | sample 811131 | NCBI WGS metagenome assembly MDSY01 (sample SAMN05326643, study PRJNA326480) | marine metagenome | isolation source: seawater | place: Atlantic Ocean: South West | collected 2010
AAACGGACGCTTATTTTAGTCTTATCTCCGTCAAGAATAAAGCTTTTAACCTTTTTTAATTTAATATTATAGTCACCTATGTCGGTAGAAGGCCTAAATTTAATTTCTTTAGTCGTATTTCTTTTAACTTTTACTTTTGAAGAAGACAAACTTTTTTTCTTATCAAAGACATGCTTGCCATAATCTAAGAGCTTACAAACTACCGGCGTTGCATCTGATGGTGAAACTTGGACCAAATCAAGAGAAGCCACCCTTGCTGACTCTAACGCTACAGAAAAAGCAACCAAACCTTGTTTTTCACCATTTGAACCAATAAGCATAACCTCACTAGCTTTGATCTTTTCGTTAATAGGAGTAATATTTTTTTTCTGAGAAGCTATGAGAATACCTATAGAGATTTAGTAAGGAGATTTAATGTCATTAAGAGATAGACAAAAGGCTGTTTGAAACTTTGGTGTATATAACTTTTATCATAATTTGATGGTGATTTTATACTAATTAGCTTAATTCGCAAATTTATTATTATGGCTGAAGATTGTAATGGTCCCATTCGCCTTCTTTAACTTTATATATATCTCTTTTATTTAATCTAGACTCATGCCCCTCCCAAAATTCGAAGTAATATGGGGTAAATAAATAACCTCCCCAATACTCTGGACATTCCTTTAGATTATCTGAGTTAAGAGATTTGTTATAATTTTTTCTGACACTATCATAGGAATCAATTGCTTTTGATTGGTGAGATGAAATTGCCAATGCATTCTTTTCCTCTGACCTACTCTCAAAATAAGCACTATTATATTCTTTAGAAGTTTTCTTAATTATAGCTTTTAATCTAATTTGAACATTTACAGCATTCCAGTAAAACAAAGCTGTAATTTGATTGTGCTCAGCAAACTCTTGAGATTTAGGGGATTCGTAATTAGAAAAGAAGATAAAATCCTTATCATTTAAAGTCTTTAAATTTACAAATCTTGAATTAACTTCATTTAGGCTCTTTGAATATGAGGATATGCTTACAGCTTCAATATTTTTTTGATTTGCATCTCTCGCATTATTATATTTTTCTCTAAATATTTTATAGGGTGATTCGTCGCTTAATTTAGTAAATTTAATCATCTAATAATTATAGCCAATCAAATAGTTAACAACAGTTATATTTTTAGCAAAAAAAAAGATTTTTCGAAGCTGAACTAAGAATTTAAAACATTGAAGATTAAATAATACTTAAACTTTGGTAAGTATTTATATACTGAATTAAAATATAAATAAGCAATAATAGTATTTATTGCGCGCCGATCAGAGTTAATACAAATATATTGAACTTAAAGTCTTGACATTAAAGCATGTCAGGCTAGAAAATGAATCACTGAATGAGTACATAATTATTTTAAAAAAGGTCTTAATCTTTATGGTTGACAAAACATCGTTACAATTCATCAATCATGCAAGTATTTTAGTGCAACATGGTGAAATATCATTACTTAGTGATCCCTGGTATCAGGGTGATGCATTTCATAAGGGATGGAGTTTAATTCATGAACTTCAAGATAATGAAATTATCGCTCTTTTAGATAATGTTACTCATTTGTGGGTTTCTCATGAGCACCCTGATCATTTCTCAATTTTATTTTTTAAAAAGTTTGGGGACAAGATAAAAGCTAATAATATTCAAGTTCTTTTCCAGAAAACTGCTGATAAAAGAGTTGAAAGTTTTCTTTCTAAATCTGGATATGATCTAAGAATTATTGATTTTAATTGTTGGCTCAATCTCTCCGATGAATTTAAGATTTTGTGCTTCAAGGATGGTTTCTATGATTCAGGCCTTGCCATTAAGACTGTTGATAAGACTATTATTAATTTAAATGATTGTGAAATTAAAAATGATGAGAGATGTGAGGAAGTCCTAAAAATTACAGGTAAATGTGATGTCCTTGTTACTCAGTTTAGCTATGCTGCATGGAAGGGCGGTATTGACAATGAAGACTGGAGAAAGCTTGCTGCAAAAGAAAAGCTTAATACTATGCTTTTACAAGCAGCTTATTTTGAGCCAAAAATTATAATTCCATTTGCTAGTTATATTTATTTCTCAAATAGTGCAAATTATTATTTAAATGATGCTGCTAATAAACCCAGTGATGTAATTGATGCATTTAAAGGCCATGAATCAAAAGTAAAAGTTATGAAGCCTTTTGAGATATTAGATAATCTTGAATCAGAGGTAGTGAACACCTCATCTTTAGATTTTTGGGATAAGGCTTTAAAAGATATTGATATCAATAATTTAAAAAACTATGAACTAATATCTCTGGCTGAACTTAAGTCATCATTTCATATCTACAGTGGCAGGGTCTTTAAAAATAATACTAAGTGGTTCATGCGTATGGTGAGGTATTTATCACCTATTCGAGCATTCAAGCCTGTTGTCATAAAAATTACCGATCTAAATATAAATATTAGGTTAGATATATTTGCCGACTCGCTCAAAGAATGTAAGGGAGAAGCAGATATTAGTATGTCGTCAGAATCATTTAAGTTTCTTTTAAGTAATACATTTGGCTTTGATACATTGACTGTGAATGCATGTTTTGAGGAGGAGTCTAATTCAGGTTTTTCTCGAGCAGCACGCTCGCTAGCAATAGAGAATTTAAATAATATGGGTATTCAATTTCGTCCTAGTATAATTTTTAACTATAAACTAATAGCTATGTTTATTTCAAGACTATGGGCTGTTTCAAAGAAGCTTAAGGTTGCTAAATAAAATAAGAAACAAAGTTGATAGGTTTAAATATTACCTTAGTTAAATAGAACTTCTTAATTTATTATTAAAAACACTAAGAAAATTAATCAATTTAGGATTTCATTCAGCCAGCCGTCTAGCTCATGGAATAAGATGTGTTTATTGAAGTTTTGCTTGGCATAATTAAATCCATTGCTTCCCAGGACCTCTCTTTCTGAGTCTTTCAAACCAGAAACCTTAATAATACTCTTTGCGAAAGACTCTGGGTCTCCGGGGATGGCTAAAACACCACACTCACATTCTTTAATAATTTCAGCGCCCTCTCCACCAAGTAATCCTAATATAGGCTTTTTAGAGATTAGATAAGATTGGAGCTTTCCAGGTATTGTTTGATCATATACCTCATGAGGCTTTAGAGACATTATCATGGCGTCAGCATGACAAAAGAACTCTGGCATCCTTTTTGCTGGAAATCTTCCAAGCAGGAATACAGTATCAGAAAGATTGTTATTCTTTATAGATTCTTTAATCCACTTATAACGCTTTCCATCACCAATAAGATATAGTTTGATATTTTTTTGCCTTTGCAAAACAAGCATGCCATTGATTATGGTTGGAATATCTTGAGCATCTCCAAGATTACCAGCAAAGATCAAGTTAAAATTTTCTTTATCTGTTTTTATTTCAATAGCTGGTTTGACATTTTCTACCTCATAAAAAGATTCATACCAATTGGGGAAAAATTTTATAATTTGGTTAGGTTTACTGTCTTTCTTTATCTCATTAACAAAACTTTTTGACGTTCCAAGAATAATGTCACATCTAGAATAAATAAAGCGAACGAGGAGCCTTGCTAGAGAGATTATGAAAGAGTCTTTTTTTATATAGCCGACTGCATAAAGTGAATGAGGCCATAGATCTAATACCCATAAGCATAATTTAGATTTTTTTATGCATTTAATTAAGATTGCTGGGATACAAACTGTAATTGGTGATGGCTCAAAAACAAATATTAAATCAATAGATTGTTTTCTTAATTTAAAAGGTGCTAAAAAAATTCCAGAAATAACAAAGCTAATGTAATTAATTAATAGTGAAATTTTGCTGTTTCCTCTAGGAAATACCGGCAATCTATAAATTTTTATAGAATTATAATTTGAAAATTTTTTTTTATTCTTTTTATATTCGGGAAATGTTCTTCCCTCTGGATAGTTAGGACTCCCAGTTAAAACTGATACTTCATGACCTTTTTTTATAAAATCATTTGCAAGATCATTAATTCTAAAATCTTCAGGCCAGAAGTATTGAGAAACTATCAGAATGTTCATTTTTTCCAAACATTTCTATTAATATAGTCCACATAACTTAAAATTATCCTTACTACCTTGTCAGAAACATTATCAAAACCATAATCATGAACAGGATTAAGTAATCTATTATTACCTCTAGGTTGTGACTCTATTATTTTTAAAGCCTGCATAATTCTTAGAGGTGAGAGACCTGTCATGATCACAGATGCCTCCTCCATGCCCTCAGGTCTTTCATGGGCTTCTCTAATATTTATTGCAGGAAAGTTAAGGATTGACGACTCTTCAGTTATGGTCCCAGAATCAGAAATTACGGCTTTAGCATTAATTTGAAGTTTAATATAATCAAGAAAACCAAAAGGTTTATGTATCTTGATTTCAGGTAAAAACTTCAATTTTAATTTCGCTATATTTTTTCTAGTCCTTGGGTGCATTGAAATTAGAACAGGTAGTTTGGTCTTTACTGCGATTAAATTTAATGATTCAACCAAATTAGTTAAACTATCGTGATTGTCAACGTTTTCTTCTCTATGACAACTAACAATAAAATATTTCTTAGGTTCAAGCTTTAACTTAGACAATATAGTGGATTCATCGATTTTATTTTTATGAAAATTAAGAACTTCAAGCATCGGACTGCCTGTTTTAATAACTCTATCAGGTGAGATTCCTTCTCTAATCAGGTAATCTCTTGAAATAGAGCTATATGTTAAGTTAATGTCAGAAATATGATCTACTATCTTTCTATTAGTTTCCTCAGGAACTCTTTGATCAAAGCATCTATTTCCAGCTTCCATATGAAAAATAGGAATCTTCTTTTTTTTTGCAGCTATGGCGCTCAAACAACTGTTTGTATCTCCAAGAACTAAAAAGGCATCAGGTTTGATTTTATCTAAGGAATTTTCAATTTTACTAATAATATCGCCTATTGATGCTAGCGCTGACTCTGTGTTAGATTCAAGAAATATATCTGGTTTTTGAATATTTAATTCATTAAAAAAAATTTCATTTAATTCATAATCATAATTCTGTCCTGTATGAATTAAAGTATGGTCAAAGTTTTTATTAAGTGCTCCAATAACTCTAGACAGTCTTATTATTTCAGGTCTTGTTCCAATAACAGTAACAACTTTCATTTTTTTCATTTGTGTGGATCCTCCCAAAAGGTATCTGGCTTTTCTTGATTATATATTTCATTAGCCCAAAGCATGACAAGCATATCAGAATCCCCAGTGTTGGTTATATCATGAGCCCAACCTGGAATTGATTCAACTATTTGTGGATTATTGGATTCAACATCAAATTCATAGTACTCTTCATTGCTCATATTCTTAAATCTAAACTTTGCTTTGCCAGATATAACTAAGAACTTTTCATTCTTTGTATGATGAAAGTGGGCGCCCCGAGTAATGCCTGGATGTGCTGAAAAAAATGAAACTTGACCTGATTTTTCTGTTTTAATCATTTCCACAAAATTACCTCTTTCATCATGATTGCTTTTTAAGGTAGAAATAAATTCACTGGGTTCCAAATAGGAAAGATAAGTTGCGTAAAGGGCCCGCTTGTAACCAATCCCAACGTCTTCAACATAATGATTTTTTCTTCCTTCTTTTATAGCATTTATATCAAATGCAAGAGCACCAACAGTTGTTGAGTAATGGTTGGATAGATATATTGGGTTTTTTACATCAGACTGATTTTTTATTAGGCCTATAAACTCGTTCACAACATCATCTATGTATGTAAGGTTTAATTTTCCTTCAGGATCATTAATTTTAATATCAAGCCCTCTTATAATATTATGGCAAAATGTTGCAACTACAGAGTTGTAGTTAGGCTTGCACCATTTACCAAAAATATTATTCAATCTATAAATAAAAACTTTAGAATTATTTTTATCTGAAAAGGCTCCAAGGTATTTTTCAGCGGACAACTTTGATTTTCCATAATCATTGTCTTCGGATGCCTGGGTCGTTGAGGTAAAAACAATCGGAATTTTCTTTTTTGAAACTAACAATGCTTCGCATAGAGATTCGGTAAGGCCTGCATTCACATCATAAAAATCTTTAGTATTTAATGGTCTATTTGCTCCTGCCAAATGAAATATAAGATCAGATCTTCCGACTAGGTCATTTAAATCATCTAAGCTATGTTCATTTGTAAAATGGAGTAATTTAACATCTGGGTAGGCTCTAGTAATTCCAAGGCATAAATTTTTACCAATAAAGCCCTGGGAACCAGTGACTAAAATATTTTGTATCAACCAAGTACCTCTTTAGTAGTTATTCGCTTAGATTTATGTCAATCTTATTTAATAGGTCTATTGTCTCATTAATATCTAATTGATGGGTGTTAGATGAGTTATAGTCTTCTGCTGAATCCATCTCCCTACCCGAGTCATAGAATTTTTCATAATTAAGATCTCTGAGATCTGGTGGAATTCTATAGAAATGTTCAAGCTCTTCTGAGACTGCAAATTCCTCTCTACTTAATAGGGTTTCGTAAAGTTTTTCTCCATGCCTAGTCCCTATTACTTTAACCGGATGATCAGGAGCTCCATGGAATTTTTTTACCGCCTTAACCAATGTATCTATATTTGAGGCTGGAGATTTTTGAACAAATATCTCACCATTTTTACCATTCTTGAAAGCAAATAAAACTAAGTCTACAGCATCTTCAAGAGTCATCAAAAACCTTGTCATATTTAAATCAGTAACAGTCAATGGTTTATTATTATTAATTTGATCTATAAATAATGGAATTACAGAGCCCCTTGATCCCATGACATTTCCATATCTTGTTAAACATATCAGAGTATCTGATGATTCGTTCATCCTTGCTTTAGCAATAACTACTTTTTCCATCATTGCCTTTGAAACACCCATAGCGTTTATGGGATAAACTGCCTTATCAGTACTCAAGCAAACTATTTTTTTTACGTTATTAGAAATTGCTGCATTTAAAATATTTTCTGTACCTAGTATATTAGTCTTTACTGCCTCTAAAGGATAAAACTCACATGATGGAACCTGCTTTAAGGCCGCTGCATGAAAAATATAATCTACATTCCTGGTAGCAGAAATACAGCTATTTATATCTCTTACATCTCCAATAATAAATTTTAATTTATCATTCTGATACTTCTTCCTCATATCATCTTGTTTTTTCTCATCTCTGCTAAATATTCTAATTTCCTTAACTTTTGAATTTAATAGCTTGTTTAAAAAAGCCTTACCGAATGAACCAGTGCCTCCGGTGATTAAGATAGTCGCGTCATCTATTAATTTCATAATTTTATTACCTATTTAAATTAGATTTTTATAATATTTCTATTCACATATTTTGAATATGGATTAGGGCACAAGTTTATAGCATCATCATTGCTTATAAACGGTTTTTTTGGGCTAAATGGAGTTCTTTTTAATGTGTATATTATCTGTAAAACTAACCTGTTGTTTTCGGTAGGGGGTAGCCCTTTATGGAAACCAAAGGTATCTGCTATAAAGGTATAACCTTTCTGTCCCTTGAGCTCAATAATATTATTCGAGCCATATTCATTAATTATCTCATTATCAGCATGCATTTTATCTTTAGAAGTCTTGAATTTAGAATCATGCGAGCCCTTAACATAAATATGTGGTCCGGATTTAGCATCAACATCGCTAAGGTAAACAAAGAATTTTAAAGAATTTAAAGTATCTATATCCCTATGAAAAGATTGCGTCAGCGCTAACTCATCCGAAGGAAAAGACCACCAAGAACCTATATAGTCTATAGTTGGAACTGCTCCAAAATAATTATAAGCAACATTTAGTAGAGAAGGGTTATTTGCGATGCTTAGAATATGAGGGCAATGAACCACATCCTCGCATTTATAGAACCCTCTCCTAACATTAGGAAGCTTATCTTCAAATAGAAAATAACTATTATCAGCAGATTCCGGATCATGCATTGGTTTAGTAATTAAGAATTCATTTATTTCATCGATTTTAGCGTTATCAATAATCAGAGGATTTTCAATATATCCATTTTTGGTCAATTCCACTAGACCATCAATGTCATGCAGAGCAAAATTTAATGTTTCATCCTCACTTCTAAAAAATAATCTAGCTTCAAGCTTTGAGAACATCGATCTAAGAGTCTTTCCAGTGAGAAAGCCTTGTAAATAGTGATATAGATACCTTTGATCCTGAATAACTTTAAGAAATGGAAAAAGTAGAGGTATTTTTTTTACAAAGTTTTTTAAATTTTTCATAGCGCTTAGATTGATGTACCTTTAGGTTGTATCATGGATATTATTGATCTTTTAATGGAATGTATAACTGAAATATTAATATTAGCCACGATAGATAAGTTATATTTATAAATATCTTCTAAAAGCTGATTAATTATGTCTATATCTAATAAGCCTTTGGCTTCAAAATATCCTGTTCTTGTTTTCATTGTTTGCCTCGTCCCAATTATATAAAAAAAAAAATACTTTTACATCAGTTTAATAAAATCATTGCTGTCAGGTATTGTTAATCTCAGTCTTGGATTAAGATTATTTGATAATTCTAAATCCTTTAAGAAAAGAACAACTTTTTTCTTTAAATCAGATACATCTAATGGATTAAAAAGATAAATATTCTCTAAAATATCAGTTACGTAGCTCAAATCAGATGCAATAATTGGCAGATCAGCATTGGCTGCTTCTATAAGAGGCATTCCAAAGGACTCAGTTAGAGAAGGCCATATCAAAGCGCTAGAAATATTATAATAATCTTCTATTTCTGAATTAGGGATATTAAAAAAAATATCAATATTAAGATTAAATTTATTTTTTGTTTGTTCAATAAACTCAATAATCTCTTTATCAATTTTTCTATCAAGCAATAAGCACAGGGAAGGATAAAAGCCCTCTTTTGATAGCTCAATCCAGGTATTTATAAGAAATTTATGGTTTTTATATGGATAACCATAAGAGGGATAGATGAAGTCGTATTTTTTATCCGTACTCAGATTAAAAATTTTTTTGTTCATGAACGGTCTTAATTTTATTTTTAAGCCTTTTTTAAATTTCTTCAGCTCACTGACCATCACAGGTGTCTGAACATAAATTTCATCAACATTTTTTATAAAAAATCTTAAATATATTTTCTCTATAAATAGCCTTAATTTAGTTTTTATAGGAAAATCAAAATTAGTTTGCTCCTTGATTAGTAAGATATTATGAAGATATAAAATAGTATGAGTTTTTAGTGGAAAAAGGGGCGGAAGGTTGCCAAAAAATAAAACTTTAGATCCTTTGATATAGTTTTTTTGTAATTTCATCTCTGCATAAAATTTTGAAAGAATTGAATTTTTATTAAAGATAATATTTTTATTATTTGGTAAGTCATCTTTTAGATCAATGGAAATATATACTTTTCCAATTAGGTTTTGTTCGATTAAGGATTTAACTAATTGCTTAAGCAAAATCCCCCCCCCGCCATGCCGAACATTTGGAGCAAAGATATCAATCTTACTCATGCTATATTATTTTGAAAAAAGAATTAAGCATCTAAGGACTAACATACTGAAAAAATTTTGATTACGATTATGTGTAGATATTGCCTTTTTTGCAGCATTATTTAGATTCAATGAATAATGATTTCCATCAAACTCAGACATAATATTAGCTGCATTATGAGAGAACATTTTTAGATTACCTTCTATTGTGATCATCTTCATTTTACTAACCAAATCATCTTTATCTAATGGATTAAATATATAACCAACATCCCTATTCTCAACTAAATTTGGTGCGGACCCACACTTATCGGATACCAACACTGGCTTTCCGCATGCAAGTGATTCGTTCACAACTAAACCCCACTGCTCTATTGTACTTGGCAATATGAAGCAAGAACTTAATCCATATATAATTGGGATTTGGTCATATTGAACATAACCTGGAAAAAAAACCTTATCACTAATTTTAAGACTAGAAACTGTATCCACAAGGTCATTCTTTAGAGGCCCATCCCCAGCTATAACTAGAGACCATTCACTATCTTCAGTTAAAAAATCATTAAAGGCAGTAATTAGAAACTTAAGATTCTTTTTTTCAATAAACCTGCATGATGTAAAAAAAAATTTATTAGGAAGCCCAAACTTATCCAAGTAACCCTGTCTAAGTTCGTCTTGTATGTTTGAATTTTTTTTAAAATACTCGTTATCAACAAAGTCACAGCCAGGAAATATTTGATCTAGAGGAACTCCAAGACTTGATAGGTATTCTATTTGATTTCTTCCTCCAACAAATGCAGAGTCAAATAATTTTAAGAGCTGCTTCTTTACATATTCTTTGAAAAAAGATCTTTTAAAATCATGGGCTTGGCTTTCAGACAGAAGAATAGATGGAATATTATTTTTATTGCACCATTTAAGCCCAAGAAGAGATGTTACTGCATCCCATCCAGATACTAGAACTACATCAGGTTTAATAGCATCTAAAACCTCATTAAGCCTTTCCGATATTTCATTTTTTGTTTTTTCAGTAATAGTTTTATCTTCAAACAAGGTTACCTTGTTAGGAAATTTCTTACTAGAAGTGTCCCAGTAATTTGTGTGATCTTTGTTAGAGAACTCAATAAAAGTACAGTCAGACAATATATTTGCAGCCTCAAGCCTAGCATAGTGATATGGCCCCATTGTGTCGTTAAGGAAGGCAATTTTTATTTTATTTGGCATGATCTAAGTATAGTTTTTTTGTTTTAATCGCAATTTGAGATGGGTTAGATACTTTAATAATATGTCTTCTGAGTGAGAGTAATAATTTATGAGATTCATCATAATTATCAATAATATGCGTAATTTTATTTGCCATTAACTCAATATGATGGTCGTTATGAAAAAAGAAGCCATATTCCTTATCTAATATTTCTTTTATGCCACCATTTTTAACAGAGACAATTGTAAAAATACCTTTCATTATAGATTCTAGGGGTGAAAGACCAACCGCATCCCAGTCAGAATTAAATATCATAAAATCTAAGGAGTTGTAGAAGTTTTCTAAATTTTCCTGCCACCCTAACCAAATAATATCATCAGAAATATTTAGCTCACCTGCTAATTGAAGTAAATTATTCTTTTCCTCACCGTCACCAGCAATTAAAAATTTAGCAGAAGGATGCTCTTCTTTAATTTTCTTTGCTAAATTTAAAAAAACATCAAACCTTTTTCTTTTAATTAGCCAGCCGGCATTACCAAAAATAAGTCCCTCACTGGGAAGTTCTAATATTTCTCTTGCTTTACTTTTTAAATCTATAGTCTGTATTTTTTTTTCTTCAATTGGATTATGAACAACTTCAGAAATTAATTCGACTTTCTTGTATATTAGGATTGCCTCATCTCTGATGAATTTAGAAGCAAAGGTTATATAGTTAAATTTTTTACAAGCTACAAAATAAATTAGCTTCCAGATAATATTTAGCTTTACTCCTTTGTGATGAAAGTGAATAGCTAAGATTCTGCTACCAGAACATTTCTTTCCTATAGCTAACATTCCTATAAGGCTATGGCCGGTCATCATTATTGAATCAGCATCTGAATTCAATATCTTTGATCTAATATCAAAGAAGCTTTTCCACCCCCCTCTTCCTCTATACAAGGAATCATTAGATTTAATATCAGCTTCTTTGAGCTTACCTTCAAGAGCGCCAAATGGGGTTAAAGATAAAACCTCAAACTTACATCCAATCATTTGCATATTTCTCATTAACGATAAAGAGGATTGCTCCATACCACCCAGACTAGTGCCTTGAAGAATATTTAAGATTTTCATAAATCTCTAACGTAAGTGTTTTTTGAAATAATCAATTGTTTTAATTAAACCCTCTTCCAGCGACACCTGAGGCTCCCAATTAAACTCTGATTTAGCCAAGGAAATATCAGGCCTTCTCTGTTCCGGATCATCTTGAGGTAATGGATTAAAGACTAGCTGAGAGGAGCTATTAGTTATAGACAGGACTAACTCAGCTAACTCTAGCATTGTAAATTCTACAGGATTGCCAATATTAACTGGTCCATAAAAATCATCACGCGAGCTCATCATTCCTGTAAATGCATTTATTAAGTCATCTACGTAACAAAATGATCTTGTCTGGCTTCCTGTTCCGTATATCGTTATGGGTTCATTATTAAGCGCTTGAACTATAAAATTTGATACAACCCTCCCATCATTAGCTTGCATGTTTGGTCCATATGTATTGAAAATTCTAACCACTTTAATTTTTGAATTATATTGACGTCTATAGTCAAAACAAAACGTCTCTGCACATCTCTTTCCTTCGTCGTAACATGCACGGGGACCAATAGGATTTACATTACCCCAATAAGATTCTTTCTGAGGATGCATTGTTGGATTACCATAAACTTCACTTGTAGATGCATGAAATATCTTTGCATCTTTTGCTAAGGCGAAGTCTAGTAAATTAAGAATGCCTAGTACGCTAGTTTTATTTGTTTTAACTGGGTTTTTTTGATAACTGATTGGAGATGCCGGGCATGCAAGATTGTAAATCTCATGCACATCATCCTTAATATCTATTTTAGACGTTACATCTTTATTTATAAAACTGAAGTTACTATTTTCTTTAAAAGACTTAATGTTATCCAAGCTTCCAGTTTCAAGATTGTCCAAACAGATAACTTTACTACCTTCATTTAAAAGCTTTTTAGTTAAATGGCTTCCGAGGAAACCTGCTCCACCAGTAATTAAAATGGTTTTAGTGTAGTTTGATGACATTGTATTTAATTTTATAATTTATGTTTATAAGTGTTTATTATAGACTCTCATGAGACTTTTCTGATATTAAATCTACGAAATAGCCTGCTCTTGCTTTAATATTATGGCCATCTTTATTAACTCTTTCATGCCCTGCTTTAGAAATTCGGTCTATCAAGCCTGGTTCTGATAGTAACCAATTAATTTTATTCAGCATCTCTTCTCTACTATCAAAAAAAACCGCCTCTTCGTCTTCTTTAAAAAGTTTTTTCATATAATCTGTTCTTTCGCATAAAAGCAAATTTCCAGAGCCAGGAATTTCAAAACACCTTCTAGTGTAGACATCTCTATTAAATTTAGACAAAAAAGCAAGGCATATTTTAGATAGGCTAAGAGCTTTAAAATAATCAACTTGATCGAGCCTAGCAATTTTTCCAAACTTCTTTTTAATTCTTACAGGCGCTTTTTCATTCCATCCGGTTCCAAATAATTTTATATCATAGCCATGATCAAATATTGATTCTAAGTAGTCGGCTCTATAATCAGCCTCGTAATGCCCAATAAAAATAATATCACAATAGAATTTTGTAATGTCGGCTTTATTTAATTCAATATTTCTAGATACTTCAGGGATAAAATATGGAGGTAAAAGGTAAATCCTAGAGTTGGTATACTTTTTTGCTTCATCAATATTTATAGGTCGATATACAAAATGAAAATCAGAGTACTTAATGTACTTTAAAAAATTTCTCCAGAGAAACTGTTGAGCCAATGGTTTGTTCGAGGTTATATAAGGATCATCGTTGCTGTATGTAATAACTTTAATATCCTTTCTCTTCAGCAAGGCAATTGTCTTTGGATTTATATGGGTAGCATTCCATAAAAAAATAAAATCTGGCAATTCAGCTGTTGCCATTTCTATAAGTTCATCTTGAATGTCTTGAATAAAAAAATTTAATGGAAATACACGAGATATTTTTGACAGTTGATCAGTCTTCATAACAAACGGTTTAACTATAAAATTGTGCTCTTGTAATGCTTCTGAAAAAGCCTTCTCGCAATGATCCCATGCCCAATTCCCAACAAGAATAATCTTTTTCATAAAAATTTAATTAAGTAGAGTTTTAGCAATAGCTTTGATTCCATCACCAAAAGAATTTTTTGGCTCCCAGGATAGTCTTGTCTTGGCTTTACTTATATCTGCTAAAACATTATCTATTTCATTGTCTCTTTCGCTATTTCTTGAAATAACCTCTAAATTAGTTCCCATTTCTTGTTGGATTATGTCTATAACGCTTTCTACACTATGAGAGTATCCTGATCCAAGGTTATATATCTCAAGGCTGTTAAAGGAATTCATTCCGAGAACCAAGCCTTCTATTAAATCATCTATATAGATATAGTCTCGCTTAGGCTTCAGAGTATTGACTATAATTGATTTTCCCTCTTTAACTTGAGAAAAAATTTCAGGTATTAAAAACCTTCCATCCTGATTGCCACCGAAGACATTAAATGGTCTGAAGATATTTATACTTACTCCCTTGTACCTAGAGTAAAAAGTACAAAGCTCCTCTGCCATAAACTTTGAAAGTGCATATGGATTATTTGGTTTAGCTTCTGAAGTCTCTGAAATGGGAATAGGCACCTCATTTCCGTATATATAGGCACTAACATAAATCAAAGGTATTTTCTTAGCTTCACAGAATTTTAAAATATTAAGAGTTCCCATCGTGTTGGTGGCTATAAATGATGATGGATTATCCCAGGAATCAGGAACAAATGTTTTTCCAGCTAAGTGATAAACAAGATCAATTTGAGTATTCTTGTATTGACTAATAAAATTATAATCGAAGATGTCACCATTTTTTGATGAGAAACAATACACATTATGACCAATTAGATTAAGGGAGTTGACTAAGTTATCTCCTATAAAACCCGATGATCCAGTAACTAAAATATTCATGCTAACTTAAAGGAAATCTTTTTTAAAATCTTTGAAGTCCTTTGACGCCTGCTCGTAATCAGACGGCCTACCTATGTCCTGCCAATAATCACTGAACTTAATAACCCTGACTTCTTCCTTGTTATTTATTAAAGAATGCATAAGATGATCAAATCCGAACTCTTTATTTTCAGGAATGTACTTTAAAGCTTTTTTTGACATCATGTATATACCCATACTAACCTCATAAGCTTTTAAGGGCTTCTCTTCCAGTTGAAGTAACTTTTGATCATGTGTTTCTAAAACGCCATAATCAACTAACTCTAGTCTATCAAATGAAGATATTGTAAAAATTTTATCTTCAAGAACGTGCTCATCATAAAAGCTTTCAAAATTTAGATTTGTTAAAATATCTCCATTCATTACAAGAAAGTTTTCTGGTAAGTCATTTATAAGCTTTAAAGGGCCCATTGTGCTTAAGGGCTTTTCTTCTAATGAATAATCGATTTTAATTGACCACTTAGAGCCATCTTGACAGAAATCTTTAATAATTTCGGACATATGGTTGACTGCAAGGGTGAGATGGTCAAAACCAGCTCTTTTTAACTGCTTTATTATTACTTCTAAAATTGGAGTTTCATCAAGGGGAACTAAAGGCTTTGGTAATGAGACTGTGTATGGCTTTAGTCTTGTGCCCTTGCCGCCAGCTAAAATAATGGCTCTTTTACTCATTGCATAACCTCATATAGATCATATTAATATATTAAAAAAACTAAACAATGCCCGGCTTGCCAATAGGATAGTACTCAACCGTGCTTTTTGCTATTTTCTCTTGATCAACGATATTTCTTCCATCAAAGATAATTGGGCTTTTCATTAAGTTTAAGATATTTTTAGTATCAATGATTTTAAACTCTTTCCACTCGGTAACAATAACCAAAGCATCTGCATTTTTTAGACAGCTATCTTTTGAATTCTTGTATTTTACTGGCATATTTTTAAAAATTCTTTTAGCCTCATGCATGGCCGCGGGATCATATGCAGTTACATTAGCCCCCTTTAGAATTAATTTATTTATTAATTCAATACTTGGAGCCTCTCTCATATCATCCGTATCAGGCTTAAATGATAGACCCCATATTGCTATATTTTTACCTTTAATCTTTCCATTAAATCTCTTAGAGATCTTTTTATATAATATATTTTTTTGTTTTATATTAACCTCAGTAGCAGCTTTGATTATTTTTAATTCCATTCCTGCATGATCATTTGCTATTTTTTGAAGGGCAGCTACGTCTTTTGGAAAGCAGGACCCTCCGAAACCACAACCTGCATTAAGAAAACTATCTCCAATTCTGATATCAGACCCTATGCCTTTTTTTACTTCTTCAATATTTGCACCAATAGCCTCTGATAGATTGGCAATCTC
>MDSY01151563.1_pt1 | contig 16167 bp, 16 predicted proteins | sample 811131 | NCBI WGS metagenome assembly MDSY01 (sample SAMN05326643, study PRJNA326480) | marine metagenome | isolation source: seawater | place: Atlantic Ocean: South West | collected 2010
AATAATGAAATTGAAACCAAGACACCCAGAAAAAGTAAATAAACCTATTAATCCAATTAAAAAAAAACCAGAATGGATTAGGTCTAAAATTGTAAATTCACAAATTTTTTTTCAAACCAAACAAGTAGTAAATCAAAATAATTTAGTAACCGTTTGCCAAGAAGCTAATTGCCCAAACATAACTGAATGTTGGAGCAAAAAACACGCAACGTTCATGATAATGGGAGACACATGTACCAGAGCCTGCGCATTCTGCGATGTTAAAACTGGAAAACCTTCGGCTTTAGATATTTTCGAGCCAATCAAAATTTCAAATGCTGTTAATAAATTAAAATTAAAACACGTTGTAATTACTTCCGTTGACAGGGATGATTTAGAAGATGGTGGGTCTAATCATTTTTTTGATGTTATTTCTGCAACACGAAAAAAAAACCCAACTACCTCTATAGAAGTATTAACACCAGATTTTTTACGAAAAGGAGATGCTTACAAAAAATTATTGGAAGCAGATTTAGATGTTTTTAATCATAATATAGAAACCGTTCCAAGATTATATTTAAAAGTAAGGCCTGGCGCGAGATATTTTAGTTCTTTAGAACTTTTAAAAAATGCAAAATTATTTAATAAAAAAATTTTTACCAAGTCCGGAATAATGGTTGGCTTAGGAGAAAGTAAAGACGAAATATTGCAAGTGATGGACGATTTAAGATCTGCTGAAGTAGATTTTTTAACAATAGGCCAATATCTTCAGCCATCAGTAAAACACCATCCTCTAGACAGATACTATCACCCAAGTGAGTTTAAAGAGCTTGGAGACATAGCTAAAACAAAAGGTTTTCTTCTAGTCTCTTCGTCTCCTCTAACAAGATCTTCTTATCATGCAGACGAAGATTTCAAAAAACTTCAGACTGCTAGAAGCAAAAAAGTAAAATGTCTACCGCTTCGATAAAAAAAATTATCTCTTGTAAAAAAGCACAACTAATTGAAATGGTTTTAGATATTGAAAAATATCCAGAATTTGTTCCTTGGTGTATTGAGGGAAAATTATATAATAAAAATGAAACTAATGATTTAATTACTTTTAATGGAGATCTTAAAGTCGGAAAGAGTTTTTTAAACGAGACTTTTTCAAGTCATGTTTCGTATCTTAAGGAAAAAGATAAAATTATAGTAACTAATCTTGATGGTCCCTTAAAATATCTCAAAAATGAATGGACTTTTAAAGAAATCAATAACGCAACACAATTGGAGTTTTTTGTAGATTTTGAATTAAAAAATCCTATTTTAAATTCAATAATGAAAAAATCTTTTGAAGTAGGTCTTAATAAAATAGCTAAGTCCTTTGAAAAAAGAGCGACCAAATTATATTCACAATGTTAGGTGTAACAATTTTATTAGTATTTTTATCAATTATTTGTAAATTTTTAACTTCACACATTAAATCCTTCAGAACAGGAGATCCTAATGAAAATAATTCAACTTATTGGATGTTTTCATATGATTTTAAGACACAAAACAAACAATGGTTTCCAGAAGACGAGGATTTATTAAAAAGAAAGCGAAAGAGAAATTCTTTGATTTTTATACTATATATAAACGTATTTTTGATTTTCTTAACTTTTAATAATTTTATTGCTCATATTTTGGATTTGATTGTAAATATACAAAGATTTAATTATCCAATTTAGAACAATTATTTGATTAATTTTAAAATTAAATTTAATGATTTTTTTACAGTAGCTCTTTGAACATAAAATCTTTCTTTATTTTTAAATTGAAATTTGTTTACTAGTACCTTTTTTTTATATCCTAAACCAATGTAAACAAGTCCAACTGGTTTTAGTTTAGTGCCACCACTAGGTCCCGCAATTCCAGTTATAGAAACACACACATCGCTTTTACTAATTTTTTTTAGATTATTAACCATGGATAAACAACATTGAATACTAACAGCACCATGTTTTTGAATAATTTTTTTAGGCACTTTCAATATACTAGTTTTAGCTTGATTAGAATAGGTAATCAAACCCATGGTAAAGACTTTAGACGAACCATTTACAGAAGTTATGGCACTCGACAACATTCCGCCCGTACATGATTCAGCTAAAGCTATTTTTAATTTTTTTTTTTTAATAAAGATATAATTTTTTTATTTAAATTCATGTAAACAATTTTGATTTAATAACCATAAATACTACTAAAGTTAAAACAACATAAAAACCTGCAACTACATCATCAAAAATAACACCAAAACTATTTTTAAATTTTTTGTCAAAATAGTTAATTGGAAAAGGTTTTTTAATATCAAAAAATCTAAATAATATAAACATGTACAAATAAAACAAAATAGCCTCTTGTGAATCCTTTGTGGTACCATGAGCTATTTCATACATATAGATAGGTATTGATTGACCTATGACTTCATCAATTACAATTTCTTTTGGATCTTTATTAGCATCATTTTTTATATAAATTGCAACTGCATAGAATGAAATAAAAAATATTAAAAGTAATATGATTAAAATAATAATAGTAGAAAAATTTAAAATGTGAAATGAGCTGAATAAAAACATTGTTGTAATCAACGATGTAATTGTTCCTGGAGCATACCTGATAGTTCCTATCCCAAAAAAAGTTACAAACAGGAAATTTATATTTTTAATCATATTTTACTACAGAGGTTATCACTTCACAGGCTATAGCCTTTTCTTTTCCAACAACTCCTAATTTTTCTGTAGTTTTGCCTTTAATGTTAATCCGATCTTTTGAAATGTTACAAAGTTTAGATATACTTTCTATCATTTTATTTTTATATTTTTTAATTTTAGGAGTTTGAGTGATTATATTTATATCTATATTGTTTATAATGTAATTATTTGATTTAATTTTTTCGATTACTTGTTTTAATAAAATAGTAGATCTTATGTTTTTAAATTTTTTACTTTTGTCAGAAAACATCTGTCCAATGTCACCCATTTTACAAGCACCGAGTATCGCGTCTGTAACAGCATGTAATACAGGATCTCCATCAGAATGACCTAGCGTTCCTAAATTTGATTTAATTTTTAAACCTGCTAAATAAAGCTTTCTTTTAGCCACAAGCCTATGTACGTCAAATCCTATACCAACATTCATTTTAGATTTATAAATATTTTTTAAATTTTCAAAATCCGCTTTGTCAGTTATCTTAAAATTATTTTTTTCTCCTGTAATAAATTTTACTTTATTCAAATCCATAAATAATGAAATATCATCATCACGATATTTAGCACTATTTTTTTTGTGTAAGTTATAAATTTGTTTCAAATTAAAAGCTTGTGGAGTTTGTGTTAAAAATAAATTATCTCGTTTTTTACTAACTATATATTCATATTTGCCAGAATCAAATTTATGTTTAACAGCGTCTTGAATTTTTAACGAAGGTATTACAGCTTTATATTTTTTCATACTTTTAATTATTTTATCAATAAGTTTTTTTGAAAAATTTACTCTTACAACGTCATGTATTAATACATATTTTAATTTGCTTTTATTTTGAAGATATTTTAAAGCATTAAAAGTAGATTTTTGCCTTGTAGCTGCACCTTCTATTAATTTAATTTTTTTTAAATTTATTTTCTTAAGAAGTTGACGATCTTTTTTTCTGTAGACCACCACAATTTCCTTGATTTGTTTGAAATTTGACAGTTTTTTAATAGTAATTTCTAGTAAAGTTTTTCCAGCTATTTTGTGGTACTGTTTGGGTAGATTTGAGTTAAATCTACTACTTGAACCAGCTGCTAATAAAATCAGACAAAAACTCATTATATTAAGATATATTATATTTATATAGATTATTAATATTAATTTAAAATGTTTAGAATTGTAAAAAACTTAAATTGGATTATTTTTTCATCATTTATATGTATTTTCTTAGGTATATTGACTTTTCTAACGTTTATTGACCAGAGCTTTATAAGTCTAACTATTGAAAACCTCCAGATACTATTAATAATTGATATTCTATTTCTAATAATTTTTTTTACATTAATATTTATAAGTTCTTATAAAATATATACCGCTAATAAAAAAAATCAAAGTGGGGCAAAAACTAATATTAAATACATCTCATTATTTGCCTTGTTTACACTTATTCCTTCATTATTGATTACTGTTTTTTCACTTTTACTTTTCAATTTTGCAATTCAAAATTTTTTTAATGACCAAATTAAAAAAACAGTTGATAACTCATATGAAGTTGCTGCAAGTTATTTAGAAGATAGTAAAAAAACCATTGAAGGAGATGTTCTTTTAATGAGCGTTGGGATTAATCGTATATCTAACGAATATTACTCAAACATTAATAGATTTAAAGCTTTTGTTTGGTCAGAAAAAGTTTTGAGAAGAGTAGATGACATTTACCTTATTGATAGCACGGGAAATATAATTTTTGCTGATACAAATAATTCTAACGAATTTATCATTCCTGATGATCAAAGTTTTTTTGATGCAATTAAAAAACCAATTATTATTTCAAATGATGAGGAAAACAAGTCTTCAGCTATGATTAAATTAAATAATTTGATAGATACCTACTTATATATATCTAGAAACATCGATCCTGAAATAATAACTTACCTAGAAGAAACTAAAAAGGCTGTAAATTTTTACTACTCAGTAGAAAATAGCCAGTTAGGCATAAAAATTACTTTTGCAATAATTTATATTATAGTTGTAACTCTATTGCTTTTTTTGTCAGTAATAATTGCCATTACTTTTGCAACAAGACTCACGAAGCCAATAATAAATTTAATAAGTGCTTCTGAAGGTATAAGTAAAGGTAAGCTAGATACAAAAGTTCCTTTTATCAAAACGGATCCTGAGTTTACAAAACTTAATGAAAACTTCAACAGCATGATCGACCGTTTAAAAAAACAACAAGATAAACTTTTAATATCAGAAAGATATTCAGCATGGGAGTCTGTTGCGAGAAAATTAGCTCATGAAATTAAAAATCCACTTACACCTATTCAACTATCTATAGATAGAATTAAAGAAAAATATTCAGGTAAAATTGAAGAAGGTAGAGAGGATTTTAATTTATACTTAGAGACAATCAATAGACAAATTAAGGATATTGAAAATTTAGCTAATGAATTTTCAAATTTTGCTAGAATGCCCGAACCAATACTAGTAAAAACTAATGTAGTAGAAATTATTTCAAGAGCAGTTGAATTTTTTAAAATTTCAACAAATAATACAATTAACTTTAAACCTTACCCAGAAAAAGCAATTGTATACGGTGACGAGGCACAACTTTATAGAGTATTCACCAATATAATAAAAAATTCTGAAGAGTCGTTTCTAGAAAAGTCAGCTAAAATACCACATTTTAGGGGTAAAATTAATGTAGATCTAACTAATAATAATGACTATATATTCATCAAGTTCTCCGATAATGGTACAGGTATTTTAGATACTAAAAAAGTAATGACACCATATTTTACAACTAAAAAAAAAGGAACAGGGTTAGGCTTGCCAATAGTAAGTAAAATTATAAACGAACACTCTGGAGAGATTGATATTTCTAATAATAAAACAGATGGAATTAAAATAATTATTACTCTTCCAAAAATTTAATGAAAAGTGAAATCTTAGTTATAGATGACAATGCTGATATAAGATTTTTGATTTGTAATATCTTAAAAGATCAAGGTTTTACAGTCAGATCTGCAGCTAACTACGATCAAGCAATTATAGAAATTAACAAAAAACTCCCAGATCTAGCAGTAGTTGATATTAAATTAGACAAAAGTGATAAAGATGGAATTGAACTCTTAAAATTAATAGTTAAAAAAAAAAATTTATTACCAGTCATTATGATTTCTGGACATGCAAATGTTGAGCTGGCAGTTGAGGCCATTAGATTAGGAGCATATGAATTTGTCGAAAAACCATTTTCTACAGAGAAATTTTTAAACTATATTAAAAGAGCTCTGGAAAGCATGAATCTTAAAAATGAAAAAGATTTAATAGAAAATAAACTATTTCATTCTTTTAATTTTATAGGTCAATCTCCAGAAATTTTAAAAGTAAAAAAAACTATAGAAAAACTTTCAAATGTAGAAAGTAGGATATTAATTTGTGGTCAAACCGGAACAGGAAAAGAATTACTGGCAAGAAAAATTCACAAGTCTTCAGTAAGATCTAACTTTCCTTTTGTTGTTTTAAATGCAGCTTTATTACATGAAAAAAAATATGAAAACGAATTGTTTGGTACAGAATATTCTGATGGAGAAATTTCATATGGTGTCTTGGAAAAAGCTAATAAAGGAACTTTATTAATAGATGAGGTGTCGGAGATACCATTAGATATTCAAGCTAATATTTTGAGAGTCTTAATTGATCAAAAATTTAAAAGAATTAATGGCAGTCAAGATATCAGTGTAAGTATTAGAATTATTTCAGTGACATCAAAAAACTTAAAAGAATTAGTCGAAATTGGAAAATTTAGGGAAGATTTATTTCACAGACTTAACGTTGTGCCAATTGAACTTCCTTCATTAAAATCACGCACATCAGATATACCTTTATTGATCGACTATTTTAAGAAAAAGTTATCAGAAATAAACGGAGTTGCAGAAGCGAATATTAGTCACGATAATCCTCTTCTTTACTCACACACGTGGCCAGGTAATATTAGGGAGCTTAGAAATTTGATTGAAAGAGTAACTATCATGTCTGTAAATGAAAATAAAAACAAAACTAATAAAATTTTAAATGATATTTTAACACAAACTCCAAGCCAAAATTTAAGTGAAAATGATTTAGACGATTCTATGAGCGTGCCTTTAAAAGAAGCTAGAGAAAGATTCGAGAAAAAATATATTTTAAATCAAATAAGAATTAATCATGGTAACATTTCTAAAACTGCAGATAATATAGGTATGGAGAGATCTGCCTTACACAGAAAGTTAAAAATACTTGGTATTAAAGGAATTAATTAATTATGAATATTATTATTTGTGGAGCAGGTAAAGTTGGTTTTTCTATAACAAAACAATTAGCGTCACAAGGTCACTCGATAACAGTTATTGATCAATCTTCTGAAGATATTAAGAAAATTAATGACTCCCAAGATGTTAAAGGTATTGTGGGTAGAGCAACATTGCCATCTGTATTAGAAAATGCTGGAGCAGAAAACACAGACATGATAATTGCCGTGACAAGAAATGACGAAACAAATATGATTATTTGTCAGGTGGCTAGCTCATTATTCAATGTACCTAAAAAAATTGCACGAATTAGATCAAAAGAATTTTTAGACGCTAAATGGAGCAGACTATACAATAAAACAAACATACCAATAGACGTAATTATTTCCCCAGAAATTGAAGTTGCTAAATCTTTATTTAGAAGATTAGAGGCTCCTGGTGCTTTAGATAATGTACCCTTTGCAAATAATAAATTAAAAATGTTAGAAATATTAGTAGAAAAAAATTGCCCATTAGCGAATGTAGCTCTAAAAAATTTAACAGAAAAATTCCCTGACTTTAAAGCAAATATACTTGGAGCTCAAAGAGACAATGATTTTATTTTTTTAAAAAAAAATGACAAAATGGTCGTAGGCGATAATGTTTATCTTATAGTTAGTAGTGAACAATTAACCCAGATCTTAAAAGCTTTTGGTCACGAGGAAAAAGCATCTACAAAAATTTTAATTATAGGAGGGGGCAGCATTGGTTTACATTTAGCTAAAATGTTAGAAAATAATTTTGAAGGAGCGAGAGTTAAGATTATTGAGAAAAACAAAGAACGAGCAGAAGAAATAGCTAACGAATTATCATCATCAATTGTAATTAACGGAGATGCGTTAGACGAAGAAATTCTTAAGGAAGCAAATGTCGAAGATACAGAGACAGTTTTGGCTCTAACAAATGACGATGAAAATAATATAATGGCCTGTGTATTAGCTGAAAAGTCTTCGCCCAACAAGAGAACAATAGCAATTGTTAATAAATCAAATTATAGCTTATTACAAAATTCCTTAAACATTGATGATCTTGTGGATCCGCGTATGACTACCGTATCTAGGATTATGGAACATGTTCACAAAGGAACTATAGGTACCGTATATTCATTACTCGACGGAGCGTATGAATTTATTGAAGCTAAAATTCTGGGTCAATCTGAACTTTTAAATAAAAAGATAAAAGAGTCTAATTTACCAGAGTATATAAGAATAGGAGCTATTTTAAGAAAAGAAAAAGTAATAATACCTAAGTCAGATTTTATTTTTGAAAAAGATGATTTGGTGGTTTTATTAGCAAAAAGAGAACATCTTAAAGAAGTTGAAAGTATATTTAGAATTACATCAATTTAAAATTAATGAACTTTAAAGGTATATCATATTATTTAGGGCTCTTTTGTTTTCCGGTTTCTTTTTTAGCTTTTATAAATATTTTATATTCATCTTATTTCGATTATTTTTTAAACTTAGATTCATACACAGTTACTCTTTTAGTGTCGGTAATTATTGGAGGTGGTTTTTATTTAATAGGAAGAAATTCCTTAAAAAAAATTCATTTTCATGAACAATTATTTTTAATTATTTTAATATATTTAATTACATCATTATTAATTTGTATTCCTTATTATTTAAGCAACTACCAATTATCTTTTATAAATTCTTTTTTCGAAGCAGTTTCTGGTTTAACAGGTACGGGTTTTTCTATTTTTGAGAATATTAAATACTTAGATCCAACTCTAATAATATGGAGATCTTCTACTCAATGGATTGGAGGTTTGTATTTTTTAATTTTTTTATTACTTTTTTTTTCTAATTCTCAGTTTAATTATAAGCTTAATAAATTAGTTTTTAGTTCAGACAAAAGTTTAAATCCTGAAAATAATATTAAAAAATTTTCATTAAAGATTTTTTTCTTATACGCCTTATTAACAGCAATAGTTTTCATTCTTTTCACTTTTTCAGGAGTGAGATTATTTAATGGTCTTAATCTATCTATGACTATAGTTTCTGCGGGTGGATTTTTACCAACAAATAATCTAAACCAAATAATAAAGACAAATATTCAGGAATTAATGTTGATAATCGCACTTTTTATATCAATGTTTAATATTTACTTTTTTTACAATATCTTTAAAGAAAATTTTTTTTTTAAGAAACACTATGAAGATGTGTCTATTTTTGCTCTTATTATATCAGTTACTATAGTTTTGTTATTTTTTTTAAATGAAGAAAATTTTTTTAAAATATTAATAAATGTATTAAGTAGTGTTTCAACTTCTGGAATTACATTAGGTAATTTTCCAAATAATTACTCACTTTTCTTTATTTTCTTAACTATAATCGGAGGATCTATTTTGTCTAATACTTCTGGTATAAAATTTCTAAGAATTTATATACTTTTAAAGGCTTCTTCAATTGAAATATTTAAGCTGGTTAAGCCAAATAATATTATTAATCAAAATATTTTATTTTCAGAAAACAAAATTAACAATGAAAATATTAAAATTTCTTTTTTAATATTCATTTCTTTTTTTATAAGTCTTTTTATACTTTCTGGAATACTTTTGTTTGATGAAATTAATTTTGAAAACTCATTTAGATTATCAATTTTAACTTTAACTAACACAGCTACATCTTCAATATTTGGAATAACAAATATTGATTTCAGTAATTTACTAACAAATTCAAAATTTTTTATCATAATATTTATGATAATTGGTAAAATTGAGTTAATATCATTGTTTCTAATAGTAAAACAAATTTTTTTTAAGAATTAAATATGTTAAAAATAGCAATTATAGGCGCTGGATCAATGGGGACTGCTTTTTCTGTTCCATGCTCTGATAATGGTCATGAAGTAGATATTGTAGGCACTCATTTAGAGGATACCTTTATCGAAAATATAAGAAACAACTCCAACTTTCACCCAGCGCTTAATGTAAGTGTGTCATCTGAAATTAATTTTTGCAAGAATGATAAAATCAATTCAGTTTTAACAAAAGATTTAGATTTAATAGTTTTGGCCGTAACATCTAAGGGAATCGAGTGGGCTGCAAATGAGTTAAGTAAATTTTATAAAGGTAGGAAAATTCCTTCAATTATTTTGTTAACAAAAGGTTTAAGTATTTATAAAAACAGTTATGAAATTTTAGTTGATAAATTTTCTCGCCTTCTTAATGAAAATAATGTACTGGGTGCAAATGTTTCAGCTATAGGAGGGCCGTGTTTAGCAAAAGGTCTGGCAAATAAGATACACACAAGTGTAGTTCTTGCTAACAGAGATATTCAATATGCAAATAAGCTATCAAAGATATTTTCAACTCACTATTATCACATTTCATATTCATCAGATATAATTGGCGTTGAGGTTTGTGCGGCTATTAAAAATATTTATTCAATGGCAATCGGTGCCTCTAACGGGTTGTGTAGTGAAGTTGCTGACGAAAAAACTAGACTTAATAATTATTTAAATACAAGCGCATTTTTAGTGAATCAATCAATACAAGAGATGCAATTTTTTGTTCATTTTTTAAAAGGAAAAAAAGAAACTGTTATGGGGTTAGCAGGAATAGGTGATTTATATGTTAGTGCTGATGGAGGAAGAAATAGTAAAATGGGAACTTATCTAGGTCAGGGTTTAACTTATAAAGAGGCAAAAGAGACCAAAATGGCTGATATCACTATAGAAGGAGCGGAATTAATTTTTGAAATAGGTAAAAAAATACTAAGCACTTCTTCAGTCAAAGAACTGCCATTAATGATTGCTATTATTGATTCTGTCTTGAATAATAAAAAACTAATAATAGATTGGAAAAATTTTAATTAACAGGGAACTTTTTATTTTGCACTATGTCTAGAATAAATTGTATATAAATTCATATGATTAAAGTTGGTATAAATGGTTTTGGTAGAATTGGTAGATTAGTTTTAAGATCCATCTTAGAAAACTATGGAGATAAAATTGAAGTGGTTGCAGTTAATGGTCCAGGAAATATAGACTCACATATACACTTACTAAAATATGATAGCACACACGGAAGATTGCCATTTGAGATAAACAAAACATCCTATGGTTTTACTGTGCTTAAAAATAAAATTAATTTTTTGTCAGAGCGTGAGCCTAAAAATATTAATTGGGGAAAATTTAATGCTGACATTGTCATGGAGTGTACTGGTAAATTTAAAAATAAAATAGAGGCGAGCCAGCACTTGTTGTCGGGAGCAAAAAAAGTGATTATATCAGCACCTAGTAAAGACGCTGATTTAACTGTAATTTACGGGGTAAATAATCAAAATTTAAAAGAAAAACACAATATTATTTCGAGTGCTTCGTGCACTACTAATTGCTTAGCACCAGTTGCAAAAGTTTTAGAGGATAATATTGGCATTGAATATGGATATATGACTACAATACATAGTTTTACAAGCGACCAACGTTTACTAGATAAAGTGCATGGTGATTTAAGAAGAGCACGAACTGCATCTCAATCTTTAATTCCGACTTCGACCGGTGCTGCTATCGCTATGGGCCAAGTAATTCCGTCGCTTAATGGAAAGCTTGAAGGAATTTCGATCAGAGTACCAACAACCAATGTTTCACTTGTTGATTTAAGTTTCGTTAGTAAAAAAGAAACTTCTGTTGAAGATATTAATAAATTTATAATCAAAGCATCAGAGACAAAAGAGTTAAAAAATATTTTAACCATAAATAAAGAACCATTGGTTTCAATAGACTTTATACACAACTCAAGTAGCAGCATTTTTGATGTGACACAAACAAAAGTAATAAAAGGTAAATTTTGTAAAATTTCTGCCTGGTACGATAATGAGTGGGGCTTCTCCAACAGAATGTGTGATACAGCTATAGATATTTCTAAGTTTATATAGATCTTAACTGGTTATGAAAAATATTTTAGTTACAGGTGGCGCTGGGTACATAGGAAGTCATATTATTGAAATTTTAATTAAAGAAAATTTTAATATTTTTATAGTAGATAATTTAACAACTGGTCATAAAAAATTAATTAATCAAAAAGCTAAATTTTTTAATTGCGATATAATAAATACAAAAAAATTGAATGGAATAATCTTAAAAAATAAGATTGATTCTATAATACATTTAGCTGCAAGCTTGGTGATTGGCGAAGGGGAAAAACATCCCAAAAAATATTATTTAAATAATGTCGTAGGTACACATAATTTAATTAAAGCTTGTCAAAATTCACATGTAAGAAACTTCATTTTCTCATCTACAGCCGCAGTGTATTCCGACAAAATCAATATAGTAGATGAAAAATCTAAAATAAAACCTAAAAGCGTATATGGCAAAACAAAATACAAGGCAGAAAAAATAATAATTAAAAGTTTTGAGAAAAGCGAAGTAAATTTTGCTATATTGCGATATTTTAATGTAGCTGGCGCTAGTAGCTCAGGTCAAATTGGATTAATTTCAAAAAGTGATCATTTGTTTAAAAATATTTCTTCAGAAGCTATTAAAAAAGTTCCAAAAATAAATATTTATGGAAATGATTATAAAACTAAAGATAAAACCGCAATTAGAGATTTCATACATGTTTCTGATTTAGCTGAAATACACTTAAAAGTTTTAGTTAAAATATCTAGACTAAATAGGTCAATTATTTTGAATTGTGGGTATAATAAAAAAACTTCAGTTCTTGATGTTGTTAATGAATTTAGAAAACAAGTTAAAAAAAAATTTAGCATTAAATTTCAAAAAAGAAGGGCTGGAGACATGGAGATGGTTATAGCCAATAATTTGAAGCTTAAAAAATTTATAAAATGGAAACCTAAATATGGAAGTTTGAAACAAATAGTAAAAAGCTGTATTAAGTGGGAAAAAAAAATTAATAAGAACTATTAGTTATGGACGAAACATATACAATCGAAAGTATAATTGATGCTGTAGACCACTTAAATAAAAGCAAAAATAAAGCTAAGAAGCCCAATCCTAAAGATAAAATTTCATCAAACATAAAAATTCCACCTCAAACTGATTTAATAATTAATCAGGCCGAAAATTATATTAAAAAGAAGAAATAAATTTATATATTTGTTTTTGAAGGATTTTTTGTCCATATAGATTTAATATAAATAATTGCAAACAAGATGTGATAATTTTCACTTTTTAGTTGTATTACTGTTACATTAATCAAATATACATGTTACAATTAATAAAAACCGAGGAGGGTTAATATGAAATTAATTAAATATTCAATATCAATACTATTAGTATTATCTATAACAACTTTAGCAAAATCAGAGCCAATTAAGATGGCTAAAGCAAATTGGGACACAGGTTATTTTCAAGCTGAAATTTATAAAAAAGCTTTAGAGCAGTTGGGCTATAAAGTTAGTGAGCCTAAAGCAATTAAACCATCTGTATTCTATCTAGCTGCAGCTGTAGGAGATTTGGATCTATGGGTTAATGGATGGTTTGGCACGCATGATGGTTTCGTAAAAGAATCTAGAGGTAAAGTTAAACCCGTTGGTTATGTGATGAAAAAAGGTGGTCTACAAGGGTATCTAATTGATAAAAAGACTGCTGACAAACTTAACATTAAAAGTGTGATGGATATTAAAGAACATGCCAAACAATTTGACTCAAATAACGATGGAAAAGCTGACATGGTCGCTTGTCCTCCAGGTTGGGGTTGTGAGAAGATAATTTCAAAGCATTTCTCAGAATTAGGCCTAGATAGTTTTATTAATCGAATTCAAGCAGAATACTCCGCTTCAATGGCAGATGCGCTTGCGAGATATAAAAACGGTGGTTCAATATTGTTCTATACATGGACTCCTAATTGGACCGTTGGAGAACTTGAACTCGGAAAAGATGTTGTTTGGATTGACGTTCCTTACAGCCAAACAAAAGCAGTAGCTGTACCAAATGCAACAAAAAAGAAAATAAATATGGGTTTTGGGGCAGATGATATCAGGCCTGCGGCTAATGTAGATTTTCTGAAAAAAAATCCTCGGGTTGAAAAACTTTTAAAAATTGCCTCGATACCTTTGTCTGATGTAGCAGCACAAAATATGCTTATGAACAAAGGTGAAAAAAGTGAGAAAGCAATTAAAAAACATGCTTCTCAATGGATAAAGAAAAATCAAGATACTTTTGATGGTTGGATAAAGGCTTCTAAATAATACTGTGAGTTTGAAGTTATCTCCTTCGGCGTATGAGATTTATTTCCCCGTTGGTGAATGGATAGAAAAAAATATTAAAGATTGGCTTTTTGAACAAAGACCATTGTTTAAAAAAATATCTTTACCTATAGATAATGTATTAAACAGTTTAGATAGCTTTTTAAATTTTGTACCATTTCCTTTAATTGTTTTTTTATTTTGTTTTTTTTCTTTTAAAACAAATGGGATTAAGTTTGCACTTTTTACTTTAGCAACTATGCTTTTTATTGATCTAGTAGATTTGTGGTCTGAAACAATGACCACGCTTGCCATGATCTTTACTGCAGTAATTTTTTGTATATTGATTGGCCTACCAGTAGGAATTTTAGCCTCAAGAAGTAATACTTTTGAAATAATCTTAAGGCCAATATTAGACATTATGCAAACAATCCCAAGTTTTGTTTATTTAATACCTGTTGTGATGCTATTTGGAGTTGGTTTAACACCAGGTGTTGTCGCAACAATTATTTTTGCACTACCTCCTATAATTAGACTTACAAATCTCGGTATAAGACAAGTGGGGAAAGGTTTTAAGGATGCTGGGAAAGCTTTAGGTTTAAATAAGTTTTTGGTTTTGTTTAAAATAGAAATCCCTTTAGCTTTAAAAACAATAATGGCAGGTATCAATCAAACTTTAATGTTAGCGTTGTCAATGGTAGTTATCGCTGCATTAATAGGTGCGGGTGGATTAGGTTTGACAGTATATGTTGCTTTAGGTCGGCTTGATATCGGCTCAGCTTTCGTTGGAGGTTTAGGTATAGTAGTGCTTGCAATTATTCTTGATAGAATTACTCAAAAGTTAGTTAAAACAAGATAAATTTTTATCTTATTGCTGAATAATCCCAAGCTTAATTGCAACAACTATCACAGTAGAAAAAATTACTACCCATATAAACCATTGAAGGATTAGTTTACTTAATGAACCTTTGTCAATTCCCCGCCAAGGCATAAAGGTATAAGTGGCTATAGTAACAAGTATTAAGAATAATAATAAATTTGTTATATTCATTAACCAATTAATAACCTCTATTAGTTTTAAAAAAAAGCGTTTCTATATTTAGGTGCGACATTCTGCTAATGATATTCATTATCAATATATTGACAATGATAACTATTATCATTAAATAGAGCTTTTAAAATCAACAACTATCAAAGGAAAAACATGAAAAAATTAGTAATAATAGTAGGATTTTTAACTCTACTTATTAACTCTGTGTATGCTATGGATGAAGTTAACATTTTTAGCGCACGACATTACGACTCAGATGTTCAACTTTATGAAAAATTTACATCGAAAACTGGAATTAAAGTAAACGTTGTTTCAGGAAAAGATAAAGCTTTAATAAAAAGAATAAAAGAAGAAGGCAAAGACTCTAAAGCAGATCTGTATATAACTGCTGATGCAGGAAGATTAGGTGCATCTCAAGCAGCAGGTTTATTTCAAAGAGGGGCCAGTTCTTCAGGAATAAAAAAAACTGTACCAGCTAACCTAAGAACAGCATATTGGACCGGTATAGCTAAGAGAGCTCGTGTTATATATTATAACCCCTCTACAACTACACTTCCTTCAGATTTTAGTTACGAAGATTTAGCAAACCCAAAACTAAAAGGTAAAGTTGTTATTAGACAATCTAATAATGTTTACAACCAATCTTTGGTAGCATCTTTAATTAAGAATAACGGTTCAAAGAAAACAGCTGAATGGGCAAAAGGAATAGTAGCTAACTTTGCTAGACCAGCTAAAGGTAATGATAGGGCACAAATATTAGCAGTAGCTGCAGGTGAAGCAGATTACGCAGTAGCTAATACTTATTACATCGCATTAATGTTGTCTGGTTCTAAAGGTCCAGAACAAAAAGCAGCAGCAAAAAAGGTAAGACCTTTTTTTCCAAATCAGATGGGCAGAGGAACTCATATGAATATTAGTGGTGGTGGAATATTAAAATATGCTCCTA
>MDSY01121798.1_pt1 | contig 16159 bp, 8 predicted proteins | sample 811131 | NCBI WGS metagenome assembly MDSY01 (sample SAMN05326643, study PRJNA326480) | marine metagenome | isolation source: seawater | place: Atlantic Ocean: South West | collected 2010
ACGGTATCAATGACTGCTGCTGGAAGTAAGGAGTCCAACGGAAAGGTCCACAGACTTCGAGCAAATGTCCCCGCCACCAGACGGTCAGAAATCGTATCGACGGCCAGATCATATACGGGGATCAGCGGCAGAGAGCCCACCGGTTCCCAGTGTTGTCCACGGTTTTCGGTCCAATGAACTCCTGCATCCGAAGCCACCACCCAAATGCTGTCATTCAAAGCTTCGACATGGTTGATTGGGTGCGGAGGCAAATCGCCCTGTACAGAGGTCCATTCCTCGCCAATCGCAGCGCGGAATACATGCGGCGTATACAGCGCATTTCGGTAGCCACTGACCGTACAAAACATGGAGTCAGGATGGAAGGGGTCGAAGACGAGGTTGGTAACAAACTGTCCCGGCAGGCCATTTTCCATCGGATTCCAATTGTCACCATGATCCGTTGTTAACCAAACCCGGCCATCTGAAGTGCCCGCGGCAATCAGATCTTCATTGAACGGAGATCCCGCGACTACAGTAACACATCGGTACTGCAGACCAGGTTCTTCATTGTAGGTTAGATCGGGGCTCACCGCTTGCCAAAAAGAGAATGGAGCGTTGGACATGCGGTAGACACGTTGGGTTCCTGTCCACATCTCATCGGGGTTAGCCGGATGATAAGCCAATGGCGCATCCCACCACACACGGTCTTCTTCATCGATGCCGTCCATGAAGTTATTCCATTGGGGTTCTTCATTGGCACTTGTCAGGCTGTACCGCCAATTTCCCCATTGAGTTCCGGCGTATCGCAAGTTGGCATCAGTCGGATGGTAGATGGCGGTGAAGCCATCCCCGCCCAAATCCCGTGTCCACCCATTCAGGTCTTCCTCTGATCCTGTACTGGTGCCATTGTCCTGCGCTCCAGCCGTGTATTGACCGGGATTATGCGGGTTCCATGTTGCGCGATAGAACTGGGTCACGGGAATGTCTTCTAGGTCTTCCCACGTCAAACCGTGGTCATCGGAGCGATACAGTCCGCCATCCGTAGCCAAAACCAAACTTTGCGGACCAATCCACTGCAAATCATGTTTGTCTGCATGCACCTCATAGGTCCACCACTCAGGCCCCATGCGCTGCCAGGTGAATCCTCCATTGAGGGAATTCCAGCACTCTACTCCGAGGATGGTGATGTCATCAGAATTCCAAGGGTTAACCCGAACTTTCGAGAAATACCATCCAAAGCCACCCAATGCATTTTCTGGCGCTGAACCTTCGGGAATAATGGCATTCCATGTTGTTCCACCATCGTCAGAACGGTAGATATTGTCAAGTTGTTGGTCTGTCCCTACAACCAGTGCCCAAAACACCCCGCCCTGTTCGGCCAAACCGATGCGTCCTTTTACACCTTCGCCCCATGGGTTGGGAAGTGCAGACCACGTAGAGCCTGCATCAACGGATTTCCAAATCTTGCAATGGGATCCGTTGACTATGCTTTGAGTAGAGGTGCGGGTCCGCTGCCAAGCGCTGGCAAGAAGCGTTTGCGATGACGGTGCATAGGCCAGGTCGGTCACGCCGGCAGAGTCATTTGGGAACAGGACTTGCTCCCAGTTTTGACCATTTTCTGTGCTTCGAAACAAACCACGAGCAGGACCTGGAATCGCAGGATTTCCCATACATGCGGCAAAGATTGTGCTGGGAGCATCGGGAAGAATGAGCAAACGGCTAATAATGCCAAGGGTGTCTAGCCCCATGTTTTCCCAAGAATTTCCACCGTCCAATGAACGGTAGACGCCTCCTCCAATCCGAGGGAAGCTGCTGATCTGAGGGTCACCTGTCGCTAGGAAAATACGATCTGGGTTGACCGGGTGAAATGCCAAGTCGCCCATTGCCAAGTGAGGAAGATCATCGGTCAAAGGATTCCACACGCCATCACCGGAATCCGTCCACAATCCTCCAGCACTCGCTCCAGCAAAAAACCGGTTGATTTCGGTGGGGTGCTGCCGAATGAAGTTAAACCGTCCTCCGATATTGGTTGGGCCTTCTAAGCGCCATTGACCGCCAGCCATACGGCTGGACTCGTCGGGCACTTGATGACTCCAACGTTTCACTGCGTCCAAAGCTTTATCTGCTTCCTGAGTATCCCAATTTTCTTCAGGATAACTCCATTTCCAGGTGTCGGCTAAGGCTGGTTGTAATTTCTTGAAGGCTTTTTCTGATCTGCTACGAATGTCACTTGAAACAGGATCGTGTTGCCACCAATACGCCACAGAAAATAAAAGTACGATGCCAGCCACTAGGGATACAATGCGAATCATGGAGCCAAGATACAGCGAGCGGCTTATGGACGTTGATGTTGGTTGGAGCTTTTCACACGTCCTTTCGATTTCCACCCGCGCAGAGCGATGTACTTGATGTACCTGTTTTCACGCGGATGCGCCAAAGGATAAATAATGCGCGGTTGCGCTCTTTTCTCATGAGCCCTCGAACGGCATTTTTTTTAGGCCAAACTGCATAGAAAATGGCATCGAACGGCGTGTGGTCTTCCCAAGCTATTTCGATGTTGTGGTCAATTTTTTTTCGGAATTCAACTCGGTAGGAAAGTCCATACATAGATGAGCATGTCAATCCAGAAAATGTTGGGGTGGTATCTTCAGCGAATCAACACGATGTGCCCTTTGATACTGCGCACTTGATATTGATCGCCTCGTAAAACGGCTGTCCAGGTGTAGACACCATCTGGCGCGAAGTAATCGCCATCTTGAACATCTCCTTGCCACCAGTGATCGAGATTTTGCGTCTGGAAAACGAGGTTGTTCCACCGATCATAGATTTTCAAATCCAATGAGGTCACGTCTGCACTCGTGACCAGTTTCCATACATCGTTGTGGCCGTCGTGATCAGGAGTAAAAGCGGTGGGTGCGTATACGGTGAGGCTAGAGGTTGTGACAATATACTCGCAAGCTAAATCCACACAGCCCAAGCTGTCTTGCACTTCGAGACAAACGTATGCGGGGTTGTCATTGATGTCGCTGGTGTTGATGTTCCATTGTGTGTTACTGCTGACGGGTTCGGTGCCCAAGAACCACTGGAAATCAAGGGAGGCATTGACGTTTGCAGCTGTAAACTCCAGGAGTGTCCCGTAGGATTCAGGAAGGGCAGGGGTATAGGTGAAATTGGCAGAAGGAGGCGCGTAGACACACAAAGCTGAATTTTGCAGTGTGGAATTGATGCAGCCATTGACATCCGTTACGGCATAAATCAAGTCATAACAGTCCGGACTTTCAACGGTCATCATAGCACTTTCTCCTTGATTGCTCCAAGCTGTAAAGCCGTAGCTATCGACAATTCCAAAAGCGCTGTAACTCGCCCCAGGATGCGCTGTTCCTTCGAATTCAATCAGCATCGGTGTGCAACCGGAAGAAGGCGTTGAAGTAAAGTCGGTTGTTGGCAAGGGGTGTACGATGGTGTTTAGACTGGTCGAGGAGCCGCAATTTCCTGCAATGGTATAGGTCAGCTCATGTATTCCCAATCCAGCGGTGGATGGACTCAGCACTCCATTCGAATTCAAACATCCCCCACAATCGGAACTCCAGCTTCCTCCAACAAGGTCTCCAGCAAGCTCCAACGAAGGCTCATTGACGCAGAAGCTAGCAGGTAGATCAAAAGAACTGCTCAAATTGGAGATTACGATAAACGCTCCTGAAGAGACGGACGGGCATTCGCCATTCAACGCATACTGGATGTTCCAGGTTCCTTCACCGGCCGATGGGGTATTGAACTCCCCATTTGAATTCAAGCAATTTTCACAGTCGCTGCTCCAAATACCTCCTATATTTTCAGCCGTGATTGTGACATCTCCTTGACCTAGGCAAGCGGTTAACGGGGAGTCAAAGGCAGCGCTTGGCGTGGTGATGACATCCAGGTTGGAAGAAAGGGTCTCCTGACAAATCCCCTGAGATTCAAAGGTGATTTCTAGCGTTTCATCTCCTGCTAAATTCGGGTTGAACACGCCGGAGTTTTCATCGATGCAGTTCCCGCAAGATGCAGACCACAGTCCCACCGAAGACGAATTGATGACCAGTGCAAGGGGGGCGTCAGCGCTACAAATGGGCGATGGGAAATCAAACGCGAGATCTTCAGGTATTGCGACTATGAGTTCAATCGAATCAGCAGACCAGGGGCACCCCAGATCTGAGGCGCTCAGTACATACCATCCAGCATCCAGCTCTCCAAGATTGGTCAGATCCAGGCTGGCATTGTTCAGGACTGTCCCGTTGGGAAATTCCCATGACCACAGGGGTCCCGCAGTGTTTCCTTCAGGTGACGTGGACCAATCACTACCTAGGCATGCTTCTGCAGTGGTTTCGGCTAGACTTGCACTGCCCGTTGGAGTAATCTCCACTGAAAGCTCCGCGGCAAGAGATAAACAACCTTCCACTTCCGCTTGTACTGTAAATAGGCCGCCATCGGAAGGTTGAGCATTTGAGATGACCAAAATGCTATCAGATTCTACAAGCTCCCCATTGGGTCCGGTCCATTGCCAATTATTTCCCGCTGTTGGACACGTTAAGATCAAGTCGTCCCCCGCGCAAGTGGGAGCATCCCAAATTAAGTCGGGAGCGGTAAAAGCAGGTTGCACAATCAGGATCAGGGTGTCTGGGGTAATTTCGCAGTCGCCCACATTTCCAGTCACGATGTACATTCCATCATACGTTTCATCCACGGGACCGATGGTCAGCACGTTCTCGTTACTACTGAAACCACTTGGGCCAGTCCATGTATACGTCGCGTTTTCAATGGGGTCAGCAAACAACGTGACCATTTCACCGGAACAGAGGCTGTCGTCGTCCGTGTAGGTTTGGAATTGATATTGGGCAAAATCGCTGAAATAACCATAGCGGCAATAGCCTGCGGGAGTTCCATTGATGACGCCCATATGGAAATACCCCGTGGAGTTCTCGATTCGTGAAGCAGACAATGTGGGTACGAATGATGTGGTTGTTATTTGCGCATACTTCCACAAACCATCGGCTCCTGGAACATCGGTGAAGTCACCAGCCCCAATGAAGGCCGGATTCCCATTGAATGTAAAATCACCTTCACTGCCCGCTTGAACGAGGAGGTTGATGGAGAAGGAGGCGTTGGTTGAGCGAACAAACGCAATGTCTCGCGAACCTGTGCAGCGCAAGGGAGGGAGGATGGCTCCTCCGACTTCACATCCGACACCGGTCATGTGCAGCACAATCACCGGCGCTGAAGTTTCGTAATACGCAACCGGCGCGCCTAAAACATGGGTGTACGTTTCCCCGGCGTTCAGCGTCCAAGTGGAGGTTCCGTTGATGAAAAGTTCCGTATTGTTTTCAGTCGCCAAAATGAAAACCCGATCAGCTCCTCCAAGCTGCACGCCTTTCACAGCAATGTATTCATCACCGGCCACACTCACGGGAATCAACTGGTCCCCCAATAAATCGAAACATGTTCCGCCAAAGGGAGATCCCACAATGGAGTCATCACTCATGGTGACAGCGATTGGAGCCGAACTTGAGATGTATGTACCTCCTGGATGAGCCGCTGCCGCTGTGGAGGCCGCCCGCATTGAATACGTTTCTCCGGCGTTCAGTGTAATGGTAAAAGCGACATCAGCGGGGTGCCCTGTGAGCGCAACACTTGGGACAACGGTGATCTCCGTATTGTCTTCTGACGCCACCACATCAATACCTGCCTTGGACTGCGTGTAGTTGTTGTTCAAATAATTTTGGAATGGCGTATAAAATTCCGTTCCCAAGGCAGAAGAGCCCTTCAGCGTAAAAATGTCGGGGTTGTCGTTGTGGTTGACTTCGTAGTATGCAGTGATGGGCGCATCAGAAACGATGTGCAATCCGTACGATAAAGTGGTGTTTACAGGTTTGTTCTCAATCATTCCCATCCATGCCGTTAGGTTGACCGTGGATGTGCCATTCGCGGCAATGTTCAAGGTTTGTGTGGGGAATGTAGGATTCGCAGGCTGTTCAATGGTGATGTTGGCCGCTTCATCAAATGTGGCAAATCGAAGCACGATCGGATTGTCTCCATGACCGGCCCAGACTTCAGGAGCTACGAACCAAAATTCAGTATCCGTCTGCGACAGTAACGTGCTGGCATGGGCCGCAAATAGCAGAAAGAAAGTGAGTAGCTTGATCACTGACTGACTCATATGCGTTGAATAAGCAGGGTCATTGTGAAACGAAGATAGCGACTGTTGGGATAGTGTTTAATAAACACCTTTACTTAAGAATTCGTTGCATGGGGTTTAGACTAATTAATGCATTTCTAATTACCCTTGGTTTGGGCTTGCACTAATTCACGTGTCCAACAGGTTGGAAGATGCACGAATTCGCTTTTCCGGCTGGCCAGAAAGTCCTTTAAAACGTACGGTTTTGCCTGAATTCTCCATGGCCATGACCGTGTCTTCCAGAGCAGCTATGCCGCTCTGGTCCACGAAATGGACATCGGTCATGTCGATGACTACCTTATCTATTTCTGCTGGAATTTGGCCGCGAAGTCCTGCTAAGGCAGAGGCATTTCCAAAAAATAAAGGGCCATGAAGTGATTTAATGAGCACATCTTGAACGCCTTCAGCGGGGTCAATGTGGAGCCGGAACTGACTCGTCGACCAGTCTCCCATGTATTTCATGAACTGGAAAGAAGCGATGACGAGGCCGACAGCGACAGCAAACACCAATTGCCAAAAGACGGTCAAGATGAGAACTGCGAGTAAGATGATGCGTTCACCCCAACCCATTCGTATCAATCCGCGGAGACCTTTGTAGTCCATAACACCAATGCCGACAGTAATCAAAATGCCAGCGAGCACCGCGGCTGGAATTTTGGATGCAATAGGGCCCAAAAGCACGATTGTAGCGAAGAGTAGGATGCCTGCTATCATGCCGCTGATACGCGTACGGCCACCTGCCTGAATGTTCACGACTGTACGAATGGTGGCTCCAGCTCCTGGCAATCCGCCGAAAAGAGCAGCGACACTGTTACCAATTCCTTGTCCAATGAGTTCTTTATTGGGTTCATGTTGCGTTCGGGTCATGTTGTCAGCCACAACGCTCGTTAGCAATGAGTCGATCGCACCCAGTAGGGCCAAGATCAATGCTGTGATTACATACGGCCCGAGATTCGACACCTGTGGCCAAGAGAACATTCCCCAATGGATGGAGGGCAGTCCGGCTTCAATTTGTGAGATACTGCGGCAATCGAGATCAAGAAATAGCGCAGCGCTTGTGATCGCTACCAAAGCCACCAAAGCACTTGGAATGGCTGTTGTGATGCGCTTGAATCCGTAGATGATGGCAATGGTGCTCAAGCAAAGTAAGAGTTCGATCCAATGGATGTTTCGCAGTCCCATGGGGATATATCGTATCGCCCCCAAAACGCCCTGACTTTCAAGTCGAATGATTCCTTGAGCCTCCTGTATAATAATGGGTTCAGAAAAACGCGTGATCTCATGCAAATCGAAGGTTTCTGAAGAGATGGGTGTCTCTTCAATCCAGGCCTCACTTGCTGAAAGAAAGGCATCTGATATTAAAATACGTTCGGCAGCAACTCTGTGATTTTTAATATTCTCTACGTCTTCTGCCGGAACATAACCGATGGCCGGCAAGATTTGAGTGATCAATATAATGACTCCAATTCCGGTCATAAAACCAGAAACAACGGTCTGAGGAATGAATCGAATGTAAGATCCCCATTTCATCAGACCCAGTGCAACTTGAAAAAGTCCAGCTAGAAAGAAAACGAGCAAGATCAATGGAAGCGCTTGACTTAAATCACCATCGCGGTGTACCAAAATACCGCCAACAATCGAAGCGCTGAGCACGGTCATAGGAGCCGTGGGACCCGATATTTGCGTAGAAGTCCCCCCAAACAAGGCGGCGAAGAAGGCGATGAATGCTGCACCGAAAAGTCCAGCAGACGCGCCAAGCCCGGATTGCTCTCCGAAAGCTAAAGCCAATGGCAGGGCAACAACTCCAGCGGTGAGTCCTCCGAACAAGTCTCCTTTGAAATGCTTAAAGTCAAAATACATGTATGATTGGCTAATTTTATGTAAAGAAGGGAAAGGCTTGGGCTATCGCAAAATCGAAAGTGGTCCCGTCAACGTGACTGGACCGCTATCTGTTATTTCGTGAACTCCGTACTGATCTGTGATGAATAACTCGCCCTCGTTTCGGAGAATCTCGATGACATAGTAATAGGTCCCATCGGATGCTTCATCCTGAGTGGGTCTCCATCCCGAACTGTTTCCAAAGTCATTGGATGTAAACACGGCGTTGCCCCAGCGATTATAAATACTGCAAGAGCTTCCGGGGAAATAGGATAAATCGGAAATTTGAAAACGTTCGTTGTTGCCATCTGAATTGGGCGTAATGACGTTGGGAATGATCATTTCACAGATCACCGTTTCTACTTCAAAAGAGCCCGATGCATTCAAATAGCAAGGAGAGCCCGTCGTTAAATTTACCTGATACAACCCATCCATAGCCACTTGAATTCCTAATTCTGAGCTCACGAACGATTCGTTTCCTTGATCGTCGATGAAATTCCACTCTACCTGATAAGCTCCATCAAGGTTGGGGAGGGAAAGGATGGCTTCTGTATCCGGACAATGCGCTACAGCCAAGGGGGCGAAGTCGTCAGCAATGGTTGAAGGCAATCCCACAACAATCAATTCAATCGTTGTCGAAGACGAAATGCATCCGTTCATTACGGCATAGGCTGTGAACGTCCCATTTCCGGAGAGCGGAATGGAATCCATGCTCCAAACGGACGCTTCATTTGTGCCGAAAAAGGAATGATTCCATACGACGGTGGCACCGTTTTCCACGGCTGCGGACCAGGTTGCACTGCCTCCTTCACAAATGGGGTCAAAACCGCTCAATTGCGGTGGGGAAGGAGTGGCGAGTACGTCAATGAATACAGAGTCTGAGATCATCGGGCAATTGCCTATTTCACCGTCCAAAATGTACCAGCCTTCTTGGTCATTTTGAGCATTTTGAATGCCAAACGTCTCGCTCGATGTGGAACCCAAGGGATGGGTCCATTGCCACGCTGCGTTTGGAGGCCCTGCAGCAAACAACTCCATGTCTTGCCCTTCACAGATACTCAGGTCGTTCATGGTCTCGCCTAAGAAGTCAACAATGTCCATGTTTCCTTGCGTTTCCACTTGAAAGGTCGCTGACATAGGGGTAGAGGAGCATCCATTGAGTTGAGCGAAAACTTGATAGGTCTGTTCGTCAGCCAATGAGACATTGGAAATGATCAACGGATTGCCTTGACCTATCGGATTCCCAGCGGCATCAAACCACTCGAAGGTGCATCCTTCGATCGATACTTCTGCGTTAAGAGAAGCATCCGTACCGATGCAAACAGGAGGTGCGTAGATCGCGATGATTTCCGGTGTCGGGGTGATTTCAATCCAGACAGAATCGGATTGCATGGGGCAATTGTTGGCCATGCCATTCAATGTATACCATCCTGTTTGGTCGGTTTGAGCATTGGTGATTTGCATCCCCGTGCCATTGCTGATAAGCCCTCCAGAAGAAGTGGTCCAATCCCATGATGTGGCCGATGGATTGAGGGAATTCACTAGCACGTTGGAACCCGAGCATACAGCTGCAGAGTCGAGATCGATTTGGCCTGAGAGCTGAGGCTGTACACTCACATCCCATGACGCCAGTGGAGAGTAGCAACCGTGGTCGTTGATGACCAAGGTGTACGTTCCCGAAGCAGCAGGAGTCGCATTGATGATCTCGACCTCCGTCGCATCTGGCAATGGACCCTCGGGACCACTCCATCCGTATTGAACGGCACCAATAGAATCCGTGCTCAAAGAGAAGGACTCTCCTTCGCAGAGCCAATTGTCTCCTGAGATTTCAGGCAAATCAGGAACAGGGCTTACAGTCAAAAGAAGGGTGTCATTTGCGATGGGACATGCGCCCACGTACCCTGAAACAACATAGATTCCGTTGTCAGATTCATCCAAAATGCCAAGCTCTAGGGGGTTTCCTTGTCCTGTGAAGCCTCCCGGACCTGTCCAGTCGTAGCTCGCTCCGATGAGGTCATTGGTTTCCAAGTTCAATGATTGGCCTTCACACAGGGTGTTGTCTTCCACCTGAACGACATACGCTTGCGCGGCATAATTGCTGAAATAACCATAGCGTGTACCCGAACTGGCGCCTCCATGAACAATGCCCAAGTGAAATTGGGAGGTGCTGTTGGACAAGCGAGAAGCCTGCAATTGTGGGACAAAAGAGGTTGCTGTGATGTTGGCATACTTCCATGCACCGGCTGTTCCCGGGACATTATTGAAATCACTTGCCTCGACATTGGTTGTATTCCCGTTGAACGTAAAATCATCCTCACCTCCGGCAGGAACCAAAATTTTCAGGCCAATGAACTCATTGGTGGAGCGAACGAAGGCCACTTCCTGAGATCCCGTGCATACAATGGGAGGTAAAAGGGCTCCTCCCACTTCGCATCCAAATCCAGTCAGGTGGAGCACATAAACGGGTTCGCTTGTCGTGTAATACGCCGCAGCCGCAGTGAGGGTGTGCGTGTACATGGAATAAATAGATGGCAATGTGGAGACGACGTTGCCATTGAGGCTGATGACGGTCCCGGGAACGGTGGGCACGATAAAGACCTTGTCCGGTCCGTTAAGGTTCCCTCTGATCGCAATGTATTCGGTTCCGACGATGTTGACCGGAACGATTTGATCTCCCATGATGTCGGCGCATCCACCATACGGCGTGCCTGCAACGCTGTCATCGCTCATGGTGATGGCAATCGGTTTGTCAGAGGTTACGGTCGTGCCAGAAGGATGTTGGGAAGAGAGCACAGAAGATGCCCGTCCGCTCCATGTTTGTCCTTTGTGGAGCAAGATGGTAAATGCGTTGTTGGCAGGATGGCCAATAATGGCTTTTCTCGGATTAATGGTGACCGTTGTACTATCCTGTGTAGCGACGATGTCAAAAGATGAGGTGGACTGTGAATAGGCATTGTTGAGGTACATCTGAAACGGAACCACAAAATCAACACCCAAGGCATTGGCTCCTTTCAGTGCGAAAATATCGGGATTGAGGTTGTTGGACGGATTGACTTCGTAATACGCTTCCACCAGCGAGGTCGAGGAAATGTGCAACCCGAAATTAAGAACCGTGTTGGCGGGTTTGTTTTCAACCTGGCTCAACCAAGGAGCGAGGTTCAATGAAGCCACATCATTTGCAGCGATGGTCAATGTTTGCGTCGGAAAACTGGAATTGGCGGGTTGTTCCACTGTTATAACCGCCGGTTCATCAAACGTAGCGAAGCGCAAAAGTGTTGGGCTATCACCGTGGTTGGCCCAGACCTCGGGTGCTACAAACCAAAATTCAGTATCGACTTGAGCCCACGCAGCCCAGGGCGAAAATGCCAAAGCCATGCCGACGAGCAGCATTCGAAAGGTAACAAGTGTTATGAGTCTAGTTTCAGGTTGGTTCCACATATGCGTTATCATTTTGATTTCATCGAAATCAACTTATTTGCAGTTGCTTAGCTCCGCTTACGAGCAAATCTACGCATGCGGGGTCCAATAGGGTTGAGGTGTCACCAAATGATGTTTGTTCACCTTCTGCGACTTTACGTAAGATGCGCCGCATAATCTTTCCGGAGCGCGTTTTAGGGAGTGCCGAAACAAATTGAATGCGATCTAGCTTGGCGATTTTACCAATTCCTTTGATGACAGCGTTCTGCACCGCGTTGCGCAAGTCCTCTTCAGCTAAAGAGCCCGTTTTGGAATCTAAAATGACATAGGCATGGATTCCTTGTCCTTTCATGTCGTGTGGAAACCCGACGACAGCGGATTCCACAGCGCCCGACGTTTCGTTGATGGCAGATTCAATTTCAGCCGTTCCAAATCGATGGCCCGAAACGTTGATGACATCATCGACGCGTCCAATGATGCGGTAGAGCCCTTGATCGTCTCGTTTGGCGCCATCTCCGGTGAAATAGTGTCCAGGAAATGGATGGAAATAGGTGTTTCTACAGCGCGTATGGTCCCCATATGTCGTTCGGATCATACTCGGCCATGGCTGAGAAATACACAGCAGTCCTTCGACGTTGTTCTCTAAGATTTCATGTCCATTTGTATCCAACAAGACCGGGTGAATTCCGGGTAAAGGAAGTCCGGCATGGGCTGGTTTTTGCGGGCTTAAGCCTCCGAGTCCGCTGATCATAATGCCACCCGTCTCGGTCTGCCACCACGTATCAACAATGGGGCACTTCGATTGCCCAACGACATCCCGGTACCAGTACCAAGCTTCCTCGTTGATTGGTTCTCCGACGGTTCCAAGAACTTTAAGCGAAGACAAGTCATGCTGTGTAACAGGTTCAGATCCGCTTGACATCAGCGACCGAATGGCTGTTGGAGCTGTGTAAAATTGATTGACTTTGTGCTTGGCACAGACCTCCCAAAACCGGCCTGCATCCGGATACGTTGGGATGCCTTCAAACATCAAGGACGTCGCTCCATTCAAGAGGGGGCCGTAGATAATGTAGCTGTGTCCTGTAATCCAGCCAACGTCTGCAGTGCACCAGTACACGTCGTCCCCTTCATATTGAAAAACATTGGAGAAGGTATAGCCGGCATAGACCATGTACCCTCCATGCACGTGAACCACACCTTTGGGTTTTCCTGTGGACCCTGAGGTGTACAAGATGAACAGCATGTCTTCAGAATCCATGGGTTCCGCAGCGCAAACTGTTGATTTACCTGCTACCAATTCATCCCAATACAGGTCTCTGTTTGGCAGCATTTCGCAGGCGATCCCCGTGACTTTTTGTACGACCACAGACTCGACGCATGTAGAGTTTAGAAGAGCCGTATCGACGGTTTCTTTTAGTGGAATCGTTTTGGTCCCGCGGCGTCCCTCGTCCGCGGTGATGACAATTTTTGCTTGTGCATCTTCGATTCGATCATGCAATGCTTGGGCACTAAACCCGGCAAAAACAACCGAATGCACGGCTCCAATCCGAGCGCACGCTAAAACAGCAATGGTCAGCTCGGGAGTCATGGGCATGTAAAGCACAACGCGGTCTCCTTTCTTGACTCCTAAGGATTTCAAGGCGTTTCCAAATTGACATGTTTGAGCATGAAGCTCCGAATACGTCAATGTTCGAATAGACTCTTGGGGGTCATTGGGTTCCCAAATGAGGGCTGTTTTGTCCCCTTTAATTTGGAGGTGCCGGTCCAGTGCATTTGCAGTGATATTCACCTTTCCATCTTGAAACCACTCGACATGCGCATCATTGAACGTTCCGTTGCGAACGGAAGAGAAGGGATGGATCCACTCGAAGGAATTTGCGATGTCCCTCCAAAATGAATCAGGAGTGTCTTTGCTCTTTTGGAAGGCCTTCTGATAGGCGTCAAATGATCGAAGTTGAAAAGACATGTTGAAAGAATTGGATTTTGTCAAGTTACACTGTCAATACGTGGCCTTTGGTGTGCCGGTGTAAATTTCAAAGTCATTCACGAAACCAAAAGAGGCGATGCCGCGTATGCTCTATAAAAAGCGCCCCATGGCATTTACCTGGAACCCCTTTTCTCAGTTTGAATTCGACGAAGGCAATGTGGTCATCCGTCATCCGAATTCAGGTTATTTTGCACGCATTACAGGGCCAATAGTGGAGCTTTTAAGCCAGTTGCCGTTTTCCGATGTCGAAGTCGCAGTGAGCATTTGGCAGAACAGAACAGGTGCTAGAGAAGAAACCCTGAGGAAGGCCAGCGAAGTCTGGCAACAATTGTGTGATTGGGACATTGTTTTGAATTCACCAAAAGACATTGTCGAGGAAGGCAATCCGGATCGATGGATTACCCTGCTTCGTCAAGAGAGCCATTCGCACGTGATGCGATTCATGGATTTTCAAGACGTTCAATTCGAAGAAGAAAAGCGATTCGGAAGAAACGATGACGCTTTGGACGATGACATTTGGCCATTAGGTGCCTGATGCTATCGGTAATTACAATCCCCAAAGGGGCAAGCAATCACTTTGCTTATCTCCATCTTAAGTGCTTGATTGATCGGCCTTCAGACTGAATCTCTTTGAGCGATGCTACACCTATTTGAATGTGTTCTTCGGCAAAGTTTTTTGTGACCACTCGGTCACTTTCTTCAGTTTTTACGCCGGAAGGTGTCATGGGTTCATCACTTACGAGCAGGAGAGCGCCAACAGACAAACGGTTGGCAAATCCAACAGAGAAAAGCGTAGCGGTTTCCATGTCAATGGCTTGTGCTCGCGTTCCTTTCAAATATTCTTTAAATTCTTCATCGTGCTCCCAGACTCGGCGATTGGTAGTGTACACCGAACCGGTGTCATAATCCCGATTGAAGTCGCGAATGGTTGATGAAATGGCCCGTTGTAGTGCGAAGCTAGGAAGTGCAGGAACCTCAGGAGGGAAGTAATCATCTGATGTTCCCTCTCCTCGGATTCCGGCTAGCGGTAAAATCAAGTCGCCAATTTTATTTCGTTCCTTCAATGAACCGCATTTACCTAAGAATAGCACCGCTTTGGGCTTGATCGCTGAAAGTAAATCCATAATGGTTGCCGCATTCGCGCTTCCCATCCCAAAATTGATCATTGTGATGTCATGGGCTGTGGCATTGGGCATGGCTTTATCACGTCCAATGATTTCAACTTCTTGAGACTCTGCAAAGCTTTCGAGGTAATGATTAAAATTTGTAAGAAGAATGAATTGCCCAAATTCATTCAGCTCAAGTCCTGTATATCGTGGGAGCCAATTGGTAACGATCGAATGTTTATCATGCATATCTGCAATATAGAGGCTCTGACTTTAGCATTTTGAAGCGACATTGCAACTGATGAACAAAGAAGTGCAACAGGTGTCCTCCTTTGAGGAGTGGATTGTTGGAGACTTGAAGGTCCTCGAACAGGATTTGCTCAATGCGGCCCACACAGCTTGTAAAAATGCCTACGCACCGTATTCAAATTTTCGAGTAGGTTCGGCGGTACTCCTAAGATCCGGTCGAACGGTGATTGGAAGTAACCAAGAGAACATGGCGTATCCGAGTGGGTTGTGTGCTGAAAGAGTCGCCTTTTTCAGTGCAGGAGCTCAGTTTCCTGGGGATGATATCATTGCCGCAGCGGTGGTCACGGATATCAACATGCCGTTGGAACACTTTTCTCCTTGCGGGGGCTGCCGGCAGGTGATGGTTGAATCCGAGTTGCGTCAAAAGAAACCCATTCGTTTTCTGATGCAGGCAGGAGATTCTAATGTGTTGGTTTCGCCAGATGTCATTCGATTTCTTCCTTTGGCTTTTCAGCTGCCAGCCCGCTAGAAACTGAAACATTCAGGGCAATCCATACGTAATGGATTGAACGGGAACACCGTACCCCTGAAGCCTATGTCCTATTCGATTTTTTTTCGCTCTAAACGACAACTTAAGTGGAAGCCTTTTCGCTTGCTTTTGGCTGCTCTTATGGGACTTTCTTCCATAGGGGGTTGGAGTCAATCCTGGCTTTTGGGAGGTACGGGTACTCTTCAGGTGGGTGGCGGTTTTGATGGCAATGTTTGGAAAATCCCAATGCAGGTGGCTCATCCATTCTCCGCCTCTCAAAGCGACGGGTTCACAGCGCTTCATGCCAAATGGAACCGAGATGCTGTTCGAGGAGTCAACCATTGGGTGCTACATGCTTCGGGGTTTGCTAAAAAACATGCCGTCCAAAGCGGGGCAAATGCGCACCGTGTTGAATTTGGTGCCAAGCTATTGCACCGATTGAGTGATCGTGTTCGCGGTGATCTGGGCTTGCTGCTCTTAGAGCAGCAGCAATTGGAATTGCATTGGGAAGACAACGAACAATGGTCCTCCATGGGGCGAATGGATGTGCAATCGTTTGCCTGCATGAATTTTGAATTAAACCCGCGCATTCAATCGGACCTCGGTGTAACATGGCGTCGCTCTGCCTACCATCGGCAGTCTCCTGCATACTCGAACGAATCATTCAATTTGCATGCTGCATGGAAGCTGCGTTTGCTCCGTCGAGCTCGCGGCTTGCGCAGATTCGATTTGGTCAATCCACAGCGCACGTTGGAGGCAGGTGCGGTCCACGTTCGCATGCAATTCAGTCAGCGAAATTTTGACGA
>MDSY01124621.1_pt1 | contig 16159 bp, 11 predicted proteins | sample 811131 | NCBI WGS metagenome assembly MDSY01 (sample SAMN05326643, study PRJNA326480) | marine metagenome | isolation source: seawater | place: Atlantic Ocean: South West | collected 2010
AAAATTACTAAGCTCTCAAAATGAATTAGAACTTCGCTCTTTACGCGTTGCTGAATTAGAAGCAATTATAAATCGCAAAGATTCAATGGTTACAGCTCTTAAACAGAAAATTTCAAAAGCACTAATTGGTTTAGAGGGTGATGGACTTACTATAGTGCAGAGAAATGGCAAGGTTTATATTTCTCTTGAAGAAGATCTTTTATTTGCCTCTGGAAAATACGAGGTAAACCAAACCGGAAAACAAGCTCTAGATAAATTATCTGAGGCTCTTTCATATCAAAAAGATTTAGAAATATTAGTTGAGGGTCATACTGATAGTATACCTCTTAGCGGACGAGGTCTTGTAAAAGATAATTGGGACCTTAGTGTAATGCGTGCTACCTCTGTAGTAAAAAGACTTACATCAAATACTAATTTGGATCCTACTCAATTAATTGCTGCCGGTAGAAGTGAGTTTGTTCCTCTTTTAGATAATACTACATCTGAGGGGAGAAGTAAGAATCGAAGAATTGAAATGATCCTATCTCCTAACTTAGATGATCTGTTTAAGCTCTTAGATGAATAAATAGGTTATGTTAGAAAGAGTTCTGATTACTGGCTATAATGGCGCATTAGCTCAACGACTTAAATTAATTTTAGAGAAGGAATATGAATTAATTTATCTCACTTCAAATAAAAAATCTGTTAATAATAAAGATGTTTTTTTCTGGGATATAAAACAAGAATTTATAGATCCTAAAGCTGTATTAAATTGTGATCATATTGTTCATCTATGTGGCTATAATATTATGAATAGGTGGTCTACAAGCAATAAGGAAAAAATGCATTCAAGTAGAGTAGATACAGCCAATTTATTATTTAAAAAATGTAAAGAACTCCAAGTTGAAATAAAAACATTTGTTGGAGCATCTGCTATGGGTTATTATGGCTTAAATACTATTGCTGATGTAGACGAAGATTCTCCTTGCGGAGACGATTGGCTTGCTGAGCTTTCTGTTGATTGGGAAAATGCAGCTAATAACTTTATATCTATCGGTTCTAGAGTAATTAACCTTAGAATTTCATTACTAATGGATCCAGATTCTGGTTTTTTAAGAGTAACTCTTTTCCCTCTTCGTTTTGGTATTTCTTCAGTTTTTCTACCAAGTAATCTTTCATACTCATGGATGCATATTGATGATGTATCTCGTTTTATCTTATTCTCCTTAAAGAATAACAATGTTTCTGGCCCTTATAATATGGCTTCAAATAGTAAACAAACGCAGTTAGGGTTAATCAAAGAGATCAGAAATTGTGTTTTTAAATATGCTATAATTTTCCCTGTTCCTTTATTTTTAATGAAGATTATTATGGGTGGTCGCAGTCAGCTTCTTAAAGGTGGCCTTCATTTAAAAGCAGACAAATTAGTCAAATCGGGCTTTAAATATAAATTCCCTACTGTTTCAAGTTTCTTAAATAAAAGATAGTAATGAAATTATGGGGATAATTAAAAAAGGCTCTAAGCTTTATAGTATTTTATTTAATCGATGCCCTGGATGTCATAAAGGAAAATTTTGGTTTTCAAATAATCCCTTTAAGAATATGTTTTTAAGTAGTAAAAAAGAAATAAAAAAATGTTCAAGCTGTTCTTTAGTGTATGAGATGGAACTAGGTTTTTGGTATGGAGCAATGTATGTTAGTTACGCTATTGGTGTAGCTATAATGCTTTTATTTTGGGGATTAACAGTTTCATTTTTTCCTTTAATAGATGTATTATATGAAATGCTTATTGTTGTTCTTGCTATTTGTTTTCTCTCTCCGCTCAATTATCATTATTCAAGATTAATTTGGATTAATATTTTTATCTCATTTGAAAATAAAAAGTAGTTCTATCTTTTTCGGAATATATAAAATGCTAAGATTAAGATTGCTTGCAGTGTAAATAGACTGACAAAATCTTGTTGAGTTAATTCATCTCTATCCCAAAGTCGAATAATATTAATGCAATTACTTATAAATACAATTACTAATATGGCTTGTGCTTTATTTATTTTCTTTATCATATCAGAATTGTTACAAGCTTGACACTTTATTTAGAGGTTTTTCTATTGCAAAAATAGGAAAGTAAATTTTACAGTTGCGAAAAAAATATTAATATCACTTATAAGCCAAATTTATATTGCACTCACATTAAAAATAGATTGAGTAGTTTTAAAAAAAATAAAATATGGATATAGCATTAGAATGGGAGGGTGTTTCAGGACTTTTTAAGATTCTATTGTTTTTAATAATCCCTTTATTTATTGGATTTTTTATTGGTAGAAAAACAAAGAAATAAAATGAAAAAATTTTGGCTTTGGCGTCGTGATTTTATGGTTAATAATCCTAATACTTCTGGTATTATAGCTTTTTTAAAAGGAATTATAGTAACAATACTTATTTACGAATACCTTTAACCTACAGACTATATTAATATCTTAATGAATAGGCAAGTATGCGGTGAGGAAGGGATTCGAACCCCCGAAACAGTTTCCCGTTTACACGCTTTCCAAGCGTGCGCCTTAAGCCACTCGGCCACCTCACCAAAAATCGTTGCGAATTTATAAATTAAATAGTCATTTCCCCCCTAAGGTTGGTTTCTATTTTTTCACTGATATTTTTATGTTTTAATTTAGAGCCTAGTAGAAACATAAGCTTCGTTAGTGCTGCTTCTGTTGTCATGTCATGTCCACTGATAACTCCAATTTTTTCTAGATTTTTACTTGTTTCATAATGACCTTGATTTACACTTCCAGATAAACATTGAGAGATGTTTATAATAATCTTTCCTTTTTTAATCGCCTTCTTAAGTTCTGAAATAAACCAATCTTTTGTTGTTGCATTACCAGATCCAAAGGTTTCAAGAATAATTCCCGAAGCAGAATTTAATATTGCTCTTACAACTTCGGGCTTAATAGAGGGGAAAAGCTTGAGTATACACACATCATCTGATAAATTAGTATGTACATTAAACTTAGAAGTGCTTGAATGGAGTAGATATTGTTTTTTATATTTTATTTTTACGCCAGCTTGAGCAAGAATAGGGTAATTGGGAGATTGGAAAGCATCAAAGTTATCTGCATTTATTTTAACAACTCTGTTTCCTCTATAAAGTTGGTATTCAAAATACACACATACTTCTTTGATAATATTGCTTGCTGCTATTTCAATGGATGTTATTAGATTCTCTTTAGCATCTGTTCTTTTAATACCTATAGGTAGTTGAGAACCAGTGAATATTACTGGTTTACTAATGTTTTCTAACATAAAACTTAGCATTGAGGCAGTATAGGCCATAGTATCTGAGCCATGAAGGATTACAAAGCCATCGTATTTATTGTAATTATCATTAATAGAATTTGCTAATTCAATCCAATAGTCAATATCCATATTAGAGGAGTCAATAGGCTTACTTATTGTGATGTGACTTAAAGACGAGCCACAATCTTTAAGTTCAGGAAATGCATTCTGAAGTTCATCAAAATTAAATGGACTTAAGGTGTTAGCCTTTTTTATCATACCAATTGTTCCTCCAGTATAAATAAGTAATATTTTTTTCATCATAACTGAAAAAGGTTATATGCATTTTTAGTAGTTACTTCTGCAATTTTTTTTAGCTCTAGATCGTAAATATCAGCAATCTTTTGCGCTATATTTAATATGTATTTACTTTCATTTCTACTTCCTCTATATGGGGATGGCGTAAGGTAAGGAGCATCTGTTTCTAACATAATATGATCTAAACTTATTTGCTCAATATTTTTATCTAGACCTCCATTTTTAAATGTTACAACTCCTCCAATTCCTAAGTAGAAGTCTTGTAATTCAATTACTCTTTGGGCGTCTTTCTGATCTCCTGTAAAGCAGTGAAAGACTCCTTTTAGTTCACTACTATTTAGTCTTTCTACAATTTCTATTGCTTCATTAAATGAATCTCTAACATGAATAACAATTGGAAGTTTATACTTTTTAGCTAAATTTATTTGATCTTCAAATGCTTTTTTTTGAATCTCAAGTGTAGATTTATTCCAGTGTAGGTCAAGACCAATCTCTCCAATAGCTAAAAAATTTTCTTTATCAAGCATTTCTTTAACATGTAATATTTCTTTATCTACTGTCTCTTTTTTTACACTGCATGGGTGGAGACCTATCATGGGGAAACAATTTTTTGGATACTTATTACTTAGAGACAACATCTGTTGTGTGGTTGTAGAGTCAATATTTGGAAGGAGCATTTTTGAGATTCCATTATCAATAGCATTTTTAATTACACTATCAATATCATTGTCAAATTGTGATAAATAAAGATGTGCATGTGTATCTATTAAGTTCATTATGCAATATTAGTTAAATTCTTTAGTTTTACATTCGTGTCGAAATCACTAAAAATACTAATAGTACGATTTAGCTCTATTGGAGATATTGTATTAACCACCCCAGTTATCAGATCTCTTAAAAATCAATTAAAAGCTGAAGTTCATTTTTTAACTAAATATCAATATCATTCCATTGTTGTTAGTAATTCTAATCTTGATAAAGTTTTTTATTTAAGCGATTCATTTTTACAAACACTTAAAGATCTTAGAAGTGAGAATTATGATTATATAATAGACCTACATAATAACCTTCGCTCTCAGTTTCTGCTCACTTTAGGTGTTCCGATTAAAAGATATTCAAAATCAAATTTTAAAAAGTTTATTTATATGAATTTTGGAATTAATTATCTAAATACTGAACATGTTGTAGATAGATATATGAAGACTCTTGATTTTCTTGATATTAAAAATGATGGGAAGGGGTTAGATTATTTCATAAGTAATGACACTCAAGTAGCATTTGACATTAACCAGGATTTTATTGCTTGGAGCATAGGAGGTTCTAAGATTCAGAAGAAGTTATCTATTAAACAAATATCTCAAGTGTGTCTTAAAATTAATTTACCAATTATTTTATTAGGTGGTGAAAAGGAAAAGTTAGAAGCAGAGCAGGTTATAACTAATTGTTCAGCAAAAAAGATCTATAATTTGTGCGGTAAATTATCTCTTGATCAATCTGCACTTATCATAAAGCATTGCATGATGTTATTAAGCAATGACACAGGGCTTATGCATATTGGGGCAGCTTTTAATAAAAACATAATTTCTTTTTGGGGATGTACAAAGCCAGATATGGGTTTTTCACCTTATACTTCTAAAGCTCGTTCAATTGAAATTTTATCTGATAAATCAAAAAAACAGTGTTCTAAGCATGGAAGTTCTTGTCGTTTTACAAATGATGGTTGTGTGAAATTGATCAATTCTGAAAAGATTTTAGAAGCCGTTCAGAAATTTAGGTCTTAGGTAAATAGAGCTTTTAGTTCTGTAGCATCATTTGCCTTCATTTTTCCACCAAGAATTAAAGACAACTGTCTTCTTCTAAGAGCTCCTTCAAATCTTGTTTTTTCTAATTTTGTTTCTGGTATTACTTCAGGTACTTTGACCGGTTTCCCTAAATTGCTTACCGCTACAAATGTATATATAGCTTCATTGCATTTAGTTTTTTCACCTGAAAGTGTATCTTCAGCCCAAACATCAAGGAATATTTCCATAGATGAGGTAAATGATCTTGAGATATTAGCCTCTATTGTAACAATACTTCCTCTTGGAATAGGATTATTAAAACTTACGTTATTTACAGATGCTGTTACAGAGGTTCTATTACAATGTCTTTGAGCCGAAATAGCAGCAATAATATCCATCCAATATAATAATCTACCTCCCATAAGATTATCTAAATTGTTAGTATCATTAGGAAGTACTATTTCTGTAAGGATGGCGCTTGATTCTTTGGGTGTTTTACTTTGCATATTTATATAGATAATATCCAAGCTTCTGGATTTTCTTTTCTAATGCTTACTAATGCATCAATAGCTTGGTTTTTAGTTGTAAAACTATCATAGCTTACTCTCATGATACTTTTGTTATTAATAATTGTTGAGTTATAGTTCCATCTATTTAATTTATTCATCATTTTAGTAGCATTTTTTTCAACACTAAAAGCACCAGCAATGATGTAATGTTTTTGTTGTACTAAAATGGGTTTTTTATTAGTATTGTCAGTCTCAATATTTAGTATAGGAGTATTAACTTTTTTATTTATTTCAGTAATAGCTATTGTTGTATTTTTTGCTACTTCTGAATTAAATGGATTGAGACCTGCCATTTGAGTATAAATACTATTGATATTTTTCTGCTGTGTTATGCTAATTAATGAGATGCCAATCAAAGGAATTAAAATTGCTGCAACTTTAAATAATCTTTTTGGAGAAAAATTATTTTTTTGTTTTATAATTTTTAACTGACCTTCTATTATCTCTGAATTATCTCTTTTAACACTTGAGAAAACAGCTGACTGCATTCCAAAAGAATCAAGGTTGTAATTGGTAGCTAAATCTTGAGTGAATACTATTTTATTGTCATTTTTTAGTGTGAAAAGACCAATTTTGTTAAAACGTAATGATCTATATTTTTTTAAATTAGTTGTGTTTTGATCAACAAATTTTAACACCTCGTCTTTAGCTTGTTCTTGAGAGATTTCTTCAGACTTAGCAATTTGATTAATTAATAAGCCATCATTATCTATTAATTGATTGTTAAATAAAATTGAACGATTAGGTGGTGAAAGAAGACCAGTTTGTCTGTTTAGTTTTGATGAAGTATTGCTGCAAACAAAGCCTCCAAAACCTATTAAAATAACACAATCATTAGTGTATAGTAGTTGTGAAAGATAGTGTTCAATTGTGTTTTTCATACAACACAAAAATAGGTAATTTTTATTATCTTTATTTTATGAAAAAACACCTTTTATTTACTCTATTGATATGCTTAAGTTTAATTGCAAAATCTCAGCAATACATATACCTAAAATCGGGGAAAATTAATACTTCTAGTACCGCAGAATTGAATCTGTCTTTAGAGAATAATTATTGTTTTTTAGTTCTTAAAAAGCTTCCTTCTCAGATTCAAAAAGATGAAATGAAACTTTTAGGAGTTCAGTTTTTGGAATATCTGCCAGAAAAAACATATGTTATTAGCTTACCTAAAAACTTTAACCCATTACTAATTCAAGATTTTGATGTACTGTCTTTATTTAATGTAACTTCTGAAAATAAATTAGATCCAAAAATTCAAAATAATGTTTTTCCTGATTGGGCTTTTAAAGATAATAACCTATCAGTAAAAATTCTATTTTATAAGAATGTTGATATTTCTTCTTTAGAAAATATATTTGGTTCTTTAGAATATAGTCTTAATAGTACTAATGATTTTGGTAAAAGTGTTTCAATAACTATTAATTCTGATGATTTAGTAAACTTCTCTGCTCTTAATGATGTTTGGTTTATAGAACCTATAGATCCACCTTCTTTTAAAGAGAATAAAACAGCAAGAACTTTAATTCGATCTAATTCAATTAATACTAATTACTCTATTGGAAGACATTATAATGGAGAGGGTATAAATATAATGATGCAAGATGACGGCTTAGTAGGTCCGCATATTGATAGGCAAGGAAGAGTAGATCAGTCTTTTTGTAATGGATGTAGCTCAAGTATTGGGGATGATCATGGAGATCATGTTTCTGGTACAATTATGGGAGCTGGAAATTTAGATCCAATAACAAAGGGAATGGCAGATGGTTCTTTTTTATATGTTTATGGAAGTAGTAATAATAACTATTATGATGTGCCAAACATTTATCAAAATAATGATGTTATAATTACTTCAAAATCATATAGTAACGGATGTAATGCGGGGTATACCTCTTTATCAAAAGATTTAGATGAGCAAATTAATTTATACACTTCTCTTATACATGTTTTTTCAGCAGGTAATAACGGCAATTCAGATTGTGGTTATGGAGCAGGAGCAGGATGGGGTAATGTAACAGGAGGACATAAACAAGCTAAGAATGTATTGTGTGTGGCGAATTTAACACAAATTAGTAATCTGGCAGGCTCCTCAAGTAGAGGACCAGCAGCAGATGGAAGAATTAAGCCTGATATTGGTGCAAAAGGAACATCAGTGAATTCAACTCTTCCAAATAATACATACGATACCAAAACAGGAACTTCTATGTCCTGCCCAGGTGTTGCAGGAGCTACTGCTCAATTATATCAAGCTTATAAGGAATTAAATTCTGGCTTCAATCCTCCATCAGCACTTATCAAATGTGTATTATTAAACTCAGCTGATGACATTGGTAATCCTGGTCCAGATTTTAAACATGGATGGGGAGAGCTTAATGCTTTTCGTGCTGTAAAGATATTAGAAGATAGTCATTATGATTCAGGCACAGTCTCTCAGTCTACATCAAATAATCATGACATAAATATTCCAAGTGGAACTAAAGAGTTAAAGATCATGGTTTATTGGCATGATAAAGAAGCTAGTACCTCGTCATCCATTGCACTTGTAAATAATATAAATATATATTGTGAAAGCCCAACAGGTAGTATTATTAATCCTTGGGTTTTAGATCCTTCTCCAAATTTATTAAGTCTTAATGCGGATGCTGTTAGAGGGATAGATTCTTTAAATAATATGGAACAGATTACTATTTCAAATCCTATTTCTGGAGTATATGAACTTACAGTTGTTGGATTAAGTATTCCTTTTGGGCCCCAGGAATATTGGGTTTCATATGAATTACAATCAGAAGAAATTGCTATAACTTATCCAATTGGAGGCGAGGGTCTGGTACCTGGTGATTTTGAAATGATTAGATGGGATGCGCCAAATGACACAGCTTCTTTTATGTTAGAATATACAGTTGATAATGGCATTGTCTGGAATACTATAGCTACTGCTACAGCTGTTAATGCTAATTATTATAATTGGCAGGTGCCTTCTAGTATTACAGATCAAGCAAGAATTCGAATTAGTAGAAATAATATATTTGATGAGAGTGATGCGAATTTCACAATAGTTAATGTTCCTAATTTATCTGTGAATTGGTATTGCCCTGATTCAATATATGTCTCTTGGGATTCTATTTATGGTGCAACAGGATATGAAGTAAGCATGCTAGGTCAGAAATATATGGATTCTATGACAACAGTTTTAAATAGTGGATTAGGAACTTATACCGCTTTAATTATCAACCCTAATCCTTTAAACACTAATTCATGGTTTTCAGTTTGTTCAAAGGTTAATGGGCAAAAAGGAAGAAGAGCTATTGCTGTAAATGCTCAGTCAGCCAATAATAGTTGTACAGCTCCACCAATAGCCTCATATCTGATTTCAGATTCTATTTCGTGTTCAGGAACTATTACTTTTCAAGATAATAGTTATGGTCTTCCAACTAATTGGAATTGGGATTTTGGGGATGGTAATGTTTCTAGTTTACAGAATCCTTCTCATACATATTTAAACGAAGGGACTTATGACGTTTCTTTGAATGTGTCAAATTCTTTAGGTCAGGATTCAATAATTTTAACTGGTATTATTAATATTAATTTTACATCTCCGCCCATAACTATTAATGATACATCATACATTAATCCTTCATCATTTACACTATCATCATTAAGTAGTTCTGTAAATTGGTACCTAGACACTCTAGGTAGTCCAGCTATTTTTAGTGGAACACCATTTATCACCCCATTACTATTTAATAATACTACATATTTTGTTAGAGAATATGGAGGTCCTGTTAATATTGGTGGTCCAATCGACAATGCTATTGGTAATGGTAATTTTTACAATAATGATAGACATTTATATATTGATAATTATAAACAAAGTAAAATTATTTCAACTGATGTATATGCTGGAAATAGTCAGAATATAACATTTGAATTAAGAGATGATAATAGTCAAGTGCTTGAAGATACTACTATTTTTGTTCAGCTAGGATTGAATACTCTTTTTTTAAATTTTGATATGCCAATTATGAATAATTTAGAACTTGGAATTAGTTCCACAGGCTCTAACCTCTATAGAAACTCCTCTGGTGCTTCTTTCCCATATCTAATTGGAAATATTGCTAGTATTACTGGTCATAATTCTCCTTATGCAGAAGACAGTAATTACCATTATTTTTTCTATAATTTAAAAATACAAGAAACATGCCTATCTAACTACTCTTCAGTTGATGCAATTTTTATAAGCCCTTCATCTACATCTGTAAAAGATAATTTAGATATATTAATATATCCAAATCCAGCTAAAGATAAGGTTGTTGTCAAATCAAATGATAATATAGAAAACATTAATATATATGATGCTAGTGGAAGATTATGTTTTATAAGTTCAAATCTTAATAAGCAATGTGAAATTGATGTCAGTTTTTTTTCGAAAGGTATTTATGCAATACAAATTATTAACAGTAAAAAATCTATTATTTCTAAATTAATAATTGAATAGTTTTAGGATAGTTGATTTGAATAGTTTTCTAATAAATTATTAAGATCCTTTTTTGTATCAATTGCAATGCTATCAAAATCTGTTTTAGCAATTTTAATTTGATACCCATTATCTAACCATCTTAATTGTTCTAACTTATTTTTCACCTCATTTTCTGAATAAGGAAGTTTGCATATTTGAGATAGTATTTCAGATGTAAATCCATAAATTCCAATATGTTTATAGCTGTTTTTTTGTATTTTTTGCTGTGTTCTGTAAAATGAAGTAGCTATCATTTTCTTATTAAAACTTACTTTTACAGTATTTGGGTCTTCAATTATTTTATTCAAAGAAATTTTTTTTGCTAATGTTACAATTTCATTACTACTATCCTCAAAACAATTAATTATATTACTAATTTGCTTAGGGTTAATTATTGGCTCATCTCCTTGAACATTTACGATTATATCGTATTTTTTTTTAACTTTTTTTACAACCTCATTACACCTATCTGTTCCAGAAATATGAGTCTCCAATGTCATTATTACTGATCCGTTAAAAGACTTGACATGATCATATATTTTAGTATCATCAGTTGCTATTATAATATCAGTAGCTGCTTTACATTTTTTGACTTGCTCGTAAACTCGTTGAATCATAGTTTTACCATTAATATTAATTAATGGTTTTTCTGGAAATCTTGTAGAGTTAAGTCTGGCAGGTATAATAACTAGGCTTCGCATATTAGATTTTAACACTTAGTTGTAGCGCCATAGTTCTTGGAGGCTTCATATCTGCAGGTCTACTCATGTATTCTCTATTAAATAGATTATTAATGATAAGGCTTATTTTTGAGTTTTTATCTAAATTATAACCCAACCTTATATCAAATATAAGATCACCATTTTTAAATTTTTCTCTTGCATCATTTATTCCAGGAATTAACTCTTCATTTAACCACTCATCAGTAAAAATTTTATCAATATTTCTCATAAAATCGTTATAACGTACACTTGTTCCTATTATGTAATCTTTGAATAATAATTCTGCATCAATTTTTGCAATATGTTGATATCTATATTTTAAAATTGAAGGATCTGAACTTGAGTTGGTATACGTTAGTTCTGATCCAATTAGTTCGCCATTAATGTAAATATCACCGATACTTTCTGTATATACTTCATCAGGATATAGTGAAATAGGAATCATATATGTATAGCCTCCAAGAATATTAATTATTAGATCTTGATTTATTTTTCCTTGTCCATTCATGCTAAACTCAAGTCCACTAATTTGTGTTGAGCCAACATTTACTGATTTAAATCCTAATCCGTAGAAAGGCATTGTTAATGGGTCTCCCCATTGACCAAAAGTAAACTCCATCATATCATTGTATCTCATTACAAATGCAGCTAAATCTAGAAAACCTACCCATTTATTTATTTTAATTTTTTGTTTAATACCTAATTCAGCGCTCCATCCAGTCTCTGGTTTTAATTCAGGGTTTGCATATATTTCAATTCCAGAGGCATTTGTAGAAACAAATAATTCTGCCATTGATGGAAATCGATATCCTTGTCCCCAAGATGATCTTATAAAAGTAGTATTGCTTAATTTATAGTTTAAACCTGCTCTAAATACCGGACTTCCAGTTGCGAAATGATTTATAGAATCACTATTAATAACATATTTTTTTTCAGAATCAAGACTGAAGTATTCGTACCTCGCTCCAGTAGATATGTTTAGTCTTCCAATTTTTTTATCAATTTGACTGTAAAAAGCATGATTTTTTCGATAATTTTTACCTTGAAATGTTTTTGAATTAGCATATATAATTTCGTTGGTTGTTCCCGTTGTAAAGCTTATATTATATTGTTTTATATTTTTTTGCCATTTATAGTCGCCATAATAAGATTTTGATCTGTTATCTTTATTTAATGTATCGCCAATAGTTGTATTGTCATTAATCACTTTAAGGAATCTTGTTTTAAAGGAATGTCGGTTATTTCCTTTAATATAAGTTATATAAGGGTCAATATTATATTTATCTCCACTTGTTGTTGTGACCTCATTATTTAAAGCTATATAAGCCCTGTCTAACCCATCCCAAATAATAACAGATGCTGTTTCTTGGAATAAGAAATTTGCATTAACCCCATAGCTTAAGCCTTTGATTTGCTTGCTCTTGTATAAAGAGTTAATGTTAAATCTTTTTCTTTTATTTTCTTCCCCTTTCCTGTAACCATCATCTTCAAAAACATTACCACCAAGTGAAATATCTAATTGTTCTAATTTAATTGATTGCATAAATTCAATTCCTTTAAAAGATCTTCTTTTGTCTCCATTCCAATTTAAAGCTGTTCTTTTAGGAAAATCAATTAATCCAGCGTGTATATTTACTTTAGTAAATCCGATACCGGGGTTTTTGTCTATTTCTGATTTTTTAGGATATGAAGTTCTAATATTAACAATTCCATTTAAAGCTGAGGATCCATATAAAGCTGAAGAAGCCCCTTTTATTATTTCTACTTGATTAATATTCTCAGTGGCTATTAAATTCCATTGTACTTGCCCTGCATCACCTGAAATTAAAGGCATATCATCTACTAAAACTAAAACTCTTGTACCAGTTCCATAGCTCCAACCACTTCCACCTCTAATATTAGCTTGTCCATCAGTTATATTTAATCCAGGGATTTGTTCCATAGCTGTTTGAATATTTGAAGTATTTTTGTTTTCAATAAGACTAGGCTTTATAACCTCCATTGATACAGTTGTTTCTTCAATTTTTTGATTGAATTTACCAGCAGATATAACAACAGTATTAAGCTGTTCTGATGAGGATTTTAGTGCAAGGTTAATGATTAAATTAGAATCGGTTTGAGCATTAATTTCTCTGTTTACCTTCTCATAACCAATATATTTAAAGGTTATTTTTTGAATTCCTGAAGATATTTTAAGAAAATAATTACCATTTATATCAGTAGAAGTACCGCTATTATTTGATATAATATTTACACCTATAAGAGCTTCTTTGGTTGCTTTGTCTATTATGGTTCCTTTAAGAGTTTGAGCATTTGCTTGCTTACATAAGCTGCATACCAATATTATTATAAATAATTGTTTCATTTAGGGTTTTAAAAAGCTTTACAAATATAAAAAATGAAAATGGATGATTTTAAAGTTTGCTTTTTGTAAAAAAAATTTACATTTGCGAAGGTTTTTTAAATTTTAATACTACTAAAACACAAAAAATGAATGACAATTTAAATGAATTTATCAAATGGGTTAAGGACCTAAATCCTGGAGAGTCAGAATTTCTTCAAGCTGTAGAAGAAGTTGCTGAGGTGATAATCCCATTATTAGATAAGAATCCTAGATTTAAAGGAAAGAAAATTCTGGAAAGAATGGTTGAGCCAGAAAGAGTTATAACATTTAGAGTTCCTTGGACAGATGATCAAGGCGAAATTCATGTCAATAGAGGTTATAGAGTTGAGATGAATTCTGCAATTGGTCCTTATAAAGGGGGTTTGCGTTTTCATCCTTCAGTAAATTTATCCATTCTAAAGTTTTTAGCTTTTGAACAGGTTTTTAAGAATGCTTTAACAACACTTCCAATGGGTGGTGGCAAAGGTGGGTCTAATTTTGATCCCAAAGAAAAGTCTGATATGGAAATTATGAGATTCTGCCAATCTTTTATGACTGAGTTATGTAGACATATAGGTCCAAATACTGATGTACCAGCTGGTGATATTGGTGTAGGAGGTAGAGAGATAGGTTATATGTTTGGACAATATAAAAGAATAAGAAATGAATTTACTGGTGTTTTAACTGGAAAGGGATTAGGATGGGGTGGTTCATTAATTCGCCCTGAAGCAACTGGATATGGTAATGTTTATTTTGCTCAAAATATGTTAGCTGTAAATAAAGATTCTTTTAAGGGTAAAGTTGTTGTGGTTTCAGGATCAGGAAATGTAGCTCAATATTCATGTGAAAAAGCTACTGAGCTTGGAGCTAAGGTTGTTACAATGTCTGATTCTTCAGGATATATCTATGATAAAGACGGTATTGATTCAGAAAAATTATCATTTATTATGAATTTGAAAAATATTAAAAGAGGAAGGATTAAAGAATTTGCTGATCATTATGGATGTGAATTTCATGAAGGTAGACCTTGGGGAGTGAGTTGTGATATAGCGCTTCCTTGTGCAACTCAAAATGAACTTAATAAAATTGAAGCTAGTACATTAGTTGATAATGGATGTATCTGTGTTTCTGAAGGTGCTAATATGCCGTCTACTCCCGAAGCTGTTGAGTTATTTTTAAATGCTAAAATATTATTTGCACCTGGTAAAGCATCAAATGCTGGAGGCGTGGCAACTTCTGGATTAGAAATGTCGCAAAACTCTTTAAGGATGAATTGGACTCGTGAAGATGTGGATGCTAAACTAAAAAGTATTATGAATGATATTCATAGCCAGTGTGTTGAACATGGAAAAGAAGGTGATTTTGTTAATTATGTTAAGGGCGCTAATATTGCTGGATTCTTTAAAGTTGCAGATGCTATGATTGATCAAGGTGTAGTTTAATGTTGTTTCATAATTTTTTTGAAAATAGTTCGTTATCAATTGATTTAAAACTAAAATATTCTGAATGATAGGAAAATTTAAAAAGCAATTAAAGGATGAGTTAGTAAGGATTACTGATGCAGGATTATACAAAAAGGAGCGAGTTATTACTAAGCCTCAGTCAACAGAAATTGAAGTAATTACTGGAGAGAAAGTATTGAATTTTTGCGCTAATAATTATTTAGGATTATCTTCTCATCCTGATGTGGTTCAAGCTGCTAAAGATGCTTTAGATACTCATGGTTTTGGAATGTCGTCAGTTCGTTTTATATGCGGAACTCAGGATATCCATAAAAAACTTGAGCAAAACATATCATCCTTTTTATCCACTGAAGATACAATTTTATATGCAGCAGCATTTGATGCTAATGGAGGATTATTCGAGCCTTTATTTGGAAAAGAAGATGCGATTATCTCAGACTCCCTAAATCACGCCTCTATAATTGATGGTGTAAGATTATGTAAGGCTGAAAGATATAGATATAAAAATAATGATATGTCCGATTTAGAGACTCAACTTATTAAGTCTCAAGATCAAAGAAATAGGATTATTGTAACTGATGGTGTTTTTTCTATGGATGGTTATATAGCACAACTTGATAAAATATGCGATTTGGCAGATAAATATAATGCCCTAGTAATGGTAGATGATTGTCATTCAACAGGCTTTGTTGGTAAGACTGGAAGAGGAACTCATGAACATTGTAATGTTTTAAATAGGGTTGATATAATTACAGGAACTTTAGGTAAGGCATTAGGGGGAGCTATGGGAGGCTTTACATCTGGAAAGAAAGAAATTATTGAGATGTTACGTCAAAAATCTAGACCTTATCTTTTTTCAAATTCTTTAGCACCTTCAATAGTTGGAGCAAGTATTAAGGTCTTAGAAATTTTAGAAAAATCTACATCACTAAGAGATAAGCTTGAAGAAAATACTCATTATTTTAGAAATGCAATGACTATTGCTGGATTTGATATAAAAGAGGGTATCCATCCAATTGTACCGGTCATGCTATATGATGCTAAATTAGCTAGTAATATGGCAGATAAACTATTAGAAGAAGGGATATATGTTATTGGTTTTTCCTTTCCTGTTGTTCCGAAGGAACAGGCTAGAATTAGAGTTCAAAT
>MDSY01104906.1_pt1 | contig 16157 bp, 19 predicted proteins | sample 811131 | NCBI WGS metagenome assembly MDSY01 (sample SAMN05326643, study PRJNA326480) | marine metagenome | isolation source: seawater | place: Atlantic Ocean: South West | collected 2010
ATCCACATCGACCCTTTTCGAACTCGATAGTGAAAGGTTACAGCGGTGAAGATACTAAAAGGGGGGCCTTTTGGGAAAATAACACAATGTCTAAGTTTTTGTCTTAGAATTCTAAGTTGGTACTATATTTATATATAGTTAGTTGCCTAAATGTGTTTTAAAATTTTTAATAAATAGAATTATGAGTAACGTATACGATTGGTTTCAAGAACGTCTTGAAATCCAAGCAATAGCAGATGACATTACGAGTAAGTACGTTCCACCACATGTAAATATTTTTTACTGTTTAGGTGGTATTACATTAACTTGTTTTATAGTACAGGTGGCTACAGGTTTTGCTATGACTTTTTATTACCGTCCAACTGTTACTGAAGCATTTGCTTCTGTAGAGTATTTAATGACGGAAGTAAATTTTGGTTGGTTAATTCGTTCTGTACACCGTTGGTCAGCAAGTATGATGGTATTAAATATGATCCTTCATGTTTGTCGTGTTTACCTTACGGGTGGTTTTAAAAAGCCAAGAGAACTTACATGGGTAACTGGTGTTGCGTTAGCATCTGTAACTGTATCGTTTGGTGTTACAGGTTATTCTTTACCTTGGGACCAGGTAGGTTACTGGGCATGTAAAATTGTAACTGGAGTTCCCGATGCGATTCCGGTAGTTGGTAGTTTAGTAGTAGCGGTTTTACGTGGTGGTGTTAGTGTTGGGCAATCAACGTTAACACGTTTTTACAGTGCTCACACATTTGTACTTCCTGTCGTAGCCGTAGCACTTATGCTTACGCATTTTGTTATGATTCGTAAGCAGGGAATCTCGGGTCCTTTATAAAGCTACAAAACTGTAAAATTATTAAACAATAACTACAATTATTTATGTCTATTTTAAAAAAGCCGGATTTAACAGATCCTAAACTACGCGCTAAGTTAGCAAAAGGTATGGGCCATAATTACTATGGTGAGCCGGCGTGGCCGAATGATCTACTATATATTTTCCCTGTTTGTATTTTAGGTACAATCGCATGTTGTATTGGTTTAGGTGTTCTTGAGCCAACGCCTCTTGGTGAAAAAGCAGATCCATTTGCTACTCCGCTAGAAATTTTACCTGAGTGGTATTTCTTCCCAACATTTAATTTATTACGTGTAATTCCAAATAAATTAATTGGAGTTGGTTCAATGGCAGCTGTACCTCTTGGTTTAATTACGGTTCCGTTTATTGAAAACGTTAATAAGTTCCAAAACCCGTTTAGACGACCATTAGCTTCTTTAGTATTCCTTGTGGGTACATTTACAGCCTTCTGGTTAGGTATTGGAGCTACAATGCCAATTACACAAGCTCTTTCATTAGGTTTCTTCTAACTGTAAAAGAGTAGTTTCAACCAAAAGGATATTCCATGTGAATATCCTTTTGGTCATTAAAGCTAAATTCATTTTTTTATTTCATTAAGACATTTAAGGGCAGTTCTAAACAAAACGAATCTTGACAATTCGGTAGATACGAGATATCATCGGGATGTTGGAATATTATCTTTTACTGGGGTGTAGCCAAGTGGTAAGGCAACGGACTTTGACTCCGCTATTCGTAGGTTCGAGCCCTACCACCCCAGCTTTTAATTTAGATTTTTTTTATAAAGGAGTTGTACCGTTGAATGGTATGTTATCAATGGTATTCCAAAGAGTAACTTTAGCTTTTTAAAAACCAGGAACGGGTTGCAGTTTTAACAAGGTATAAAGTTCACTTACTAGTTAGCCAGTACGCTACAGTTTGGTTAACTATAAAATTGTTTGACTTATACTACTGTATAAAGTATAATAGCTATTGTCTATTGATTGTCGTTTTCATAACGTTTTAAGGGCTTGTAGCTCAGTGGACTAGAGCACGTGGCTACGAACCACGGTGTCAGGGGTTCGAATCCCTTCTTGCCCAAAATTAATAGACAATTTAAAATAGGAGAGGTGGCAGAGTTGGTCGATTGCGTCTGATTTGAAATCAGATGAAGTGCAAGCTTCCGTGGGTTCGAATCCCACCTTCTCCGTTTTTCTATAGCGTTATTCAGGCTTCTTAGATTATTTTTTAAGACTACCTAGTATAGTATTCGCGACACCACAAATGAAATATTAATTGGGGAATTGGGTGGACTATACCCTTTGGAGAGAGCAAACATTAAAACTACCCTTACGGCTGGAAGAGCTACTTATAACCCACTAACTGAGTAGCTAGTCATGTACTTTGATCTAGCTTTCGCCCCTTGTTAAACTATAGTAGTAGTTGGTGCGCACAAACCCTCACTTTAAATCAATTACATTAATTCGATTCGGGAAGACATTCGACAATAATATCTTCCCCTGCAATAATAAAAAACGTACGCTACAAAATTTGGCCGTACGTATGAAGGCCCTTCCCTAAAAAATTAACACCAAGATAACAAATCCAAACAACTACGAAACCAACAGCGGCAATCATAGCCGGTTTTTCACCCTGCCAAGATTTTGTTATGCGTGCGTGTAAATATGAAGCAAAAACAAGCCATGTAATTAATGCCCACGTTTCTTTTGGATCCCAACTCCAATAAGATCCCCAAGCTTCGTTTGCCCACACGGCACCAGCGATAATACCTATTGTCAACAATGGAAAACCAAAACTTATAGTTCGATAACTCAAATTGTCGACACTCTCCAGTAAATTTAGCCTATTAGTATCGGTAACTTCGTTATCAGAGGTCTCCACGATTAAATTTGGAAAAGTTTCTAATGATTCTTCTTTATAAAACGCAGTGCTTTTTAAAGTAGAATTTTTAAAATCTCGACCATATGAGTTACCTTGTAAGCTTACTTCATCTTTGCGACCTTTCACGAGTATTAAGAAAAAAATACCTAATAAAGATCCTACGATTAAACTAGCGTAGCTTAACATCATTACTGTAACATGCATCATTAACCAATTAGATTTTAGCGCGGGTACAAGTGGTGATGGCGATTGCATACTTTCAGGTAAGGATAAACCGGCGAAACCTGCAATAAAAAGAGCTATTGGAGTACTAATGGAACCAACAATTGAAATTCGGGATCTATTTTCGAGTATTATCGTAATAAATGTAATACCCCACGCTAAAAATAAGAGTGATTCATATAAATTACTTAAAGGGAAATACCCAAAGTTGATCCAACGGAGTCCGAGTAGGGAAAAAATTAAAAAATTCGTAAAGACTGTTCCATAAAAACTAATAGTGCTTAAAATTCTAAAATTCGTATAAATTAAACTTGCCCAATAAACAATGGTTACCACCAATAAGCTTAGAAAGATCAAGTTATCTAAAAATGATTGTATATCCATTAAATTAAAGAATTTATAATATTTTGTGTGTAAATGGGCTCAGTTATAAATGAGACATGAACCCAGACGCTTCTTTTAGACTACTTCTTCTTGTTCAATAAGTACAAAGAATAAAGCAAACATTAGGCCAGGAAATACTAGTGTAACAACGGGTGTTAAAATTGGGGGTAAAAAAGATGCTGTCATAATTTTAATTTGATAATTTAAATAGAAAAGTTGGTGGAAAGTTAAATCCAACGTTACTAATGTTCAAATAAACCTCTTACTAAATATTCTAGCATTTTCTTTAACAAATTAAAGATCATTAAGAAAACGATTTCAATTTCGGTATAAAACCGTACAAACTTTTACCTGTTTTTACAGGAACTTTCACAAATTGTACAGTTTTTTTTTCACCTTCGGACAAGATCTCGAACACCTTTTTAAAATCTTGCGAAAAGTTATAAGTAATTTTTTCCATATCTTAAACTTAAAAACGTTACGTTATTTTGACATCAGGCAGCAAAAAATGCACCTATAAGATAAACATTCTGCTGCTGGTTACGTAAAAAATTAATTATGTCATTTTTTTCTATTTTTAAAAGAAAGGCGGTAGTTATGGCTTCTCCTATGCCGACACCTGGTATTTTTGAATCAATTTTCTCAGCTCCAGGAACTGCAGTATTCGTAACTCCACTTGTGGCATATTCTCTTGGCGGCTTATTTTATTGTACAACAGCAGCGTGTGGAATTAGTACATGCGTGATTGGAGGTTTCGCTGGAGGTTCGTCCGCAGGTTTAGCTACTATTGGAACTGGAAATGTAATATACAAGCTGCGTTATAAACAGTGGTTAAAAGAGAATGGAGGAAAGTACGCGGTAAACCAGCTCGGTAAACTTGAAATGATACCTGTTGCTTTTATAGCTACTAGAACAATAACGCTAAGCCCACTGGCTTTAATTTTATTAACGAATTCTTACTGTTTCTTTATAGGTTATATTAGCAAAAAAGAAGAAATTAAAGCTTATCTAGTAGACTAGACCTAAACTAATATGTTTTGTATTATCTTAAACAAGTTCACGGTCATTGATGACTATCATGAACTTGTTATTAAATATTTCGTGCCAAAACTACATTGTTTTAAAGCACCTTACAAAAACCTCAAAAAATAATGCTTTGTTATGTGGGGGTAGAGGGACTTGAACCCTCACGACTAATAAGTCAACAGATTTTAAGTCTGTTGTGTCTACCATTCCACCATACCCCCTCAGTAAAGATTAAGGCGACACCCAGATTCGAACTGGGGATAGAGGATTTGCAATCCACTGCCTTACCACTTGGCCATATCGCCTTGAAACTAGCTATGTTGTTGCTACAGAATGAAAACAAGAGCACTCTGTTATATTACAAAGTGTAATGGTTTCCGCACGTTTTGAAAAGGGCCAATTTAAAAGATCGAAAATACCTGTTTAACTTCAAGTCGGAAAATTTTGTTGAATTAACCTGTGTCAATTACTCCCAAAAATCAGTTCCTAGTGCATAAGCCATGTACCTATAGTAGTGGTGGCAAAAAAGCCTCTCTTAACCACGCTTACACTCACCATGGTTAAAAAGCCTAGCATCAAAGCTGTCAACCAAACCTCAGTGGCCCTTGCCATTCCTAAAAACGAAAACCCTACAAACCGGAAACCATTTTTAATAGTTAAGTCGGTAAAGTGCCGACCGCAAATTTTTCATCATAGAATTTATGTACTGTAAAAAATTCGAATTTATCCTTATGCAAAGTAAAACCTAACGCTGGACAGCACTTAAAGTTTACGCTTATAATGTATTTACATATTATAGTGCGGGTATAGTTTAGTGGTAGAACCTTAGCCTTCCAAGCTAATGATCGGAGTTCGATTCTCCGTACCCGCTTTAAAGCGTTAACTAATCAAACAATTTTTAAATAACAATTATCGCCTTGATAATCTCTATTTATAATCTGCAAAAAATCACAAATACGTTATATAATTTACTCAAGTATCTTTTAGATAAGTAATAAACAGAATTTATTTTGTTAGTCTTTTGTTAGTTTAATAAACATCAAAAAGGACAACAATTTATAATTATTTTTTTGCTACTAAGCAAAAATACAACCGAGTAATTTAAATATTTAATAGGAGAAAGAATTGTGTCAGGTGGTTCAACAGGAGAAAGACCTTTTACGGATATTCTAACAAGTATTCGTTATTGGATTATTCACAGCATTACTATCCCAGCACTTTTTGTTGCAGGTTTCCTTTTCGTTAGTACCGGGTTAGCTTATGACGCGTTCGGTACTCCAAGACCTAACGAGTATTTCACTCAAGATCGTCAACAGATTCCATTAGTTAATGATCGATTCAGTGCTAAGCAAGAACTTGAAGATCTAACAAAAGGTTTATAAAAATAGAACACACGTTATTTCAATGATCAATACAAATCAGCCAGTAGCATACCCTATTTTCACTTTTCGTTGGCTTACAATTCACGCTTTAGCAGTACCAACGGTATTCTTCCTTGGTGCTATTACATCAATGCAATTTATTCAGCGATAGGAGATTTTAAATGAGTGCACCAAATCCTAATAAACAGCCGGTAGAATTAAACCGTACATCTCTGTACTGGGGTCTACTTTTATTCTTTGTTTTAGCTGTTCTTTTCTCAAGTTACTTCTTTAACTAAGAGCGTTTTCTTGAAAAGCCCGTTATATTTAAGAATTTTATTTTTGTAATTTATAACTTTATGAGTGATATAGGTAGAGTACCACTTTGGATGGTGGCTACAGTAGGCGGCCTTGCCGCTGGAGGTTTATTAACACTTTTTTTCTTTGGATCGTATTCTGGTCTAGGGTCATCTCTGTAAAAAAGTATTATATATCTTCATTATTTAACTAAACCCTAGTTAAGTTGTGTCGAAGTACCTTTTTAATCTACACTTTCTATTTTTGAAATAGACGGCGAGACTAAATAAAAAGTAAGAAAAACGTTTAAACCCCTTTTAGTTGTTTAAACGTTTTCTTACTTTTTTTTCCTTTAAATAAATAAGCCCGAATTTGTAGTCCTTAAACCCTTTAAAGACGACGATATGATGCCTAAAAATATACATTACCCAATGTGCAAAAAAAAAGCTACACCATTGTAAGTACTCTAACGTACTTAAGATGGTGTAGCTTTTTTTATAATTACAATAATAAAAATACCCCCAGGGGAATTCGAATCCCCGTTACTTCCGTGAAAGGGAAATGTCCTAGGCCTCTAGACGATGGGGGCAATATAATGTACTTCTTGGTAATATTCTAAACCAGTAGATACCAGATGTCAACACCATTCTTGCTTTTCTTTTGCCAAACCTTGAATTTTTTATAGGTATCTCATTCCATGCACGAAAAAAGAAACAATGCAAATTATTATGTTGTCTGTATTAATTTCCCTGATTAAGAAACATTTCTAGTATTTCCTCTTTAAAACTACGTGTGGCACTAGTAGGATATTGTTTAGGGTTTGAGACGATAGATAACGTTCGTTTTATTGTGACCCCTTCAATTTTAGCCCAATGTAACGTCCCTAACTCTAATTCCTTTGAAATAGCCGAAACTGAAACAAATGCCGCACCTAAACCAGATTGAACGGCATTCTTTATTGCTTCTATCGAATTTAATTCCATTTCAATTTTAAAGTAACGACTATCAATACCATTTTGCGTCAAGGTCTTATCAATAACATTCCGAATTGTAGATTGGGTATTTAATGCAATAAAACGTAATCTATATAAATCTTCTTTCTGAATTGAGTCAATTCTCGAAAACGGGTGAGACAATGGTAAAATTAAAGCTAATTCATCTTCAGCGTAAGAAGTGATTTCTAAAACCGCTTGAAGTTCCTGAGGTACCTCCCCTCCCACTACTGCTAGATCTATCCTACCGTTTGCAACACCCCAGGAAATTTTACGGGTAGAATGCACTTGCAGCTCTAATTTAATTTGTGGATATTTATGACGATAAATTCCTATTAACCGTGGCATAAGATACGTTCCGGTCGTTTGGCTAGCCCCAATAATTAAGGTGCCTGACTGTAAAGTATGTAACTCGTCTAGAGCTCGACACGTTTCTTCACATAAGCTTAAAATACGGTCAGAATATTTCATTAACAGGTGGCCTGTTTTTGTTAACCGTGCTTTGCGTCTATCGCGATAAAATAGGGGGGTATTTAATTGCCTTTCTAAATTTTGTATTTGAAGGCTAACTGCTGGTTGGGAAATGTATAAATTTTCCGCTGCCTTTTTAAAGCTACCTTCATGTGAAATTGAATGAAGTATTTTTAGCTGGTCAAGCGTAAATGGAATATCCGACATAATTGTGGCAATTTATAGATTAGTTAAGTAAATTATTTTTTTACCCAAACGAATTATATTTTTTATAATAAAATAAGTAAAATTAATGTAAATGTTCTAAATAAAGAACTGAAACTACATGCCACAAAAACTTCGAAAGTCTTAAAATAATTTATCGATTTGTGCTTTGGAAACAAAAATTGCAGACTATAATAAACGAAAAATAAACCCTACTTATTACCAACTAATATTATAAAAGAGGTATAATAATAATCAAATAAATAATTATGTAATATTTGTAAGTAAATTTTTAATTTTATGACAGATACAAGACTTCTTGTTGTTTTATTCCCACTTGTAGCTGCAGCGGGGTGGGCCTTATTTAACATTGGGCGTGTTGCTCTACAGCAACTAAAGCGAATGTCTTAAGTTGCGGATACTACCGAGAACCTTATCACTGAAAAGTATTTTTCATTGATAAGGTTCTTTAGATTAGCCTTATAATTTGAAATACTATTTCAGAACTGGTGATGCTTGAAGTTTTAACCGCAATGCCTTTTACAACGTGAGTTAGCCAGAGGATAATTTTTTTTTTAAATTTGTGCTTTCATTCTCAAGTGTGGGTTACCTATCTAAAACATATAAGTAGCTTATTTTTAACTCTTACGCTCTAAAAAATTACCTAAAATACGTTTAATGGGATTCCGTGACGATGATCTAGCTAAGTCTAAGAATTTAATATCCTCTCCTATTAACCGACGTGCCGTATTTTCAAAGGCTAATCCTGGTAATGAACTACGATCTTCTAAAACAAGTGGTTCACCACGATTTGACGCTATTATAACCTTTTCACTATCAGGAATTACACCAATTAATGGTATACCTAAGATATTCGTAACATCTTCGATAGACATCATATTATCATTTTTGACCATATTCGGCCTAATTCTATTAATAATAAGGTTTATTTTTTTTATATTTTTGGACATTAATATACCGATCACCCGATCTGCATCTCGAATCGAAGGAACCTCTGGCGTTACAACAACAATCGCTTCTTCCGCAGATTGAATTGAAGTCTGAAAACCTTCATCTATTCCAGCCGGACTATCAATCAATATATAGTCGTAATCTGACTTGACGCGTTCGATAAGCTCTTTTACTTGTTCTTTGGTGACAGGTGATTTAAGTTGGTTAGACGACAAGGGAAAAAATGATAATTTTTGTTGTCTTTTATCTTGAATTATTGCTTGTTCAAGACGACAAGCTCCATTCAGCACATCAAGTCCCGTGTAAATAATACGATTTTCTAAGCCCAACAAAAGATCTAAATTTCGTAACCCAACGTCAGCATCTACCAGTAAAGTGCGATACTCTAACCGAGCGAGCGTCATACCTATATTCGATGTTGTCGTTGTCTTTCCGACACCCCCCTTACCTGAAGTGATAACTATAACGCGGGCCATAATATGGTGAGAATAAATTATATTAAAGAGTATTATAACATTTTAATACAATTTATTTTTTTTAGGTTAACCTATTGATTCTAAACTAGATAATAGTGATAATTTAGCATTTGAACCTTCTATTTTGAATTCTTGGGTAATTAAATAATAAGGAAACCTTTAAACGGCACTAGCCAGACTTAAATTTCAGAATGTTCCAACGTAATTTTTTCTTATCCGTGATATATTAAGTTCTATGCTACTCTAACAAGAAGCACTCTTATATAAATTTCTCAAAATTAGCGAAGATGGTTACGGATACAAACGTAAAATTGGAAAATGAAAGACCGGTTTTTCCCTTTACTGCTATTATTGGGCAGGAGCAAATGAAATTAGCATTAATTTTAAACGTAATTGATCCTCGAATTGGTGGTGTTATGATTATGGGTGACCGTGGTACAGGTAAATCAACTACGATCCGTGCAGTTGCAGATTTACTGCCTGCTATTCAAGTGGCTGCAGACGATCCATTTAACTCTTCAATTACTGATTTCGAATTAATGAGCGAAAAAGTAAAAACAGCTGTTGAAAATAACGAAGAGGTTAAAGTTGCTTTCAAAAAAGTTCCAATGGTAGATTTACCACTAGGTGCGACCGAAGATAGAGTTTGTGGTACGATCGATATCGAAAAAGCGTTAACGGAAGGTATAAAAGCATTTGAACCAGGGCTTTTAGCTAAGGCAAATCGTGGTATTCTTTATGTTGATGAAGTAAATCTATTAGATGATCACTTAGTTGATATTCTTTTAGATTCAGCTGCTTCAGGGTGGAACACCGTTGAGCGTGAAGGAATTTCGATTAAGCACCCCGCAAGATTTGTACTGGTCGGGTCTGGTAATCCCGAGGAAGGCGAATTACGTCCTCAACTCTTAGACCGTTTTGGAATGCATGCCGAGATTCGAACTGTACGCGACCCTGAAACACGTGTTCGAGTAGTAGAAGAACGTAGTAACTTTGACCAAAACCCGGACGTCTGTTTAGCTGAAAACGCATCAAAATTAGAAACACTGAAGAAGCAGATAACAGATGCACAAGACCTACTTCCTGAAGTGGAAATTGATTTTGAACTTCGTGTAAAAATTTCACAAGTATGTGGTAGCTTAGACGTTGATGGTTTACGTGGAGATATCGTAACAAACCGTGCAGCTAAAGCTTTTGCTGCTTACAATGAACGCAAGGTTGTTACTATAGAAGACATTGAGAATGTAATTACATTATGTCTACGACACCGATTAAGAAAAGATCCGCTAGAATCTATTGATTCTGGTGATAAGGTTGCTACTATGTTTGAAGAAGTTTTCCGATAAATTTCAAATAGGCCCAGTAGGATTCGAACCTACATTAGAGACTTAGAAGGTCCCTGTCCTAATCCCTTAGACGATGAGCCCAGATCTGGTTTTAAAGAATTTAAAATTGGTTAGAAGATATATAATCTTCTAACCTATTTTAAGTACTTTTAGTGTATTCTAATAATACAAACAATGGGCGGTATAGGATTTGAACCTATGACCACCTGCTTGTAAGGCAGGCGCTCTACCACTGAGCTAACCGCCCCTATAACCATATTAGACTATGTTCACGGATTTTGCAAACTTTAAAAAATAATACCCTGACCATTAAATAAATTTAATAGCTTTATATGCAAACATTCCCTAATTGTAGTGATGCTTTACGGGTAAATTCAGATACAGGGGGTCGTTTTCAAACAGGTAAGGCATTAAGTCAACCTCTAACACGTAGGACGTTAAACGCCTTATACGCGTACCCACAACGAATTAAAATCAAATGGGATATGGCGGACGATTTAAATGACGATATTTGTTTACAAAATAGATACAATTTCTTTAAATACAATTTTCCGTTCATAGATTTTTTTGAGGACTTTCTTTTTACCAATAAACGTAAAACGGCCCCTGCTTATCCAGGAAAGTATTCAACGCAAGACTTTATTGACGGTTATTTAAACAAAATTGAGACATCAGAATTCTATTCAAAACAAACACAGCCGTTGCAGGATAGTATCGCAAACATTCCTGTTTATGCTGTTGTTAATGGTTTCGGTGAAGTTACAGTTAGTCAACCGCGACGCGGCAAATTTCCAGGCAACCGTTTGATTTCCGCACAAAAATACAACATCGCAGGCGCTTTTGATGCGGACGTTGTTAAATCTAAAGGTAGAGGTATTGGCTTGTTTTTTATGAATTTGGCCGATGCTGAATTATATATAAACGAAATGGGTATCGATGACATGGATGGCACTGAGTTCGCAGGTCTATCGATTCAATGTATCGGTTTAGACGCAGCTTATAGAATAACTCGTGAATCCCACCCCGGGTCAGATTTTCGTTTTGTACCTGATTATAGAGAAGTAACCAACTTACTTTCTGAACATATTGGCGAACCCGACCTGCTTATTGAAGATGAGCAACAACAACTAAGATTTCGAAACAGAGTAGTTCCTATAATAAAAGGATTCGGCAAACTTGGAAATTTTTTAACACCGTTTCGTACCTTTATCCTAACTAATGAATACTTTAAAGGTGTTCCGATTTATGTCGTGCAAGCGTTACCTAGTAACAGAAGTCTTTTACTCGAAGGGGCACATTTAACATTAGGAGAATTCGATGGTCTTTGGGGACGTCTGGTTAGAACAATAGATCGAGGTTTTGGTTTCGGTGCGAATTGGATTATGCAGGGCACTCTATCAAAAATGGGACAAAACGAAAATTTAAAAACATACGTATTTTTTGAAAGAGGGCAAGCTGACAGTTTCTGTAAATCTTTAGATCGAAAAGCTGTACGGTTGAAGGGTAGCCGCTCTTTCGTTGAGAACCTCGTTAGAAAACCAAAAATTATGATTCATAATTTAGAAGATTTTCTAGAATTGTGGGAAGACGCTATTTTAGATGAACAAGATGTTAAAGAAGCGAAAGTATTCATGAATGGTTTATTTAACTCAGAAAACATTTTTTTCGTTCCATCTACGAACGGAAATCAAGACTTTAGAAATCCCCCAGAAGTAGATAAAAAAGCACGCTATCAACAAGGTTTAAGATTACGCTGGAGCCAATTTAAAGGGTTTATGATGATCTTTTTTGGTCCTCAAGCTGGTTCATAAGCAATTAAAATCTTTCAAAATTTCAGCTATTTTCACCTCACCCCGTAGAAATGATACTATTTGACAAACTGTCGTTTTTTTTTATACTATTTAATTATCACGGGGCTGCTTCGGATTCGACATCTTGACCTTTTTTTATTTTTGTCCTCGGTTTATAAAACCGAAAAAAAAAAATAAGTGCAAATAACATCTTATCTTTTAATACAAGCGCAGCGACAAAGAATTCATCTTTAGTTTTCGCATAATACGTTTCTTGTATGTTCAGAGATTCAGTTTTGAATTAATTTCTGAAGTAAAAAAACTTTCGCACATATAAAAATACATATATGTAAAGAACTTAGTACAATATTTGTTTTTAGACACGTAAAGAAATAAACATTTAATGTTTAGATGGACGTGGGTTCAATTCCCACCAGCTCCACTGTACATTAGCATCTGTAGCCAAGTGGCCGAAGGCATCGGACTCATAATCCGCTTCTCATTGAGACAACGCTGGTTCGAATCCAGCCGGATGCATACAAGTAAATTTAGAAAATAAGATAATTTTGTTTTAATATACAATTTTTAAAGGCTAAGAGGGATTCGAACCCTCGTCACCCAGAATCGGAATCTGGTGCTCTGTCCACTGAGCTATAAGCCTATCCAATAAATTTTAATTCACTAAATTGAGTTTTCAGCTCTTCAATATTAATATCAGTTCTGTTTTTTCTCCAATAATTCATGATTTCAACGGTAGAATTTAAAATTCTAATTTTTTCAGAAGCAGTTATCCATTTCTTTGAATCTAGTTCAAGTTTTAGTTGCTCCCAAGCATCTGTTCGTGGCCAGAGATAATACGCTGTCACAGGTACAGTGTTATTGGCGGTCACTTGATCAATGGATAATCCTAAAAAATTTCCCGCATAAAAAACTTTTAATTCTAATTTTAACGTCACGTGATTTTTTATTAAAGTTGTATTTTTAGGATTTCATGCGAACATTTTAATTAAAGTTGCTCAAAAACTTTAGCTTTAATGAAAATATTTCGTACCGTATCCGTAGGCTGCGCACCTTGTTTTAATCTTCTTGTTATTTCTTCGAACTTTAAGTGAGTTTCATCTGTCATCGGGTTATAAAAACCTAATTCTTCAATTGAACGACCATTTCTCTTAGTACGACTATCCATCGCGACAATACGGTAGCAAGGTTGACCTTTTCGACCGTACTTTTTAAGTCTAAGTTTTATCATAGCAATTTTTAAATAAAATTAAACTGTTAATTTGTTTCTTCCCTTTCGTCTTCTTGCACTAATAATACGTCGGCCCGTTTTTGTTCCCATTCGGCTACGGAACCCTGATGTTCGCACTTTTTTTAAATAAGTTCCTCGAAGTGTTCGTTTTGTCATAATCTTTTCTTAAAAGGTTTGGCCGATTTACCAACTTGATTTTTGTAGTCCTGGAATAAGGCCATCATGAGCCATTTCACGTAAAACGTGGCGCGATAAGCCAAAATCTTTATAATAACCTCTACTACGGCCAGTAACCCAACAGCGATTGCGGTGACGAGATTGTGCTGAATTTCTTGGTATTCTTTCAAATTTTTTGTAAAGTTCAAGGCGTGCCGTAAACGAATCTACGTTTTGCAATTCTTTTTTTATTGTTTCACGTTTCACTGCGTGCTTAGCAATTAAACGTTCGCGCTTCTTTTCGCGCTGTATCATACTCTGTTTCGCCATTATTATTACGAGATGTTAATTATGTCAACTTTTAGATACAAATGGTCATTTGCGGCAAGTAAAAATTATCTACTAAAATGATAGAATCATTATGTAATAAAAAAAGATTTTTGTCAATATTTTACTTTGGTGTTGGTTCTACAAATTTTGTGTCATAATTTAAAATAGTTATTATTTACCTACTGTTAATTTTAGACATTTTTATATATTTTTGATGAGTCAAAAAAACGATAATTTTATTGATAAAACATTTACTGTTTTAGCCGACATTTTACTTAAGGTCTTGCCAGCAACAAAAGATGAAAAACAAGCCTTTTCTTATTATCGTTATGGTATGTCAGCGCAATCAAGTGGGGACTACGCCGAAGCACTCGAAAATTACTACGAAGCATTAAAACTAGAAGAAGATCCTTACGACCGAAGTTATATCTTGTATAACATAGGTCTGATCTACGGTAATAACGGGGATTATACAAAGGCTCTCGAATACTATCAACAAGCCCTCGATTTAAACTCAAACCTTCCACAAGCCTTAAATAATATCGCGGTAATCTACCATTACCAAGGAACAAAAGCGTCCGACAAAAAAGAATTTGAAACTGCGCAAAACATGTTCGAAAAAGCTGGTGGTTACTGGAAAAAAGCAATCCGTTTAGCTCCTAATAATTATATTGAGGCCCAAAATTGGTTAAAAATAACCGGTAAAATAAGTGAAAATGATCTTTAGTATAACTAAGGAATTAGGTTTTAAATATTTTGAAGATATCGCACGATAAATATCTAATCTCGTCTATGTCAACAAACAAATTAAATGATGCTCGTTGCTTACGTTAATATCCTGTAAAAACTTCTACCGCATTAGTAAGCATTCAAACAATTGCCAAGGAAATAAAATGGAAACCAAAACCGAACGTTGTTAATAGTCCATTAAAAAAAATAAACCGTACAAACAAGTCAGCCTTATTTTTATTGGTTATAGAAGTAAGTTTGATAGTATAATTAATGTATAAACTGATAAGATAAGTAATATTCATTCTTGTTTTCCGCAAAAGTCCGAATCTCAGAGGTTAGACTTAAACAAAAGACAGGTGTAAATTTACTTTTAATAATTTTCTACAAAAATAAATATGACTATCGCAATCGGCCAAAAGCAAGATCGTGGTGTTTTCGATCTTATTGATGACTGGCTAAAACGTGACCGTTTCGTTTTCGTTGGTTGGTCTGGTTTACTTCTTTTCCCTTGTGCATTCCTTGCAGTTGGTGGGTGGTTAACTGGTATTACATTCGTAACATCATGGTACACACATGGACTAGCAAGTTCATTCCTTGAAGGTTGTAACTTCTTAACTGCCGCTGTTTCAACTCCAGCAAACAGTATGGGTCACTCGTTACTTCTTATCTGGGGTCCTGAAGCGCAAGGTGACATTACTCGTTGGTTCCAAATTGGTGGACTATGGGCATTCGTTGCTTTACACGGTTCTTTCGGTGTAATTGGATTCTGTCTAAGACAGTTTGAAATCGCACGTCTAGTAGGTATTCGTCCTTATAACGCAATTGCGTTCTCTGGTCCAATTGCTGTATTCGTTACAGTATTCTTAGTTTACCCTCTAGGTCAAGCAAGTTGGTTCTTCGCTCCAAGTTTTGGTGTTGCAGCAATCTTCCGTTTCCTACTTTTCTTACAAGGTTTCCACAACTGGACTCTTAACCCATTCCACATGATGGGTGTAGCTGGTATCCTTGGTGGAGCACTATTATGTGCTATCCACGGTGCTACTGTAGAGAACACTCTTTTTGAAGATGGTGATGCAGCGAACACTTTCCGTGCGTTCACTCCAACACAATCTGAAGAGACTTACTCAATGGTTACAGCAAACCGTTTCTGGTCACAAATTTTTGGTGTGGCTTTCTCTAACAAGCGTTGGTTACACTTCTTCATGTTATTCGTTCCAGTAGCGGGTATGTGGACAAGCGCAATTGGTATTGTTGGTCTTGCGCTTAACTTACGTTCTTATGATTTCGTATCACAAGAGCTTAGAGCAGCAGAAGATCCTGAATTTGAAACATTCTACACAAAAAACAACCTTCTAAACGAAGGTATCCGTGCATGGATGGCAGCACAAGATCAACCTCATGAAAACTTCATCTTCCCTGAGGAG
>MDSY01097173.1_pt1 | contig 16155 bp, 17 predicted proteins | sample 811131 | NCBI WGS metagenome assembly MDSY01 (sample SAMN05326643, study PRJNA326480) | marine metagenome | isolation source: seawater | place: Atlantic Ocean: South West | collected 2010
GTAGTTACCTTTTCTTGTGTGAACTACCTCATATTTATCTTGACTTGCATTAAAGTTTTTAACTTGAACATCAAGTAATTCGCCAAGTCTTCCTCCAAATGCATGCCACCAATTGATTGTAGTTTTTGCTTCAGCATTTGCGTGTGAAAAAAGTGCAAATATACTGAAAACAAAAAATAGTTTTTTTAGTGATTTCATTATTTTTCCTTTGTTTGTTTTATAAATAATTAATTATTTTGAAAAACTTAGCAGAACTATTGACCTCATAATAGAGGTAATTACTCAATAAGATGTTTAAATTTTATAAAAAAGTTCTAGCGTAGGTTTAAATTTTTGCAAATTCACCGCCTTTTCTAAACCTCCAAAGCCATTTTGACATAGCTTGTTGAACATCAGTTGGTTTTATATCTAAATCTTTAATGGTTAAATGATTGTTAGAAACAATATTATCCGCTTCATTTAAAATTTCACACTGGTCTTTAGTTAGCAAAGGTTTTGGCATGATACTAAATAAAGTTGCTTGTATTTTTGCTAGCGGCATGGGCATCTCAACAATAAATCTTTTTTTACCTATCGTGCTAACTATAGATTTTACCATATCTTTAAAACTAATTATTGTCGGTCCACCAATCTCATAGATCTTTCCTTCATTTTTTTTTATTTCAATAGCTTTAACAATCGTAGTTGCCACATCGTCTACTAAGATAGGTTGAAATTTATAATTAGGTTTGACGACTGGAATTACAGGAAAAAAACTTAATTTTGCAAAAAGGTTAGTAAAATTATCTTCGTTACCACAAACTACGCTTGGTCTAATAATTACTGTGTTTTTAAAATTTTCTAACGCTTTTTGTTCTCCCTTGAACTTTGATTGCTGGTAAAGTGAATTTGAATCTGCCTTAGCTCCTACAGCACTAACATGAATAAATTTTTTTACTTCTGATTCTGAGCAAAATTTTGCAATAAGACCTGGTAACTCAGAGTGCATATTAGCAAATTTTTGTTTTCTATTTTCAAAAAGAATTCCGATTAAGTTAATAACAATATCCGAGTTTTTAATTGCTTCTTTGATTTTTGAAAAGTCCTCCGGGTTAAAATTTATAAATTCAATTGCTCCTGGGGGTGCCTGTGTTTTTAAATAACCTTTTAAATAAGCATTCCTTGTTGGAATAATGCATTGAAAATTCTTTTCAGTCATTTTTCTGACAAGATATCTTCCTATAAATCCACCGCCGCCAAGGATTGTTGCTATTGGGTAATTATTCATGGTATTCAAGATAGTTATATGAAAATACACAAGATTCAAGGGGACATAAGTTCAGAAGTTGCAAATTCATTTAAAGATAGTGTTGCTATTGATACTGAGGCAACAGGCTTGTTAATTCCAGAGCGTGATAAATTAAGTTTAGTTCAAGTTTGTGGTGATGGAGGTGAAGTTTATATTATTCAACCAGACCGAACTAATTACAAAATGCCTAACTTAGCTTCAGTTTTAGAAAATGATAAAATTCAAAAAATTGGCCACTTTTTAAGGTTCGATAAAAGTGCCCTTGAGTATTTTCTAAAATGCAAAATGAATAATATTTTTTGCACAAAAATAGCTTCTAAAATTTGTAGAACATACACGGATTCTCACGGACTAAAAAGTTTAGTTCAAGAGTTTTGTAATAAAAAATTAGACAAAAATCAAGGATCGAGTGACTGGAATAAAAATATTAACGATCTTAGTGATAAGCAATTAGAGTATGCTGCCAATGATGTGATTTATTTGCATAGAATTAAGAATGAATTAGAAAAAATGTTAGAAAGAGAAAATAGAATGGATATTTATAAAAAATGTTTGGAGTTCTTAGATACAAGAATAGAATTAGATCAAAAAGGATTTAAATTTTCAATATTTGAGCATTAATGAATAAAGTTAATTATATTTCTGTTGCAAAAAAAGCTGCCGCTATTCAGATAGCTGAGCTTAAAAAAATAAATAAAATTTTCAATAAATCATTTGTACAAGCTGTCGATCTCATGGCTAACTGTAAAGGTAAAGTTGTTTGTGCAGGTATTGGAAAAAGTGGTTTAATTGCAAGAAAAGTTGCGGCAACACTATCATCTGTTGGAATTTCCTCATTCTTTCTAAACCCAAGTGAGGCTAACCATGGTGATCTTGGTCAAATTGATAAAAGAGATTTACTTTTAGTTCTTTCATACTCAGGTAACACTTCTGAAATTTCAAATATGCTAAGATATGCAAACCGTTTTAATATTAAAATTATTGGTGCTGCCTCCAAGAAAGATAGCTTGCTGCTAAAGGCAAGTGACGTAAAATTACTACTTCCACAAGTTAAAGAGTCGGATCCGACTGGCATGGTACCAACAACCAGTACAAGTATTACATTGTTGTTAGGTGATTGTCTGGCTGTTGCACTTATGAACAAAATGAGTTTTTCAAAAGAAAGATTTAAAGTTTTTCATCCAGGTGGCAACATTGGACAAACTTTATTATTGGTAAAAGATATTATGATCACAGGCAAAAAATTGCCTGTGATCAATGTTAACAAAAATATCTATGAAGCTACTAGAGTCATTGACCAAAAAAAACTCGGTTTAGTTGTTGTCGTTGAAAAAAATAATGTTAAAGGTATCTTAACCGATGGAGACGCTAGAAGAGGGATTAAATATTACTCTAAAAATGATAATTTAAAAAAGTTTATGACCCCTAACCCTTTATTTATTTCAGAAACTTCGCCAGCTTCAAAGGCATTATCTTTAATGAATGACAGAAAAATTACGAGCTTACTGGTTGCTTCAGAAAAAGAATTCAATAAAACCAGATCAAATAGAAAACTAAAGGGTATTGTACATATCCACTCTCTATTACAATACGGTATAAAGTGACCAGCAGAAAAAAAAAAATTAGATTAATACAGGTTATTATCTTCTTAATCGCTTCGATTCTCCTCTTTAGTACATATCGAGATACAGATGAAAAAATTATAGAAACAGTAAAAAGCGAAGTAGTGATGGATGATACTAATAATAGCTTTAGCGATATTCAATATTCAGGATTTGATTTAAATGGAAATCGGTATACTTTACAAGCCGGTACAGCAAATTTTAAAACTGAGGAACCTGAATCTATTAATATGAAGAATGTAGTAGCAAATTTTTATTTAAAGGATAATACTGTCTTAAAAGTAGTTAGTGATGAAGGACTTTATAATAATATAACCTTAGATATGAATTTTAGAAAAAATGTAAAGTCGACTTATTCAGCTAATACTTTACTTTCTAACCAATTAACTTATTCAAATACTGAGGGTAAACTTATCGTCACTGGTAATGTAAGGGGAGAAAGTGTAGAAAAAGGAGAATTTTTCGCTGACAATGTAGAGTATGATCTAACAAGTAAAATTTTAGATCTTTCAATGTTTGATAAAAAACAAGTACAAATAAACGTAAAAAACTAAAAATTAATGAAAAAAGGTTTTAGGATAATTAAATTCAAGAAAGACAAACCAGTTTTTCAAATTAAGAATGTTAGTAAATCATACGATGGGCGCCCAATTCTAAAAAAAATTAGTATGGACCTTTATCCCGGTGAGTGTGTTGGTTTATTAGGACCAAATGGATCTGGAAAATCAACTTTATATAGCACAATAATAGGTGAAACTTATGCTGATGCTGGAAAAATATTAATTAACGGAAAAGAAATTCAAGAAAGACCTATTCACCTGAGATCAAAAGCAGGTATAGGTTATCTTAGTCAGCAAAGATCAGTATTTGCAATTAGCGTATATGATAACTTGTTAGGAATTTGTCAGCTTTCTATTAAAGGAACTGCTAATCAAATAAAGATGACTGAGCAATTGCTTGATGAGTTTAATTTACAGCACTTAAGAAGTATTCATGCTTCTAATTTATCAGGTGGTGAGGTACGAAGACTTATGCTAGCACGTTTACTAATTAACAAACCAAGTGTTGTATTGCTAGATGAACCTATGGCTGCTTTAGACCCAATTGTAGTGCAAGATATTCAAAAATATATATTAAAACTACAAAATTTTGGCTGTGCTATTTTGATAACAGATCACCAAGTTAACAATTTATTTGATATTGTAGATAGAGCTTATGTACTTGGTGAACAGTCAATTATTGCTCAGGGCACCCCAGCTGAAATATTAAAATCTTCAAAAGCGATAGAGTTATATTTTGGGCCATCCTATCGAGCTTAATTCTCATGCTAAATAAAAGTTTTTCGATCAACACATTTAGCCAGATCAAACCTTATAATAAAACTATTATTATCGACTCTGATAAATCTATTTCTATTAGGTCTTTTTTAATAGGAGCTATTAGCCATGGTATTTCAGAGGTTAAAAATGTTTTAGAATCTGAGGATGTCTACTCTTGTATTGATTGCTTAAAAAAATTAGGTGTGAAAATAAAAAAAATAAAAGAAAAGCATTATTTAGTTTATGGCAAGGGTTTAGGTTCCTTTTATGCTAAAAAAAATACAGTTTTAGACTGTGGAAACTCAGGTACCACCGCGAGGTTACTACTGGGATTACTATCAACTAACCCAGAAATTCAAGTTAAAATTAAAGGAGATAACTCTTTGAACAAAAGAAATATGGGCAGACTTATTAGCCTTATGAGCGAATTTGGAGCTACTTTCTTGCCAGAGAATAAGTCGAACTTTCCAATAACCTTAATTTCCTCAGAGATACCAATTGGTATTGAATATAAAGCGGGTGTATCTGCGCAACTTAAAAGCGCGGTAATACTTGCGGGGCTCAATGCTAATGGTGTTACTAATATCACTGAAGAAAAAGAAAGTAGAAATCACACTGAGAATCTGCTTTTAAAAACTTCAAAAATATTAAAGATAAAAAAAAATAAAAAAAAACAAAACCTAATTAAAATTTACGGCAAAGGATATTTAAATGCTTTAAAAATTAATGTAGGTGGAGACCCAAGCTCGGCTGCTTTTTTCACAGCCCTAACTTTACTTACACCAAATGCTAGTTTGAAAATTAAACATGTAGGCTTAAACCCAAGGAGAATTGGATTTTACAAACTTCTAAAAAAGAATGGTGCAAAAATAGAATTTGCAAATATTAAAAAAATTAATCATGAACTCATAGGTGATATTAATATCAGGAGTAGTAAGCTCAAGCCTATTAAAGCAAGTTCAATTTATTACGTTTCAGCTACCGATGAATATCCAATACTTTTTATTATTGCAGCGTTAACAAAAGGGCAATCTGTTTTTAAAGGTATAGAGGGCTTAGCAAATAAAGAAAGTAATAGGATTGAGGAAATGAAAAAAATATTAATTCAAATAGGTGTTAAGTGTAAAACAAATAAAAATGAAATGAAAATTTTTGGAAACCCAAAAATTAAAAAAGCTAATACAAAGATTCAAGTTCCTAATTTAGGTGATCACCGTATCTGTATGAGTGCAATGATCTTGTCTTTAGTTACTGGTTTAAAAGCAGAAATAAAAAACTTTGAAACAGTTAAAACATCTTCACCTTCATTTTTAAAAATTATTAAATTACTAGGAGGAAAATTTGAAATTAAAAAAAAATCATAAATTAATTGTCGCAGCAGATGGATCAGCTGCAAGTGGTAAAACCACAGGTGCAAAAATAATATCAAAAAAATACGGCTTAATGTTTTTATCTTCAGGCTTGCTATATCGCTATGCAAGTTTTCAATTATTAAAAAACAAACCTAAGAATAGAATTAATTTTCTTAAAAAATGTTTTAAAAAATTAAGTTTACAAAAATTAAATAATAAAAATTTACACCATCCAGAAATTTCATCATACACCTCGATTATTGCTAAAGAAAAAAAAATTAGGATTATTTTAAAGGCATTTCAAAAGAAGTTTGCCAAAAAAAACAACAAGGTGTGCATTGAGGGAAGGGACATTGGGACAGTAATCCTACCGCATGCAGACATAAAATTTTTCTTTAAGTGTAGTTTAGATGTTGCTGCAAAAAGAAGATTCAAAGAACTTAAAAAAAACAATAAGAAGATTAAACTCGCTGAAGTTAAAAAAGCTATGCGTATACGTGATAATTTAGATAAAAAACGTAAAAATTCTCCTTTGATTCAAGCTGAAAATGCGGTAATTGTGCGAACTGATAAATTAAAAAATATCACAGGCATGGTAAATAAAATGTCTGAAAAAATCGAAAAAAAAATTAAAGACAAATATGGCAGTTGAAACAACTAATCAGGAACTATCTAGCTCTCAAAAAGAGTTTGAAACCTTATTAAATGCCGATTTTAAAGATCGTAAGCTAAAAGAGAACGAAATCATCAAAGCCACTGTAACTGAGATTACAAAAAATTTTATTGTTGTAGACTGTAAGGCGAAGATGGAAGGGATGATACCTATCGAAGAATTTAAAAACGATGATGAGTTATCAAAGTTAGAGGTTGGTTCTAAAATTGAGGTTTACTTAGAGAGAATCGAAAGTTTTAAAGGAGAAATTGTAATCTCAAGAGAGAAGGCAAGAAGAATGAATGCGTGGAACAGAATGGAAAAGGTTTTTGCAACAGGCGAGGAAGTTACAGGATACATTACGGGACGTATAAAGGGGGGCTTTATTTGCACAGTTGACAATCTTCCTACTTTTTTACCTAACAGTCAAATAGACGTTCGCCCACTAAAAAAATTCGATCACTTAATGAATGTTCCTTTGAAGGTTATTGCTACAAGAATTGATAAAATTAGGGGAAATGTTTGTACGAGCCGAAGAGCAGTTTTAGAAAAAAGTAAAGACGTTGAAGCTAAAGAAGCACTAAAAAACCTAAAAGAAGGTGATGTTATCGATGATGCAAAAGTCAAGGCTACTACAGACTGGGGAATATTTTTAGACATAAAAGGTATTGACGCTCTTTTACACGTATCAGATTTATCACATGGTCGTGTTAAAAAACCTGCCGACCTAGTAACTATTGGTCAGACTATGAAGGTTAAGATAACTAAAATTGATAAAGAAACTAATCGTGTTTCGGCATCTGTTAAGGCATTAACTGAGGACCCATATGATAGCTTAGAAAAAAAATATAAAATTGGCTCTATCTATACAGGAACAGTCACTAAATTGATGGATTACGGTGCATTTGTAAGATTAGAAGATGGTATAGAGGGTTTAATTCACAGTTCTGAATTGTCGTGGACAAATAAAAATGTTCAGCCATCGAAAATTTTGTCATCATCGCAAGAAGTTAAAATCAAAATTGTTTCAATTGATAGTAGTGCTAAAAGAATTTCATTATCATTTAAAGAAACTCTTAAAAATCCATGGAAAGAAGTCGAAGATAAGATAGGCGCAACTATTGAAGTAACAATCAATAATATTACTGATAAAGCTATCTTTGCTGATTTAGATAATGGCTTAACAGGCATGTTACATTTTCGAGAGCTTTCGTATAATGAGCAGGATCAAGATTTAACAAAATATAAAAAAGGTCAAAAAATTAGTGTCAAAATTATAGAATTAAAAGACGATAAATTGAGATTCTCAATAAGAGCACTAGGAAAAGATCCTTTTGACTGGTTTAAAGAAAACAAAAAGAAAGAAGGTTCGGTCATAACTACAAGAGTTCATGAGGTGCTGAAAACTGGAGTTAAGGTTTCTGTAGATTCAGAAAAAAATATTATTGTAATGATTAAAAAAAACCAATTAGCGAAAGAATCTGCTGACGCAAGACCTGAAATTTTTGTTCCGGGTAATGCGTTAGATGCTATGATTACTGGACTAGACATTGCAAAAAGAGATGTGGCTTTAAGTGTTAAGGCGGCACAAATATATGAAGAAAAGAGTTTAGTTGCAAAATTTGGTGAAGGAGCTGCTAAATCTGGAGCAACATTAGCCGGTATTTTCCAAAAAGCTTTGGGTAAAAAACCAGTTAAAAAGAAAAAAAAAGAAGAAGAATAGTACTTGGTTAAATCAGAAATCATCAAACAACTTCATAAAAAACACCCTACTTTAAAGCGTACACAAATCGAATCTATCTTTGATATTATGTTTGATACAATTTCAGATAGCTTAGTTAAAGAGAAACCAGTTGAATTAAGAGATTTTGGAAGATTCTCATTAAAAACTATTAAAGCTAGGCACAATGCTCGTAACCCTAGAACAGGTGAAATCATCTACATTCCTGAAAAGAAAAAAGTTTCCTTTAAAATGTCAAAACATTTAAAACAAGAGATAAACAAGAATAAAAAAAAATGAGAAAAAATATATTCTTAGCCTTAGATTTCGATTCCTTTAATAAAGCTTTAGAAGTTACTGAAAAAACTAAAGATCATTTAGCTGGAATTAAAATAGGATTAGAACTTTATAGCTCTATTGGTTTAGCTGGAGTTAGAGAATTTGAAAAATTTAATTTACCTATTTTTTTAGATACCAAAATATTTGATATTCCGAATCAAGTAGCAAAAACTATAAAAATTATATCAAGAGTTAAATCTATTCAGTATTTTACTATACACGCGTTAGGTTCTTTGGAAATGTTAGAGACAGCACAAAAAACAGCAGCTGGTACTAATTTGGAATTTTTAGCAGTAAGCATCTTAACCTCATGGAATAAAAATAATCTAGAACAAATTGGAATTTCGCAAAACGTAGAAGATCAGGTTAAAACACTAATTGAACTTGCCTGCAAAGCAAAGCTCTCGGGAGTTATTGCTTCTGCTCAAGACATTGCTCTCGCACGTGATATATCAAAAGATATCAAAATTTTCTGCCCTGGTATTAGAGATGACCAAAACGTCCATGATCAAAAAAGAACTTTGAGCTATAAAGAGTTTAGTGTTATTGCAGATGATAAATGTTTTGCTGTAATCGGCAGGCCTATTTATGAAGGCGATCCCTTAGAAAATATTAAAAAGATTATTAACTCAGCAAAATAATGCAAGCGAAGGTATGTGGTCTGACAACTGCTGAACAAGTTGAAACATGTGTTTCTCATGGAGCAAATTTTTGCGGTTTTATCTTAAACTATCAAAAAAGTCATAGGTATATTAACTACCAAATAGCTAAAAAAATAACTGACGTAAAAAAACATAACGCTTATTATGTTGGTGTTCTAGTTAACCCCTCCAAGGAAGAGCTTACAATGTTTTCTAATCTTAATTTAGATTATTTTCAAATTTATGGAAATTACTCAAAAGAACAGTTAAATGAAATCAAAACAAACTATAAAAAAAAAATAATCATGTCACTTCAAATCAAAGATAAACAAGATGTTTTGAAATATAAAATTTATGAAAAAATAGCAAATATTATCCTCTTTGATAGTTCTGGTTTGCACCAATCTTTGAGTTGGGATTATACTTGGATTCAACAAGTTCCTTCTTCAATTAAAAAAATGCTAGCAGGAAATATTGATATTGATATGCTTGAAAGCTTAAAAAATATAACAGATATTGTGGATGTTTCTGGAGCTTTAGAAACAGATAAAGTAAAAGATTTAAATAAAATCAAAAATTTTTTAAACAAAATAAAACAAATTAATGATTAAAATAAATAAAAAAATTCTTTTAATAGATCAACACGATAAAAATGGAATGTACGCTAAAAAATTTGGTGGTTCATACGTTCCTGAGACTTTAAAACAACCTATTGAAGATCTTGCTAAACTTTTTCAAAAATTGCGTTTTGATAAGAAATTTATAAAAGAGAGGGATTATTATTTTGAAAATTATATAGGTGTTCCCACTCCTTTTATTAAATTACAAAATTTAACTAGGCATCTTGGTGGGGCTCAAGTCTGGGCGAAAGTAGTTTCAGAAGCTAATGGTGGAGCTCACAAAATTTATAACGCTACGGTACATTGTTTGATTGCAAAGAAAGCCGGTAAAAAATACGTAGTTGGGGATACAGGAGCGGGATATGCAGGAAAAATGCTTAGTATGGCAGCAAAAAAATTTGGTCTGAAATGTAAAATTTTTATGGGTGCAAAAGATATAAGACGTCAAAAACCAAATGTAGATGCTATGAAAAAAAATGGGGCTGAGGTAATACCAGTTTACTCTGGCAGTCAAACACTTGTAGATGCAGTAAGTGAATGTATGCGTTACTGGGTTGCTAACTGTCAAAATTCTCATCTCGTTGTTGGAAGTACAGTTGGTCCTAATATTTTTGTTAAAATTTGTGCTTGGAGTACAGCTCAAATCTCAAGAGAACTAATGATCCAAATGAAAAATGTCTTTGGTAGAGTTCCTCAAAAAGTAAAGTTAATAAATTGTGTTGGTGGAGGAAGTTCTGCTATGGGATTTTGGAATGAGTTTATGGATTACAATCCCAAACAAGTTGAATTTATTGGTGTGGAGGCTGGTGGTCCAAAAAATAGTAAACATCATGCTGCCCCATTGTCCAATAATGCAAAGATTGGAATACTGCATGGTGCTAAACAATATGTCATGCAGAATAAAGAAGGTCAAATTAGTGAAACTAGCTCTATTTCAGCTGGACTGGACTACCCTGGAATATCACCTCTTCATTGTTTTTTAAAAGATGCAAAAAGAGCAAGATATACTTCTGCAACGGATGAGGAAGCGTTAGCTGCTTTTCAAACAGTAACTAAGTTGGAAGATATTTCTCCCTCCTTAGAGCCATCACATGCTTTTGCTGAAGCTATTAAACTTGCACCTAAATTAAATTCTTCAGTAGTAATTGTTGTAAACAGTTGTGGAGACTCACAAAAAGATAAGTTTATTATTAAAAAAAGCTTAGGAATCTATAAAAGATGAATTCTAAAATTTTTGAAGCCTTTGAAAAATGTAAAAAAGAAAATAGACCGGCATTATTAACTTACACGGTTGGGGGCGACAACACTAAAAATAAATCATTAGAAATTATCAAATCTATAGCTCAACACGCAGATATTATTGAGTTGGGTTTTCCTCACAACACGCCCGTAGCTGATGGAGGGCAAATTCAAGAAAGCTCACACCGTGCTTTAAAAAATGGCATTAAGTTAAATGATATTTTTAAAATTGTTAAAAATTTTAAAAAAAGTAAGTTCGCTAAACCTTTAATTTTGATGGGTTATTTCAATCTAATTTTGCAATATGGTCAAATATCTTTTCTTAAACAGTGTAAAAAAGTAGGCGTAGATGGATTAATTATCGTAGATTTACCCTATCCAGAAAATAAGCTTTTCGCCAGTAAATGTAAAAAGTACTCTGTGAACTTTGTTCAACTTATCTCACCTACTACTACAACTGAAAGAATAAAAAAAATTATTAATGATTCACATGATATGATCTATTATATAAGTATGCTTTCAACAACAGGTGGAAAACTAAAAGTTTCTTCTAAGAAAATTCTTGAAAATTATAAACGAATAAAAAGAATCAATCCTAAGAAAAATTTAGTTATCGGTTTTGGAATAACAATTAAAACTATAGCATCTTTAAAAAATACAGATGGATTAGTTGTAGGTAGCCAGTTGTGTAAAGAAATCACGAGATCCTTGAAATTACGTCAAAATCCTGTCACAAACTTAAATAGAATGGTATATAATTTGAAAAGGAAAATTAATTGAACTGGATTACAAAATTTATTAAACCTAAAATTGCTTCTTTATTTAAGAAAAAAACAGCAGATTCTGAACATGTTTTATGGACTACTTGTGAATGTAAGAATTTAATTTACAAAGAAGATTTACAAAAAAATTTAAATTGCTGTCCTAAATGTGGAGCACATCACAAACTAACATGTATAGAAAGGTTTGAAATTTTTTTTGATAATAAAGAATTTGATTTAATTCCAACGCCACTACCTAAAGATGATCCAATTAATTTTATTGACAAAAAAAAATATATAGACCGACTTAAATCAGCTCGTAAAACAACTAAACAAAATGATGCAATTGCTATCTCAACAGGTAAGGTAAATAACATTGAAGTAACTGTTGGTGCACAAGATTTTAGGTTTATTGGAGGGTCATTTGGTGCGGCATCAGGAGAAGCTTTTATTCATGGTATTCAGCATGCTATTGATAATAAAAATCCTTTTATTTTCTTCTCGTGCTCTGGCGGTCAGAGATTAATGGAGTCTGCAGTTGCTTTGATGCAAATGAGTAGAACTGTGCTTGCAGTTAATGAGTTAAAAAAACATAATTTACCTTATATTGTAGTTTTGACAAATCCCACAACAGGTGGTGTTACAGCTTCCTGGGCAATGCTAGGTGACATTTTAATCGGTGAAAAGGGAGCTGTTATAGGTTTCGCTGGTCGTCGTGTGATTCAAGATACTGTACGTGAAACTTTGCCACTTGAATTTCAAAGTGCGGAATGGGTCAAAGATCACGGAGGGATAGACCTTGTAGAAGATCGAAAAAACTTAAGAAATACAATTAGTACATTGATAAGTGTTTTATTGAAAAAAGAAGAGACACAAGCTAATACTGACGCAACAAATGTTGTCACACTCGATAAATCTCTACAAAAATCTACAAAAGCGTTATAGCCGTAGAATTAATCTAGACCTTGAGCGTATCCAAAAAGTTTTAACTTTACTTCGCTTTCCACACTTAGAATTAAAAAATCCTATAAATGTTTTGGGTAGTGATGGAAAAATGAGTACTCTAACCTCTTTAAAATATTTCTTAGAGGCTAATAAAAAAAAAATAACAGCATTTACCAGTCCACATCTTTACAATATGAGGCACAGGTTTTGGTTAAAGGACAAATATATCTCAATTAAAGAAATAAAAAAATATACAAAAATTATAGAAACCACTGGTTTGAAATTAACATTATTTGAATTATTAACTTGTATTTATATTCTGGCAGCCAAAAATAAAAAAAAAGTTGATTATCATTTAATAGAGGCTGGTCTTTTATTTAAAAAAGATAGTACTAATTTATGGACTGAACCTAGAGCTCAAATAGTAACTAATATTAATTTTCAACATCAAGACTGGGTAAAACCAAAAACCTTAAAAGAGATTTGTAAACAGAAATTAGATTCTCTTTCACAAAACACAACGATTTACATAGGAAAGCAAGACCCTAAAACCTTACGTGTTATAAGAAGTATTTTAAAGTTTAATAAAAGTAAGCAAATTTATGCCTCAAACTTTAAGGTTAAGAAAATTAAAGATTACTACCTCTATAAAGATAAAAAAAATATTATTCCTATAAGATCTAAAGATATTCATTCTGAAGGATTAATTAATAATTTAGCTCTTGCTATTAAAATAGCTTTAGATTTTGGAGTCCCTAAAAAAACTATTGTTAAAACAATTCCTAAGATTCAATTCGAAGGGAGAGTCCAGTATCTGACAGGGGGTAAATTAAAAAAGTTATTAAGTTCAAATGAAAAATTGTTAATTGATGGCTGCCACTCTACGGCGAGTGCTAAAAACTTATATAATTATCTCAAGACAATAAAAGAACCTATCTATGGTGTTTGGGGTATGCAAAAAAATAAACTTCCAAATAAATTTATTAAATCATTTAATAAAATATTTAAAAAATTGATTACTGTCACAATACCAAATGAACCTAGTGCATTAAAAGCAGATGAATTAAAAAAAATAGGAAAAAAATATGTATCAACTAGTGCAGCGAATAATATTCAAACCGCTTTAAGACAAATATCGTCCAAAGAGAATAAAACAATTGTAATCTTTGGAAGTTTATATTTAGTAGGAGAGATTCTAAGCAAGAATTAAATATTATCTTCAATCCAAGAAACAATATTTGATTTTGTCGTGGCACCAACTTTAGTTGCTTTTAGTTGACCATCTTTAAACAATAACATTGTTGGAATTCCTCTTACGCCATATTTTGTAGGAGTATTAGGTTCTTCATCAATATTATGTTTAGCTATAACTACTTTATCTTTCATTTCATCTGAAATTTCTTCAAGTACTGGGCTAATTTGCTTGCAAGGTCCACACCACTCAGCCCAAAAGTCAACTACAGTTGGTATGGATGCTTTTACAACATCTGTTTCGAAACTTTCGTCTGTAATTTTTTTTGTAGACATTATTTATAAATAAGTGTTTTTTAATTAAAGTCAACTACACAGCGTTATAAAATTTTTCCATTTCTTCAACATATATATTAATGTCGTTTAATATAGTCAACTTGTCTGGTTGTCCTTCTCGCTCAAACTTTTCTCTTAATGTGTCAATCTCAGAATATGTTCTTGGAATTGTGTTCCATTTTTCAGAACTAGTGCTTAAAAGTCTTTTAGCAATTGTCTTATGAATTTGATTATATTCAGTCTTAGGAAGTATTTCCGGTTTTTCTTCGTAAATTAAACGTCTGCCAAAATAGTGAAGTCTTTCGTCTTTTAGCTTGTCTAGGATAGAAAGCTTGTTTTCCCATTCTGCTTTATGAAATTCAGGCATAATTCTATTATCTTCGGCGCTAGTGAACTTGGTATAAATACTCTCTTCTTCATATACATCCTCTTGTGACCTAGTTTGTTCTTTTTCTTCAGCTTCATCTTGTAAAATTTGACTTATTTTCTCTGCAAATTGTTTATGATCTTTTATAAGCTTAGCTCTAGCTACTAATTTTTCCTCTCCTATCATCTTATATTCATCAAACTCCTTTCCGTAAGAAGGATTCATGATAACTGGATGTTTGTTATGTCTAACTGTTCTTAAAAATTTAGGATTTTTACCCATTGCAACTTTTAAGGCATTAGGTGGCATATCTAGATAAATACTAGGGTCATGTTTTAAGTCAAAACATTTTGGCCACTGATATTTGGGATGTTGGCAAACAAAAGCTTGTATATAAGGTCTACTTTTTCCATAAAAATATTCATTTGTACAAAAATAAAGTTCTTTTTTTATAACTTCTAAAGTTGAATCTTTGTTAGTTGTTAGTTGACTTGCCTGCCAAACACTTGGGGCTTTTTTTGAAATAATTTTTGCAATACCTAAAGTTGCAATTACATCACCTATAGCACTATGAGCGTCAGCGTGTTTTATTCCATTAAGTGGGGCCATTTGATCTAATTTATAAACTGCGTTTCCTTTTGGGCTTATAGAATTTTTAAGAGTGTTTGGGTAATAAAGATTTGCAGCTCTTGCTAGGTTAAGTAGATCACCTCTATTATTTCCACTTGTGCTCGTTAAATAAGGATATTCTAGTGTTTGAAATAATGTTGTTCTTAAGAATTCTTCATCAAAATCTATACTATTAAAACCTATAAATGTGGCCTTACCCCAACGCTTTAATGTTTCAACAAGCTGTCTAATCATTTCATAATGAGAAAGATTTGCTCCTTTTAACATTTTTGGTGAAGATTTATTTACAATGAGAGCCATGGCCTCTGGAATAATACTTGGACTAAGTCTACATCTTGCTTCGTAACGATCTAGTTCTTCTAAATTATCATTAGTTAAAATAGCTCCAACCTGAATTATCTGACCCCAAGATTTATTGGATGAGCTGGTTTCAAAATCGTAAAATACAAAATTTGACATTAGGAAGCTATAAGTAATTGATTAATTAATTTTTTCAATCTTTTCTTCAATTGAATCTTCTACCTGTCCATAGCTACTTGCTGGACTTGTCGGTTTAGGTGAATCGTCATCATTACTACCATTACTATTTGGATCTTTAATATTTTCTAAAGTACGCATAATAGATCTCCCGTCACGGCCAAATAGATCGGTTGCTTTCATTGCTTCGTCTAATTTTTTTCTAAGAATAGTTATACCCGCAAAATGTCTTTCAAACCTTGCTGTAATGTTCCGAAGATCACCATAAATTTGCGTTGCGTTCTTTTGTACTTTTAGAGTTTGAAAACCTAAATGATAAGATTGAAGTAAAGCAGATAGTGTATTTGGCCCCGCTACCGTTACTTTGTATTCAGTCATAAGTTCTTGTAACAATAATTTTTTTGATTTTGGATCTCTGTAACTAGATAATTCGGCAAACAGACCCTCTGTTGGAGCGTAGACTATTGCAAAATCTGTTGTTTTTGGTGGTGCAATATATTTCTCACTTACAGCCTTAGCTTTATTTCTGTAGGCCGTAGCTAGAACTTTTCTTGCTTCTGCTAAAGCTTCTTTGTCATTGTTTTGAAAAGCATCATCAATAGCTTTATATTTTTCTATAGGCCAGTGACTATCAACTGGAACTAAAACATCTTCAA
>MDSY01049199.1_pt1 | contig 16150 bp, 19 predicted proteins | sample 811131 | NCBI WGS metagenome assembly MDSY01 (sample SAMN05326643, study PRJNA326480) | marine metagenome | isolation source: seawater | place: Atlantic Ocean: South West | collected 2010
ATAAATATTATACATGGAGAATGTTTTTTTCCTTGCTCAAACATATCTCTTACTCTTGATGCACCTACTCCAACAAACATTTCAACAAAATCTGATCCTGATATTGTAAAAAAAGGAACTCCCGCTTCTCCTGCAATAGCTCTGGCTAACAATGTTTTACCAGTTCCTGGAGGACCAACTAACAGACAGCCTCTTGGAATTTTTCCTCCCAATCTACTAAATTTTTTAGGATCTCTTAAAAATTCTACGACTTCTTCTACTTCTTCTTTTGCTTCTTCTACTCCTGCAACATCATTGAAAGTTACTTTTCCTTTTAATTCATTCATCATTTTTGCTTTTGATCTTCCAAAGCCCATGGCCCCACCTTTTCCTCCTTGCATCTGTCTCATAAAAAATATCCAAACTGCAATTAATAATAACATTGGAAACCATGATAATAGAACTCCAAGTAGTGAAGGCATTTTTTCATCGGTTGGCGCCGCAGAAATACTAACTCCTCTTTCAGAAAGTTTTTCAATTAAGTTTGGATCATTAGGTGAATAAGTAGAAAATTTTTTTCCATCTGACATTATTCCATTAATATTGTTGCCTTGTATTTCTACTTGAACAACTCTTCCATTTTCAACTTCTGATAAAAATTCTGAAAATATAATATCGTTTTTTTGATTTACAGAGTTTTGAGGTGATTTAAACATATTATATAAACCTATTGTCAGAAAGACAATTATGACCCACATAATTAAATTTTTAAAATTCATAAGTATAAATTAAGAATTATTCTATATTAAACAAGTGTCAAATTGTGACATTTTTAATTTTTTTTGCTTTTTTCTGCATAAATAATCCATGAATTGTTCAATTTTTCAATAATACATCCTGATAAAGTCATCTTATTTAGTTTTTTTGATTTTATTCTATTTAGAACGTTTGAAATACTTTTGCCCCTTGGTGAGTAATATTTGCCACTTATTTTTTTTAAAATTTCTCCGAACGACCTAAATGTTACTTCATTCGGTTGTTCAAAAAATTCATTTCTTATCATACATTTAATTTTATTATTAGATATTGATAAGTTTGAGTTTAATCTCATATTTTCTTTAACATAATGATCAATTGTTACATTTGAATCTGATAAATTTTTAATTGTCATTTTCAATTTTTTTTCATTTAATCCCTCTTTTTTTAAATTATTAATTAATTGTCTAATTCTAATTCTTTTAAAATATTTATTTTCATTAGAGGGATCTTTTAAATAAAAGTTAAATGTATTTTTTACAATATAAAGTAAATCATTTTTACTCTGACCAATTAATGGTCTTAAAATATTAATATTTAAATTATGTTTTGCTTTTGTGTTAAGTGCACTAAATGAAGCTAAGCCTTTTAATCCAGACCCTCTTAATAATCTTAAAAGAAAGCTTTCATATAAATCTTCAATATGATGCGCAACTAAAATTGTATTAATCCTATCTTTAATACTTTCTTTGATAATTAATTTATATCTATTTTCTCTAGCAATAGATTGTATATTTGAATTAGGTTTTTTTCCCTTCCAAACTAGAATTTTGCAATTTATATCAAACTTTTTTAATTTATATTTTAATAATTTAGCTTCTTCCCCAGAATTATGTCTTAATTTATGATCTAAATGATAAAATTTTATTTTTACCTTATTTAATATTGAATAACATTTTGCTAAATAAGCTAGTGCTAAACTGTCAGCTCCGCCTGATACAGCAACTGCTAATTTTTTTGAATTTAGTGGCTTTTTAAATTCACTATAAACAAGTTTTATTTTAGGTTTTTTTAAATTATTAACTAAATTTTTATGAATTATTTTTTTTACACTCAAACTTTTTTTCTTCATATTTAGCTTTTTGAAGAACAGATTGATTAGCTTCAGGATATTCTTTTGTAACTCCTGAAATCATTAAACAACCTTGATCTTTTTCTCCAATCTGAACTAATGATACTCCAAGTTTTAATAAATTTATAGGAGCCTTTTCGCTTTTTGGATATTTTTGATATCCTTCTAAGTAAGCTTCCGCAGCATCAGTATATAATTGTCTAATTCTAAATGTCTCTGCATACCAATATTGTGCAGAACCTGCTAAGTCATGTTCTGGATTTGTTAAAACAAATTCTCTAAATGCTCTTTCTGCAGTGTTATAATCGCCAACTTTTAAAAAACTTGTTGCAAAATCATATTGTTTTTTTGGAGTAGTCTCAGGTAATATTTTTTCTTCAGATTCAAAAGTTTCGGTAACTACTAAAGATGTTGTGTCTATAGATTGGGTTTGTTGATTTTCTAAATTTGTTTCTGTGTCTTTATAAGATATTGAACCTAGGTCTTGAGGCTCTGACGATCCTGGTAAAATTTTTTCACTGTTGTTATCTGAAGAAGAAATTTGATTATTGGTACTTTGATTTATTACACTTGATTTAGTTTCCAGCTGTTGAAATCTTAATTGGTTATCTGCTTGAACTTTTGATAATCTTGTAGAAAGTTTATCTAATTTAAAATTTATTTCTTCAAACTTATTAGTGAGTTCTTGAAATTGTTTTTCTATCTCTGATAGCTTTAATAAATGTCTAGTCAACACATCTTCTGAATTACTATTTAAACTTTGACTTGAGTCGGTTTCGTTATTGCTAACAGAAAAACTGTCTGAATATACTGCCTTCTCCAAAGTTTTTAAATCTTTTTGAATAGTTTCTAAAATAGTGCTAATTTCATTAGTTTCAGAGTAAGCATTTACTGTAAATAAAATAGAAATTAATAAATAAAAACTAAATACAATTCTTTTCAAATAAAACATTTAATTGATTTGTAATTATAATGATGGCAAAAAAAAGACCCTAATACTTCAAAAGTATTAAGGTCTTTCTTTATTAATAATGTTAATTTGCTTTAACTGTTACTGATCTTCTATTTTTTGACCAAGACAATGGATTAGATCCTGAATCTACCGGTCTTTCTTTTCCATAGCTGATTACAGAAATTCTATTTGATGAAATTCCATAAGTCATTAGGTAATCTTTTGCAGCGTTAGCTCTTCTTTCTCCTAAAGCCAAGTTGTACTCTCTAGTACCTCTTTCATCTGCATGACCTTCTAAAACTACATTTACATCTGAATTTTTTCTTAACCAAGCAGCTTGTTTTCTTAAAGTTTCTCTTGATCTAGTTGTTAATATTGACTCATTAGTTGCAAAGAAAACTCTATCTGCAACACCATCCGCTAAATATTTAACTGTATCAGTTCCAGTATATACATCTCCTTGCATCTCTGGTCCGACTGCTTTTTTTTGCGTCGCACAAGCTGTTAAAACTAAACTTAACAACGTCACTAAAAATATGTTTTTATAAAATTTACTTAAAATCATTACTGCTCCTTAAATCTTTTTATTGAACTTTTTCACAACTAAATAGATCTTTCAAGCTTAAAAAGCAACACTATTTATTGTTTTTTAGAGATAATTTAGTTAATTGCTTAATAAAGACGACCAAGATGGGTCAGATGCATCTGTTTCGGTATTAACCAATCTTTCGTTATAACCAGTAAGGTCGATGGACCAAAGCTTAGCAGTAAAGCCTTCTCCTTTATCATCTGATTCTGTTTCTCTATAAAAAATTAATACTCTACCATTAGGTGACCATGATGGAGCTTCCTGATAATAATTTTCAGTTAATAATCTCTCACCTTTTCCATCTGTTCTCATAACGCCAATATAAAACTTTCCCTTGTGTAGTTTAGTAAATGCAATTAAATCTCCTCTAGGAGACCATACAGGTGTTCCATAAAGACCTTTTCCAAATGAAATTCTTCTTACTTTTGAACCATCACTTTTCATCACATAAATTTGTTGATATCCACTTCTATCTGAATTGAAGGTCACATATTTACCGTTAGGAGAATATGAGGGAGAAGTATCAATTGCAGGATGGTTTGTAATTTTTTCAACAATTCTATTTTCTAAATCCATAGTATAAATATCAGAATTACCATCTTTTGCAAAACTCATTATTATTTTTTTTCCATCAGGAGAAAATCTTGGCGCAAAAGTCATGCCAGGAAAATCTCCAACTACTTCTTGAATTCCAGTTTCAATATCTAAAAGATAAACTCTTGGTAAATTTTTAAAATAAGACAAATAAGTTACCATTTGATTTGTAGGATTAAATCTAGGAGTTAAAACAAGTTCATTTCCTAATGTTAGATATTTAGTATTAAATCCATCCTGGTCCATTATAGCTAATTTTTTTATTCTTTTTGTTTTTGGCCCTTCTTCAGCAACATAAATTACTCTTGTATCAAAGTATCCTTTTTCACCAGTTAACCTTTCATAGACTTTATCTGTAATTATATGGCCGACCCTTCTCCAGTTTTTAGGCACAGTTGTAAATGCTAAAGCTAGCATTTCTTTACCTGCGAGAACGTCCCATAGTCTAAATTCTACTCTTAATTTTTTATCATTTAATTCTACTTTTCCAGTGATTAAAGCTTGTGCTTTTATTAATGACCAATCTTCAAATCTAGGTTTTACATGTGCAATATCTGGTTTTTGTAAAAAAGCATCTTTGTTTAATGGATTAAATAGTCCTGTCGTTTTTAAGTTATTTTCTATTACTTTAGATATTTCTAAACCTAGGTTTTTTATATCTAATTCTTTTTCCAAAGCGTTATTAGTGTTTTTATCTGAAGAAATTGGAGATACCGCCACTGGTAACGGATTTAAATTTCCTCTTGTTATATCCACAGTTATTAAGGCAAATGATTTTGATGAAAATAAAAATACAATAATAAATAATAATATCTTTTTCATTTTTACTAACCTTCTAACATTTCTCTTGCATCAAAATTTAGCTGTAAATCTTTCCATCTTTCATAACCTGTGGTTGGAACTCTTAATGGTTGGCATAATTTAACTGCTCTTAAAGCACTTTCAGCTAACACTTTATAAAAACCTTGTCCAGGTTTATTCATTCGCGCATGATCCATTATTTCTGTCTTAATGACTGATCCATCTGGTTTTAATTTAAGTTTAATTCTTACAAGTAAATTTTCATTATATGGTAATCCTAAAGGTATACTCCAGCAACCAAATATTTGGGCTTTTAAAGCATCTTCTTCGCTTAATGTTAAACCCGAAATATCCATATTTTTATCTTGAGATTGAGTAGTTTTGTTTAATTTAACATTTGTTTCTGCTTGTAATTCTTTAGATTTATCTATTAGTGCAGCTATTGCATTGGGGTCAAACATCTCTTTTTTTTCAAATTCAGATACTTGTTTAATTTCAGTATCAATTTTTTCTGGATTTTGTTTTTTATCCTCTATTTTTTTTACTAATTCTGGCTTCTCATCTGGCAAAGGTATTGCATCTGGTTTTTCTTTTTTAATTTTCTTGGGAGGTGCTTGTTCTGATACTAGCTTTTCTTTTTTTTTTACCTTTTCTATAATCTTTTTTGCCTTTGGGGCAAAAGGTATATTTGTTTTATCTGTTATTTGAATTAATTCCACAGATATAATTGGTGGAAGGTCTATAGGTTTTTTTGCCAAAAAAGGTAGGCTTAAAGTAGCTAATATAATTACCATAACGTGTATAGTCGATGAAAGTATAATATTCTTATACACTTATTTATCTTTCTTTGTACGGTTCTGAAATAAGAGCAACTTTTGTAAATCCAGACCCTGACAACATCCCCATAATTTCAAGTACTCTTCCGTAATTAATTGTTTTGTCTCCTCTTACATATATTCTAGTATCAGTTCTATTCTTTGATACAGCTAAAATTTTTGCTATAATTTTTTCGTACTCCACTTTGGTTTCTTGAATAAATATTTCACCTTTTGAATTTATAGTTAATGTTAAAGGTTCTTGCTCTTCAGGCAATGAATCTGCTGAACTTTCTGGTAAATCAACCTGCACTCCTACTGTTAAAAGAGGTGCTGTAACCATAAAAATTATTAATAGAACTAACATAACATCTACGAATGGGGTAACATTTATTTCACTCATCGGCTCCCTATTATTATTTCTCTTTAAATTGAATGCCATCTTAAATTATAGAAATAAATCTTTTTGAAAAATTTTCTAATCTTTGAGAATATTTTCTAGAGTCGCTACTAAATTTATTATAGGCTACTACAGCTGGAATTGCCGCAAGAAGACCCAGAGCCGTAGCAAATAAAGCTTCAGCTATTCCTGGTGCAACTATAGCTAAACTTGTATTTCTTGAAATGGCTATAGATTGAAAAGAATTCATTATACCCCAGACAGTTCCAAAAAGTCCTATGAAAGGTGCTGTAGACCCAACTGTTGCTAAAAATGTATAATTTTTTTCAATTATATTCATTTGTTTTTCAATATTTACTTCTAATACACTTTGAAGTTTTTCTGGTAAATTTGATTTAGATCTTGTTTTCATCACAACTTGCATTGAGCCTTTAAAAACATTGGCCATTGGATCTTCTATATTTGTTGGTAGACTATTGTAAAATGATTCTGCAGATCTTGACTTCCAAAATTTTTCTTCAAATTCTTCTGATGTATTATTAATTTTTTTAAATAACCTTATTTTATCAATTATTATTGCCCACGAATAAACTGAAGCTGCTATTAAAATGATAATTACTGATTTAACAATTACATCTGCTCTTATAAATAAATTCATTATTGAAAAATCTGCACTGCTAGCTAGTCCAACAGCTTGTGATGTTATATCTGCTTCCATATAAGCTTATTCACACTAAAATGTGTCATCAATTTGACTTATATAATTGTAAGGTTTACTCGACTTTTTGGTAAGTATTATAAAAAAAACTAGCAATTAAAATCGCATCTGCTTTGTTAGAATCTTTTTTTTTGATAGTTTTGACGAAATATATGGGAAGATTTCAATAACTTTTGTTCTGCTGGCATCTTTTTCGGTCTTTATTAAATTAAAATATTTCTTCCATTTTGCAGGCCTTACGAAGTGCACTGGTAGCTGCATTGCAGAACATATACCTTTTAAAACCCCAAAAGATTGACCAAAGTTGAACATGCTTGTTACTCCTTGGCCTGGCATTGCCGATACCTGCTCGATTACTACAGCAATTTCCTTTTTGTTCATTCCCTCAATCCTTTGAAGTATTTCATTATAAATTTGGGGACCATTGATTTGTCTTTTATTTTTTTTTCCTTCGGCCATACTAGGCATTTCAATTACGTCGAATATTTCTCCGTTTTTAAAAAAACAGATCGCACCTGTTATCCCTGGATCGACACCTATTATAAACATTTTTTATATTTTAATATTACTATAAATATTTTGAACATCGTCATCATCATCTAATGATTCTAAAAATTTAATTACTTCATTTCTTTCATCCATAGAAACCTCAACATAATTAAAAGGAACCCATTCAATCCCTGTAGATAAAAAATTACTTATATTATTTTCTAATATATTTTTTACAGAATAAATATTATCTTTTTTACAATATATTGTATGATTTATTTCATTTGAAATGCACTCATCTGCACCAGATTCAGTAGCTAATTCAAAAATTTTTTCTTCTGATATTTCTTTTTTTTCTATTTTAATTACTCCCATTTGTCTAAAATTATGAGATGCTGACCCTTGAGTACCTAAACTCCCTCCATTCTTTTGAAATATCGTTCTAATATTAGAGGCAGTCCTATTTTTATTGTTTGTAAGAGTTTCTACAATTACGGCAATTCTCTTTGGTCCAAAACCCTCATATCTTATACTTTCATAATTAGTGTCGGAATTGATTTCTGATTTATCTATAGCACGTTCAATATTATTCTTTGGCATATTTGCAGATCTTGCCGCTTGTATAGCGGATCTCAATCTAGGGTTCATTGAAGGATCTCTATCTCCTAATTTTGCTGCAACAGTTATTTCTTTAGATAATTTAGAAAATAAATTTGATCTTAATTTATCTGCTCTTCCTTTTTTATGTTTAATACCTGCCCAATGAGAATGTCCAGCCATAAATTAATTTGTATTTATTAGATTTTCACCAAATATAAAGTGTTCAACTTTATTTGCTAGACCATTTTCATTAATGGCTTCAACAATCACTCCACAAAGTGCTGCTCCCCCCTCTGAAGGAAAATGTTTTATTGAATCCTTTTTCATAAAACGATTTATTGAATTATCTTTATCCATTCCAATAACAGAATTATAATCACCACACATTCCTGCATCTGTTTGATATGCTGTTCCAAAATTTAAAATTCTTGCATCGTGAGTAGGTACATGGGTATGTGTTCCAACAACTAAAGTTGCCTTACCATCAAAAAAATGTCCGATTGCCATTTTCTCACTGGTAATTTCTCCATGAAAATCTACAACTAAAAAATCATAATTTTTTTTTAAAACGTTTTTTTCTAAAAATTTACTTGCACACTTAAATACGTCATCTGATTTTTTCATAAAAATATTTCCCATTAAATTTAATACTCCAATTTTCATTCCATTTTTTAAACTATAAATTCCAAAACCTTTTCCTGGGGATGGATGAAATAAGTTTTCAGGTCGTAAAAGTTTTTCCTCTTTTTCAATATATTGCATAGCCTCTTTTTGATCCCAAACATGATTTCCAGTTGTTATTACATTTACTCCACTATTAAAAAGATCCTTGGAAATTTCTTCAGTAATACCAACCCCTTCATTCGCAGCGTTTTCTCCATTTACTATAACAAAATCAATTTTTTTTTCTTTAATTATGTTTGGTAAATTTTTTTTAATTGCACTACAACCAGACCTTCCTACTATATCACCCAAAAAGAAAATTCTCATTTTAAAATATTTTTTTCTGTCATTATTATATTTAACTTCTTATCATATTTGTTTGCTGGAACTTTATTAATTTTTTGAAAAGAATAAGCTAATCCTACTGTTAACAGCTTATTTTTTTTTTGAACTTTTGCTATGTACCTGTCATAAAAACCACCTCCATAACCTATCCTGAATAATTTATTATCATAGGCTACAAGTGGCACCAAAATAACATCTGGTATAATAATTTTTGAATTAATTGGTTCTGGAATACCGTATAAATTTATTTTTAATGGTTCGCTAAATGACCAATTATAAAAGTTCATATCCTTTTTTTTACCTATAACTGGCAATGAAACTTTAATTTTTCTTTTTATTAATTCTTTCAAAATTTCTAGATCACTAATTTCATGATTTACAGGAAAATATCCCCCCACAGTAAAAGCTTTTTTATAATTTTTTTTTAAAATAGAAATTAGTAATGAAAAATTAATCTTATTATTTTTTAATTGATTTTTTTCTCTTAACTTAAGAATTTTTTTTCTTATTCTTGATTTTATCACAACTTATTGAATTGGGCTTTCTAAGGAAGCCTTTTTAAGAAAACTTTCAATTTTATCTGTAGCATTGTCTATAATTTTTTCATAATCTTCTTTACTTCTATCTATATCTATTTTTATTTCTGACAATTCTTTATTGAGTTCATTTATTTCCTCTTCTTTATTTTCTTTATAGTCATATACTAACGCTTTAAGTTCTTTAAATTTTTCAGTAATATTTTTAAGTTCCTCGATTTTTTGATCTATTTTTTTTTTTGGTCTCATAATATTCATCCATGATCGTTATAGATGTAATAAGCAAAAGTTTACTTTCTCCTATATTCCCTAAAGATGATTTTAAATTATTAAATTTTTGGTTTAAATGTGAAGCTAGCTCTTCCAGGTGCTCCTCTTGTCCGTCTTCACACGATAATACAAACTCTTTACCATTAAAATTTATATTTACATTTGCCATTTATCTATCTCTTCTAACAAAATATCTGTTTCTTGATTTAATTCATCTATTTTTTCTGTAAATTCTAATTCTTTCTTAGTCTCTTTTTCTTTTTCTAAATTAAATCTATCTACTTTTTGCCTTAGATTATTATATTCTTGCTTAAGTTCTTTATATTTTTCCTCTAATTCTTTTTTTTCAATTTCTAATTGATTCTTCTGTTGATCTAAATTTGATATTGTATCTTTTAAATTTGAATTATCAGGATTTAGTTGATTCAATTTTTTTAGTGCATCATTTAATTTTTTTCCTTTTTCGTAAAGAGTTTTCATATATATATGTTTATAATATTAAATTGAATCATCTAAGTCTAGATAGGATAATTTTTGAAGAAGCAACATAAAGATCTGTCAAATGCAATCAGGTTTTTAGCGATTGATGCCGTCGAAAAAGCTAATTCTGGACATCCTGGATTACCTATGGGTATGGCTGATGTTGCTACGATTCTTTTTAAAGATTTTTTAAGATTTAATCCAAACAATCCAAATTGTTTAAATAGAGATAGATTTGTATTATCTGCTGGTCATGGCTCAATGTTATTATATTCATTGTTATACCTAACGGGCTACAAGAGCATTTCTTTAAACGATATTAAAAATTTTAGACAATTAAATTCAATATGCGCAGGTCATCCAGAATATACTCCTAATTCAGGTATTGAAACAACAACAGGTCCTCTAGGACAAGGAATAGCAAATGCAGTGGGATTTGCTATAGCAGAAGAAATTTTAAAAAAAAAATTAGGTAAACAAATTGTAAATCATAAAACTTATGTCATGGCAGGAGATGGTTGCTTAATGGAAGGAATAAGCCACGAAGCTCTAAGTTTAGCTGGACACTTAAAATTAAAAAACTTAATTTTATTGTTTGATAATAATTCTATTTCAATAGATGGACCAACCAATCTTGCGGTATCTGATAATTTTAAAAAAAGGTTTAATAGTTACGGATGGAATTATATCGAAATTGATGGTCACAATGAAAAACAAATTTTTAAAGCTTTAAAAAAAGTTCAAAAATCAAAAATCCCATCAGCAATTTCATGTAAAACAATTATTGGGTACGGTTCCCCAAATAAATCAGGAACAGCTTCTGTTCATGGAAGTCCATTGGGTATTGATGAAGTCTATTTAGTAAGAAAAAAATTAAAATGGAATCATAAACCTTTTGAAATTCCAAAAAGTATAATGGATGAATGGAGAAAAATTGGAAAAAAAGGTTCTGAAAGACTTGAAGGTAAAAAGTTAAAAAATATAGATTACAACAAAACAATTTCTAAAATTGTAAAAGAAGAAAAACAAAATTATATAAATTTAATGGAACCTATGGCTACAAGAAAATCTTCACAAAAAATTTTAAACACATTTGCAAAAAAAATACCTACACTTATTGGTGGATCTGCAGATCTTTCAGGATCAAATAATACAAAAACAGATGGTCATAAAATAATTAAACCTGGAAAATTTGATGGGAATTATATTCATTATGGTGTTAGAGAACATGCAATGAGCGGTATCATGAACGGTCTAGCGCTACATAGTAATTTAATTCCTTATGGTGGTACTTTTCTTATTTTTAGTGATTACTGTAAGCCTTCTATAAGGCTATCTGCTTTAATGAAGCAAAGAGTAATTTACGTTATGACTCACGACTCTATCGGGCTTGGTGAAGATGGTCCAACCCATCAACCAATAGAACAACTTTCAAACTTAAGATCTATACCAAATTTAAAAGTATTTAGACCAGCTGATACTATAGAAACATTTGAATGTTGGGAACTTGCTTTAGCAGATAACAATTCTCCAAGTGTTATTGCGCTATCCAGACAAAAAATTAATCCGGTAAGAAAAAAATATGATTATGAAAATAAATGTTCATCAGGTGCGTACGAAATATTGAGAACTAACAAAACAATAGAATTAACTATTCTTGCGACTGGATCGGAGGTTAATTTAGCTTTAGAAATAAGCCATAAATTAGCCACACAAAACATTTATTCAAAAGTTGTATCAGTGCCTTCATTAGAATTATTTAATATTCAATCAGAAAAATATAAAAGAGAAATAATGAGTGAAACTAAATATAAAATTTCTATTGAAGCAGGCTTAACAGAGCCTTGGAAAAAATATGTGGGTGAAAATGGAATTTCCTTTGGCATAAACGATTTTGGCAAAAGTGCACCTCAAAAAGATATTTTTGATTCCTTTTACCTAACAAGTAAATATATAGTTAAACAAATAGAGATAATGTTAAATAAATAATATGGCAATAAAAATTGGTATTAATGGTTTGGGAAGAATAGGTAGAATGATAATAAGATCTTTATATGAAAAAAATTATAAAGATATTGAGATAAAACATATAAATAATCGTTCAAATTCTGAAACTGCTTCTCAATTATTAAAATACGACTCTATTCATGGAAAATTTAACTGTGAAATTAAATTTGATAAAAGTTATTTAAGAATAAAAAATAAAAAAATTACCTACACTCAACATACCAAATTGGAAGATATAAATTGGAAAAAATATGGTGTGGATTATGTTTTGGAATGCACTGGAAAGTTTAATTCCAAAGAAAAAATATTACCTCATATTAAAAATGGTGCAAAAAAAGTTATAGTTTCTGCTCCATGCAAACAATCAGATAAAACAATAGTTTATGGAGTAAACGAAAATACAATCACTATAGAAGATAAAATTATTTCTGCAGCATCATGTACAACGAATTGTCTTGCTCCTGTTGTTGATGTGCTAAACAAAAATTTTATCATTGAAAAAGGATTTATGACTACAATTCACTCTTTTACAACTGATCAAAGATTATTGGACAACTCCCATAAGGACCCCAGAAGAGCGAGGTCAGCAGTTCAATCAATAGTTCCAACATCAACTGGTGCCTCTAAGTCTATTGGAGAAATAATACCTGATTTAAAAGGTAAACTTGAAGGTATTGCAATGAGAGTGCCTACTCCCAATGTATCAATAATAGAATTAGTTTTTTGTACCAAAAATAATATAACAGTAGATAAAATAAATAGTGCTTTACTTAAGTCTTCTAAAGGAAGTTTAAAGGGAGTACTTGACATCACAAATGAAAAACTAGTCTCTACCGATTTCAATCATAATTCAAATTCAGCAATAGTAGACGCGTCCCTAACTAATGTTGTAGGAAATAATATGGGGAAAATATCCGCATGGTATGATAATGAATGGGGTTTCTCTAACAGAATGTGCGATTTAGTTAAATTTATATCTAAAAAAATTTAATGAAATCAATATTAGAAGTTGAGCAGAAGAATCTATCAAATAAAACTATTCTGGTTAGACTAGATCTAAATGTCCCTCTAAAAAATGGAAAAATTACAGATACGCATAGAATAGATAAAATTATACCAACTATAAAATTCTTAATAGAAAATAATGCAAAATTAATAATAATATCTCATATTGGGAGACCAAAAGGTAAAGTATTAAAAGATTTGTCCTTAAAACCTGTCAGTGAAAATCTCTCTAAACAAATTAATATACCGGTAAAGCTATTAAAAAATGATATCTATAATTTAAATAAGGAAAATATATTTACAATTAATAAAGAAAAAATTATTTTACTAGAAAATATAAGATTTTATCCAGAAGAAGAAGAAAATGATGAAAAATTTGCCAAACATATTGCTTCTCTTGGAGATTTATATGTAAACGAGGCATTTTCTTGTTCGCACAGATCTCATGCTTCAGTAAGTAAAATTTCAAAGTATGTAGATGCATATGCCGGAATACTTTTAAATTCAGAACTAAAAGCTCTAAATAAAATAACAACAAATATTGTAAAACCTATAACTTGTATTATTGGTGGATCGAAAGTATCAACAAAAATTAAAATAATAGAAAATCTTATTCCAAAATTTGATAATATTGTAATTGTAGGGGGAATGGCAAATACTTTTCTAAAGTCTTTTAACATGAATATAGGAAAGTCAATTTATGAGAAAAACTTTGATGATACTATAAAAAATATTGTCGAATTGGCAAAAAAAAATAACTGTAATTTAGTTTTTCCTGAAGATTATTCAGTAGGAAAAAAATTTAACGATGCTGCTAAATTTAAAAATCAAAATCAATTAGATAGTGAAGATATGATACTTGATATAGGTTTACTAACAATAAATAAAATTTTAAATTTAATAAATTCCTCTAAAACAATACTGTGGAATGGACCTGCAGGTTATTTTGAAAATGAAAGTTTTGCAAAAGGAAGTTTTCAGATTGCTGAAGAGATATCGCAAAAAACAAAGGAAGGAAAAATTTATTCTGTAATAGGAGGCGGGGATACTGTTGCGGTAATAAATAAATTAAATTTGTTTAATGATTTTAATTTTGTTTCAACTGCAGGTGGCGCATTTTTAGAATTTCTTGAAGGTAAAGAATTACCTGGTATAAAAGCACTAAAATAAATGTCAGAATTAAACACTATCGCTTTAAAAATAATTTCTTCTGGTAAAGGTATTCTAGCTACCGATGAAAGTACTGGAACAATGAAAAAAAGATTAGAAAGTGTAAATGTTGAATCTACTGAAAATAATAGATTAAAATTTAGGCACACTTTATTTTCTTCTGATAGTATGAAATCATGTATTGGCGGTGTAATATTATATGACGAAACAATAAAACAAGAATTTAATTCAAATAAAATACCAAGTATAATTTCTAAAACAGGTGCAGTGCCAGGTATCAAAGTAGATACAGGTGCAAAAGTTTTAGCTAATTCTACAGAAGAAAAAATTACTGAGGGACTAGATGGTTTAAGAGAAAGACTTAAGGTCTATTACAGTCTTGGAGCTAGGTTTGCTAAATGGAGAGGTGTTTATATAATTGGCAATAATTATCCGAGTCAAATTGCGGTAACCTCTAATGCTCACTCTTTAGCAAGGTACGCTGCTTTAGTTCAAGAGTCTGGAATGGTTCCAATAGTTGAGCCTGAGGTATTAATGGAAGGAAATCATTCTGCAGAAATATGTTTAAAGAAAACATCTGAGGTAATTAAAAAATGTTATGAAGAGTTAATTTTACAAAAGGTAGATTTAACTGGAACAATATTAAAACCAAATATGATATTACCTGGATCCAGCAGTAATCAAAAAATATCAACTGAAGAAATAGCTGAACTAACAATTAAATGTTTAAAAGAAAGTGTTCCATCTGAAGTGCCTGGAATCGCATTTTTATCAGGCGGTCAAACCGAAATAGAAGCTACAAAAAATTTAAATTCAATTAATAAAATTAATAAATTAAATTTTATAATGACATATTCTTACGGAAGAGCACTGCAACAAAGTGCTCTTAAATATTGGTCTAATAACCTTGATGACATAGAAGGAACTCAAAAAATTTTTAACCATAGAGCTAATATGTGCAGTTTAGCCTCAAAGGGCAAATGGTCGGAGCAGGTTGAAAAAAACTAATAAATTTATATACCTAATTTCTCCTATAAATATAAAAAATGAGTTATTTTACCAAAATCTAGAAAAGGTATTGAAAACCAGAAAAGTATCATTTTTTCAACTAAGATTAAAAAATGAAAAACCAAATAAAATTATTTTGATTGGAAAAAAAATAAAAAAAATATGTAATAAGTACAAAGTAAAATTAATTATTAACGATAGTGCAAAACTAGCAAACAAAATAAAAGCAGATGGGTGTCATTTGGGTCAATCTGATTCAACTGTTCTGTCAGCAAGAAAAATACTAAAAAATAAAATAGTTGGAGTTACATGCCATAATTCTACAAAACTCATTAAAAAAGCTATGAATGATGAGGTTGACTACATAGCCCTTGGCTCTTTTTATTTTACAAAAACAAAAAAAATTAAACATAAGGCTAATATAAAACTTTTAAAAACTGCTAAAAAAATGACAAATATTCCCATAGTAGCTATAGGAGGAATAAAATTTAGCAATTATAAAAAACTTTTATTGAATAAAGCTAACTTTTTGGCTATTTCAAGCTACATTTGGAATAATAAAAAACTTATGCCGTATGAGGCTATTCTTAAATTAAAATGAAAATATCTGGAAATGAAATAAAACCTGGAATGTTAATTGAACACAAAGATGATTTGTGGGAAGTTTTAAAAACACAACATGTTAAACCTGGAAAAGGAGGTGCTTTTAATCAAGTTGAGTTAAAAAGTATATTAAGAGGAACAAAGTTGAATGAAAGATTTCGATCAAGTGAAAATGTTGAAAAAGCTGAAGTTGACGAAAAAAAATTTAATTTTTTATACTCGGATGATAAAAACTCAT
>MDSY01136734.1_pt1 | contig 16147 bp, 16 predicted proteins | sample 811131 | NCBI WGS metagenome assembly MDSY01 (sample SAMN05326643, study PRJNA326480) | marine metagenome | isolation source: seawater | place: Atlantic Ocean: South West | collected 2010
AAGGCGTTCCACTCGGCAAATATAGCTGCGGCTGTTGCGGGCGACCGTTGCGTAAAGTGACAACGCTAGAGCCGCCGTACTGGATATGTACAGCGAGCTTTGATCGCGATCATGCAAAGCGCTGCGAGAAAGTCTATGAAGACGTGAAAGGAGCACCCGTAAAATGAGCGGTGTGGCGCGCGGATTTTTGTTGTTAGCGCTGGTGAGCGCGAGTGTTAGCGCTCAGGACACAAACATTACAACGATTGGTATCGATCAATCGACGGGTTCAGAGGCTAAAGCAAAAGCGAGCGAGTGGGGCGTGACGGTCGAGGAATGGAACGACTATGAAGAGGTGATGGCGGGCCAGCGCGGGATTTGGAGTCCAGGGCTTGATCCCCTTACGATTTTGGGCGTTGTTGCAAAGACCCCAGCGGAGCGTAAGCGCTTCGCTGAACTTTACGTGCAGACAGAATACGAACGGGTTGAGCGCGAATTAGCGTTTGAACGCGCGGTTGCGGCAGCATGGAAACGCCTATATCCGAACAAAAAACCGGTTGAACGCAGTCGCGTAGCGATCACAGATAAAGTGGATCGGTTTACTTTGGTTGTTACAGCGGATTGTCCAAAAGCATGCTCTAGGCAACTTGAGAGCCTATTAAAGCGTTTAGAAAAGAATCGGTCGCTAGAGGCAATTGATATTTATGTGCGTGACAGTAACGGGCGTGATCGCGCGTTACGGCGTTTTGTTGAGCGGGCAGCGATTCCGATCGAACTGATTCAAAGCAAAAAAATCACAATCAATCACGGCGATACCTTTGAAGAAACATTGACCTTGCCAGCGGTCTTTGCGCGGCGAGGTGGTGTATGGATCGAATTGTGACAAGCCGACGAATCAGTCTAGTGGGCATCGTGAGCGCGGCACTATTATGTTCAGCGCCGATGTCGGCCACCGTCGTACCCAAGGATTTTATTGAAGTAGCAGGGTATGTCGGCGTGCCGCCAAAAATTCTCTATGCTGTGGCGCTTGCAGAATCGGGTCAAACGGTCAACGGCGTCTACACGCCGTGGCCGTGGACGCTCAATGTGGATGGCAAGCCCGCGCGGTTTAAAACGCGCGAAGCGATGTACCAGGCATTTATGTCTGCAATAAAAACCGGTGAAACAAACATCGGCGTAGGCCGGATGCAAATTAATTGGCACTGGAAATACGAATTGATTTCATCGCCATGGCGTCTGTCAGATCCAATTTACAACACAAAATTATCTGCTGAAATTCTCAAGGGCCATTTTTTAAACACTGGCGAATGGTGGCGCGCGGTCGAAAAATATCACCGTGAATCGAATGCACCAGAACATAGAAAAGTCGCGCAAGAATATGGCGTGCGCGTCAAACGAATTTTTGAGGCGTTCGATGAATAAGATCGCTTACGCATTGGCGTTGTTCATGTTCGTGCAGCCGGTAGCGGTTGCGCAACACACAGACAAGCATCAAGTCATAAGCATTGACGCTGGGGGCGTGACCGTCGATGCGCGACTGTATTACGCGGACATTAGCCGAGCGAATGCTGCTGCGCAGTTATCATTTAGCAGTGTAAAGAGGGAAGACATTCGAATCCCGCAGCCTGAACTTGTTCCGATGGAAGAGCGCGATTTTTTCCCATTTACAAGCCAGATGCTTGCCGGTCGGCCAGTGACGCTGACCCAAGCGCATTTTTATACGCCGCTGTTTGTGATTGGCATGGACGAATTTTCCGTGCAATGGTTTTGGCAAAATGCGGAGCGTTTAGCCAGCATGAAGGCCCAAGGCGTAGTCATTGAAGCGCGTCGGTATCAAGACTTTGAACGTTTGCGCGCGGATGCAGCGCAAAGCGGGATCACGCTCAATATGATGCCAATTGATATCTTTCCGAAAGTCTATGGTCTTCAAAGTTACCCGGCATTAATTGTTGGTCAGGGTCAATGAGCGATCATCCGATTGAAGCGCTTTTGCGACCGCCGGTGGAAATTACTACGGGCGTTGCCGCGCTAGCGAGCGCATTTATAGCAGTTTCAGCACCAGATGTTTTGATGATGACGCCATCGGTCGCCCAAGGAACAGGGTGCCTTCTCGGCCTCTATGGTATCTGGTGCGTGAAGCAAGGCTGGTACATCGTGCGCTATCAGCGCAATTTACGGCGTCAGAAGACGTTTGAAATTGCCGCAAGCAAAATACCTATCAGCAACAAAACGCTGTGGCTGGGACGAGGCTTTGCCTGGGAAGAACGACATACGCAGCGCCTAGCGGATACCAGAAGAACTAAATTTAAACAGTTTGTCGATCACTCTCGCCTCTATTACTTTGTTAGAAAACACGAATCAAAATTCGAAAACACGTTTATGGGGCGATGCCTAGCATCGCAAAGTCGCCTGAACCCAGTCCGCCCGTTGTCTGAAGCGGGGGGCTTAACGACGCTCCATGGCGTTGAGCTTGATGAAGTGGATATCCGCATGCCGCTGGCTGATCGAACAGGCCACACGTTGGTGCTTGGAACTACGCGGGTGGGTAAAACGCGCGGGCTTGAGGTGATGGTCACTCAAGACATACACCGAGGCGAGGTGGTGATTGTGATTGATCCGAAAGGCGATGCTGATTTGTTGGCGCGGGTTTATTCGGAGGCGAAAAGAGCAGGGCGGGAGGATGTATTTTATATGTTCCACTTGGGTTTCCCTGAGATTTCCGCGCGCTACAACGCAATCGGCTCTTTCAATCGAATGACTGAAGTGGCCACGCGGCTGTCGGGGCAATTGTCGGGCGAAGGGAACTCTGCGGTATTCCGCGAGTTTGCTTGGCGCTTTGTGAACATCGTGAGCAAAGCATTGGTGGCGCTTGGTCGGCGGCCGAACTATAAAAGTATCCTCCAGTATGTGACTAGCATTGATGAGTTATTCGTCAAGTATGTTGAGCATATCAATAAAGAAAACGAAGAGTTTGAGGCTGAGTTGATTGCCAAAGAAGCGACTATCAATGATCGCAATACTCCACATCATATGCGCGGACGACCCAACAAAATCATTGCCATGGAAGCGCTCATTTTAGACGGTGGATTAACGGACGATGTACTTCACGGACTACTGAGCGCGATGAAATATGAAAAATCCTATTTCGACAAAATTGTTGCCTCGTTATTGCCGCTGCTTGAAAAATTGACGACCGGCAAGGTCGCGGAATTGCTATCACCTTCCTACGCAGATTTGAAAGATGCTAGGCCGATCTTTGATTGGCGCAAAGTCATCAATCAAAAGGCGGTGGTGTATATCGGCCTCGATGCGCTGACCGATACGGCTGTATCGGCAGCGGTGGGCAATTCAATGTTTGCGGATCTGATCTCCTACCTCGGTGAACGCTACAAAAATGGTGATCACGATGTGCTGGGTTCGGGAGTATCAAAAGGACTTAGCAAAATCAATTTGCATGCGGACGAGTTCAACGAACTCATGGGTGATGAGTTTATTCCGATGGTTAACAAAGGCGGTGGGTCAGGGTTGCAGGTCACCGGTTATTCGCAAGTGCTTGCGGACATTGAAGCCGGTCTTGGAACGCGGTCAAAAGCGCAGCAGACGATCGGTAATTTTAGCAATCTCATGATGTACCGCGTCAAAGATCAAGAGACCGCCGAACTGCTCACCAATCAGTTGCCTGAAGTTGAAGTGAACTCAACCACAGCCGTTGCCGGATTTAATGACACCAGTGATCCTGACTCAGGCATCGATTTCACCTCTCGGTACGAGGACCGGATTACCACGGAAAAAATTAAGGCGCTGCAACCGCACGACATTATGAAGCTGCCGAAAGGACAAGCATTTGTGTTGCTCGAAGGCGGGCGTCTTTCAAAGTTGCGCTTACCGTTGCCGAAAAAGATCGCTGAAGATGAGTTTGAGAGCGAGTTTGGGGACATTTTAAGCGAGATGCGGCGCGGGTATCGATCGAGCGCTGACTGGTGGGCTGATGCAGCCGTTGAAGCTGTGAGTGTGACGGATGAGTAGCGATGCAGCCATGGAGGCAAAAAGCGCACCGAGCAGTGCGCAAAATGCACCAGCCAAAAAGCCGAATTGGTTTGTCAGGATTTTGAGCGCTTTTTTTATATCGCTCTTTATCTCGGTGGTGTTGGAGTGGGTCGGGATGGTGTTTTTCTGGCCCGAGCTTGGCGCGCAACACAGCGCAATAATGCTCGAGACTGAGTTTGGCTATTTGAACCGAGATTTTTCCGAGGGGTTGTTATTCGACCCATCGAGCGCGATTCGGAATTCTGTCTCGTTCATGTATTACTGGGCGTTTGAGTGGACGCATATAGAGCGCGCCGTGGTCTATATCGGCAGCGTCTTAAACGTTGATGTATATGTCGCCGCAGCTTTTAACACCTCGCTGTTGGTGTTTACGCGGGTCGTGATTTTGACGTTTTCGCTACCGTGTTACGTCTTGTTCGGATTGGTCGGGGCGATGGCCGGTTTTAGTATGCGGGACATTCGCCGCTGGAGCGGTGGCCGCGAATACGGGCGGATATACCACCAAGCAAAAGCATGGGCACCGAGAATTTTAGTGGCGGTCTGGGTGGTGTATTTAACACTGCCTGTTTCGGTTCATCCGAATGCGATTATTTTACCGGCGGCGTTATTGTTCGGCGTTAATGAAATGATCATCCGCGCAACGTTTAAGAAGTACTGGTAAAAAAGGAGCGCGCGATGCCAATGTCAAACGAACAAAATACGGCGTTTGAAACAGCAAATGTGGGCAGTTCATCGTTCTCTCCGGATGAATTACAAATGCTGATATCAGGATTGGTCGCAACAGTGATCATCATCTGGTACGCCTGGCTGTTGGTTAGCGCCTATAAATCCGCAGGGGCAGGGAAGGGGATTACGTTTGCAAAAATGGGCAGTATTGTGATGCGTGGGATGTTTGTGTTGGTCGTCACGCTGGCGTTAGTCACATTCATGTAGTGAGTTTTTAAACCAGAGAAAAGGGAATTTCAAATGAAAGCAATCACAGAAAAAGTCATGGCAACATCCTGCGCGTTAGTATTATTTTGCAGCAGCCAAGTTACTCTCGCGCAAGGGGCATTACCACAGTCGGCAGCGCCGTCTAGGGGACAGACGGACGGTAATTTCATCAAACTTTTACAAGATTATGCCTACGATATTTTTATCCTCGCCGGTCTGGTGATCGGAGTGGTGGCATTTTTTGCGGTCGCTAAAAACGTCCTGACTGCGTACTCAGATGTCGGGGCTGATCCTAAAAAGGGTTGGGGCGGCGTTGCCGCGCACGCAGGCGTGGGTGTTGTTTTGATCGTATTTATCATCTTCTTGCTCACTGAAGCGTCGAAGATTTTATAAGCAAGGTGATTGAGCCCACCGGCGAGATTGTGTTTATTCCAGATCGTTTAAATGAAGAGCCGGTTGTTTTTCTTGCGATGACGAACTCTGAAATAAAAATGGCGGCGTTGGCGTCCTTGGGTTTTTGGACGCCGATTTGCTTAGTTGTCGGTGTGATCGTGGGCAAAGTGTTGTTGGCTTTGGCCACGGTTGCGGCGCTCGCTTACGTGTCGCTATGGGCGATTGGCAAGCGACTGACGATTCTCAAGCGGGGCAAGCCGAAGCAATATCATGTGGCGGTGATCAGTGGGTTTTTGGAAGACAAGGGACTACGGGCAAAAACATCGATCCGTAGCAGTCAAAAGTGGAGTATTCGACGCTCCAAAAGCAATACGACAAGGAGTGCCGGATGAGTTACGAGAATTTGCTGGCAGCAAAAGATCAGACAATTAAGATGCTGTACATCGGCTGGGCGATTCCTGTGGCCCTTGCGTTGATCATGGGAATCGGTTGGGCCATGGCGCCCAAGGATATTCGATTGCACTTGCCACCTGACTTGTCCGCAGGCACCACCATGCAAGTTGGAGAGATCCCCAAACCCAACATTTACACCTTCACGTTTTACATTTTTCAGCAGCTAAATCGCTGGACGGTCAACGGCGAAAAAGACTACCAAGACAAAATTTATATGTTGTCCGCGTATTTTACACCGGCGTGCTTTCAAAATCGTCTTGACGATTATGAGAGTAAAAAATTACGGCGAGAGTTGGCGGGCCGTGAACGATCGGTGATGGAAATCCCTGGGCGAAGATATAGCCCAGGGCGCGTTAAAAAAACGTCAAACAGCAGTTGGATCGTCAGTTTTGATTTACATGTACGTGAGAATTTTCGTGGTGAGACGATTAAAAATCGTTTCATTAATTATCAATTAAAAGTGGTTAAACACGCGGTGGATCCAGAGGCGAACCCCTGGGGTCTGGCGATTGATTGTTACGCCAGTGCGCCGCGAGTGATCGAAATGCAGGAGGTGCAAGGTGGGTAAATTAAATAAATGGGCGGTGGGCGCGGTGATGTTATTGTCCTGTCATGCGTTTGGAAGTCAGTCGGTGCAGTCGGTGATGTGGGACAAAACCCCGATCCGCATAAGTTTGATTGTTGGCGTTGAGCAGATGATTCAGTTTCCTACCAGCGCCGAGGTCGGCTTGCCAGCAAACTTAGCCAGTCCAGATGTATTCAATACATTATTTGCGGCAAAAACCGCCTATTGGAAGGCCACCCAGCCGTTTGTGAGTGAGCGCATCCAAGTGCGTTTAGCGGGTGGTGAAATCGTTCTTTTTGACGTGTCAGCACGGGTTGATAAAACCCCACCCGTGGCCGTGGATATTTTGAATATCGTTCGTGCCGACGGCAATCGGGCAGCCTCCCATGATGAGGGCGGTGATTCACGCGAGCTTGCGACGATCTTTGACGCCATTCGTTACGGCGTACAAAGCACCTATTCGCCCGCTAGGCTAGTTGAACCGTTGGTAGGGGTGCGCAAAACGCCGGTTTCGTTGTCTGGAAACCTCCACAAAATCTATAACCATAAGGATCATTGGGGGTTAGTTGTGGCCGTCGATCAAGCGTGGACAGTGGACGGCTTGCACGTCACATCGCTGTCGGTTGTCTCCCGCCATAGCCACCCAGTCATGCTCGATAATCGCTTGGTTCAACACACGCTCGGGGCTGATTTGCACGGTGTCGAAAGACATTTTGTTGCGAGCCATTTTTTTAATCACGAACTCAAGGCAGCCGGTGATGATGGTGACCGAACAACCCTATTTATCGTCACCGATAAGCCCCTTCACGCGGTATTGAGATTTTAGGAAGACGCCATGAAATCAAATATTTTAGTTAAAGCGGGAGCAGCATTTTTGGTACTAGGGGCGATCCTGGTCGTCATCAAAAAAAATAGATCAGATGGCGTCGAAAATTTTGATGCGCCAATCGGCGGCGGTGAAATGACACAACAAGCAATGGAACAGGTGCAGATCGACGGGGGACAGCCGATGTCAGTTGAAACACTATCGCAAACGACCGTCGAAGGCGATACAGAAGAAGACACCATGCGCACTCTGATCGCTGAAGTTCGTGGGTACAAGTCTTCACTGAATGATTTGCGGGAGCAAAACCAGCAGATCCGAAGAGACAACGACGCGCTGCGCAATGTTGAGGAATCGATAGCGCAGCGGGTGGCGGCAGAGGTCGCAATGTCACTCCAACAACAGGAAGAGACCATCGATCAGCGCATTAATCGAGCGATCCAAAGCGGCGGCGATCGCATGCGGGGAATGCAAATGGGAAGGGCCGGCGGATCGGATGGATTTAATATCAGTAATGGAACGCTGTGGGTTTCACCGATCGATAAGCTAGAAGCTGAAACTGACGGAGATATAGGCGAGTTTGGACTACCCCGATTCGGCATGGAAAAGGATGCATTTGGTATTAATCCGTTGGCCAAAAGAGAGGGCCTAGGAAATCGAGGGGCCAGCCGCGCGCGAGGTGAAAGTGGTATCACGCCGATGTTTACGATTCCTAAAAATGCCACCTTAGTCGGGACTACGGCACTGACTGCTTTGGTGGGGCGGGTGCCGATTGGGAAAAACGTCAGCGATCCGTATCGCTTTAAAGTGATTATTGGTGCGGATAATTTAGCCGCCAATGGCATTGAAGTACCCGGTGTTGCGCATGCTGTGATGTCGGGTAATGCGATTGGCGATTGGACGCTCGGTTGCGTTCGTGGGCGCGTGGATTCGATGACATTTATATTCGACGATGGAACGATACGAACAGTACCCAAACCATCTGACGATAATGGCGGCGGTGATCGAAGTGGTGGCGTCAAGATTGGCGATTTGTCCGACAATTTTGGAAATCCTTGTGTGATGGGTAAGCGCATTACCAATGCTTACAGCTATTTGGGCCAGCGCATAGGCATCTCGATGGCGGCAGCGGCAGCGGATGCGGCGGCAGCGGCACAGACATCATCTGTCGGCGGTGACTTGGGAACGGCGATCACGACGGTGGATGGGAGCACCGCTGATTACGTGCTGGGTAAGACCTTAGCGGGTTCAGCTAACGAAGTCGCAGAATGGCTTGATGAGCGTCAAGCGCAAGAGTTTGATGCGGTCTATGTCGCCCCCGGACATAAAGTTGCGATTCATATCACGCAAGAAATACGTGTCGATTACGATGAGTTTGGCAGAAAAACGACGTACACAGAAATGGCTTTCAAAGGAGATAATCGTGAATTGGATTAATAAAAAGACAGTCAGTGCGCTGAGTATTTTGCTGTTGGTGGGTTGTGCGGGTCAGAAAACCATCATGCCGGCCGGCGGGGCGGAGATGGTGGATATTTATCGCGGAGCGCTCGACCAAGGCGACAGTGATAACGCGGTCCACGCAAGCGAAGCGGCAGAACTGTGCGCGGCAGTGGGTGGTCGGAGTACAAAAAAATGCATGAAAAAAGTTAAAAAGATTCTCGATAGCCGACTGCTGCTCGAGAGAAATCCAAATAGCGATGCGCTCGATTATGTGCCGTACACGCGCACCGAAGTGAATGAGATCGATAATTTATTCCCGCGTCATCGAAACCCCGATTTAGTGATTTATGTGTACCCGCATTTAGCGACAAGATCCCGCGCGCCGATTCCTGGTTATACGACGGTCATTCCTCTTTATGACCGCGTGCAGTATCGGTTGCCAGGTGAAGTGGCGATTCAAAAGTAGCGAACGAACAAACAAGGACGTGTTTTAACATGGATATGCGCACCACGGACGTCGAGCATGACGAAAATCTTGAACCCGCGTTAAAACGCCAAGGGATGCCACGCGAGCAAGCAAATGCCCTGTATAAACAGGCCCCGAGCTTTGTCGATTATCTGCCGTGGGTTGAGGACACAAAAGGCGCAATTTTACTGGAAGATGGCGTATCGGTTGGTGCGGTATTTGATGTCGCGCCTCGCGGCACGGAGGGGCGCAGTGAAGAGTATTTGGCGGTTGTTAGAGATGCGATCCAAGATGCGATTCAGGATTCGTTTGATGAATTTGACGCAGCGCCTTGGGTGGTGCAAACCTACACGTTTGATGAGCCCGATTTATCTGGCGCTTACACAGAGCTTGCCGAGTACATCAAACCCGAGATCGCTGAGACAGAATTTACCCAGATGTACCTCGGAGTTGTGCGCAAGCATTTTACCGATGTAACAAAGCCCGGTGGATTGTTTGAAGACAACGATGTTACTAAAACCCAGTGGCGCGGCGGTATCCGAAAAAATTACTTGGTGATATACCGGCGTTGTTCGACCGACAAAAAAGGCGAGGAGCAGAGCGACGATGCGCTCACCCCGCTCGGCCTGTTAAACGAAGCCTGCGAGAAATTCTTCAATGCGCTAAAGCCAATTGGTATTGTGCCTCGCAGGTTGACCGGCTCTGAGTTCCACCAGTGGATGCAGCGCTTTTTTAATCCGAGCACGGAGCTGTTTGACGGGGACATTAAGCAATTTCACGGACTCATTGCGCACGACGAACAGTCCCTACCGTTCGGAGATGGTTTTTCAGAAACGCTGTTGTATAACCACCCACGCTCAGATTTTGAAAATGGCTGTTGGTGGTTTGGAGAGACAGCGATGCGTTGCATTTATGTTGATGGGTTTCGGCGCAGACCGAACATTGGACACACTACAGGTGAAGTCGCTCAAGGGGATGCGATCAACACGATGATCGATCAAATGCCCGAAGGTACGGTAATGGTATCGACCATCGTGTTCATTCCGCAGGACACCGTTGAAGCGCATATAAACGCGATTCAAAAATCTGCGATTGGAGATTCGAGTGCAGCTGAAAAAACCAACATTGATTGTCAGCTAAGTAAGCAGATCATGAGCGAGCGCCATAAATTTTATCGTGCGAAAACTGCGTTTTACATCCGTGCCGAATCAGTCAAAGCCTTGAATAAGGTATCGAATGCAGCACGAGCGACGTTGTTAAGTTACAACTTCCGGGCGATTGCGCCGAAAGATGATGTTAAAGCGCTGGATAATTTCATAAGTAATTTACCGATGGTGTATGACCCAGACAAAGATAAAAAGGCGGGCTGGCCGCAAGCCCAACTGACGGTTGTTCAGCATCTTGCAAACTTAAGCTGCATGTTTGGCCGCGGGCGCGGGACGGGCCGCCCTGGCATTTTGGCGTTCAATCGTGGAGGCGAACCGCTGACGTTTGATCCCCTTAATAAGCACGACCGGAAGCAAAATGCGCATATGTTGATGTTCGGACCGACCGGCGCGGGTAAGTCGGCGACGCTGGTGAGTACGCTTGCGAACGTTGTCGCAATTCATCGGCCGCGAATGTTCATTATTGAAGCGGGAAACTCGTTTGGCTTGCTCGGCGATTGGTTTGCCAAATTTGGATTGAGCGTTAACAAGGTGTCATTAAAGCCCAAGTCGGGCGTCACTTTACCGCCGTTTGCGGATGCGGCCAAAGTACTCTTTCAGGATCAATCTGTCGCTGCTGAAACGACCGATTCTTTGGCATCGGTAAGTGATGAAGATGACGATGAGCAGCGCGATATCCTGGGTGAGATGGAGATTATCGCCCAGTTGATGATTACCGGAGGCGAAGAAAAAGAGATCGCCATGCTGCGTCGATCCGACAAACGGTTAATTCGCGATGCGATCATTGATGCGGCGGAGCGCGCTGATGCCGAGCAGCGTATGACGCTCACGGAAGACGTTCGTCAGGGGTTTTACAACATTGCTGCGAGGGACGATTTAAACGAAGCGACGCGAAATCGCTTGAGAGAGATGGGCGATGCGTTGGGGCTTTTCTGCGATGGTTTCGAGGGTGAGGTGTTTAATACGCAGGGTAAAGCGTGGCCTGAAGTTGATGTGACCATCATTGATCTGGGCACCTTTGCGCGAGAGGGCTATGAAGCCCACCTCGCGGTGGCTGTTATTAGTTGTCTTAACATGATCAATAACATTGCTGAGCGTGATCAGTATGGAGAGCGAGAGATTGTTGTCACGATTGACGAAGGACACATGATTACGACCAATGTATTACTCGCGCCCTTACTGACCAAAATCAGCAAAATGTGGCGCAAGTTGGGCGCGTGGTTGTGGATAGCAACGCAAAACCTTGAGGATTTTCCGAACATTGCCAAGAAGATGCTCAACATGATGGAGTTTTGGATCTGCTTGGTCATGCCAAAAGAAGAGGTCGAGCAGATCGCGCGCTTTAAAACCATGGACGCTGCCAAACGGCAGTTGTTGTTATCTGCCAGTAAATCGCCGCAGAAATACACTGAAGGCGTGGTGTTAAGCCAAGTCACAGAAGCGCTGTTTCGCAGCGTGCCGCCGTCCATTTGTCTGGCCTTAGCGATGACCGAAAAGCACGAAAAAGCCGAGCGGGCTGAAATCATGCAAGAGCAGGGCATATCCGAAGTCGATGCGGCGGAGATCGTCGCAAAGCGGGTGGATGAAGCGCGGGGGATTGCAACGTGATGCGCGCGTTAAGGTGGGTGATTGCTGCCGTTTTGATGCAGGGGGCGAGCTGCTTTGCAGCGGAATTCGAGGTCTTTACGTTGACGACATTACCAGGGATCGAAACGCACAATATGCAGGTCAACATTCATTATTTAGATGAACCCGATTTATTGAAATCTCAACTCGATCATTTCTTGCCATCCGACCAACAGGCGGCAGCGAGTGAGATTCAATCGTTCATAGCCTCGGAACGTGGGGCGCGATTTGTTGGATCGCTCAAGTCTGCGTTTTCTGGTGTGTTTAACGCTTGGGCGCACGATATAGAGCGACTACCGGCGATCTTGATTAACGACACCGTGGTTGTTTACGGCACCTACGATGTGCGGCATGCGAGCGAGTTATACCAGGAGTTTGTCAGGGCCAACAGGGATGGGATAAACGATGAACAGACAAAAACGGATTTTTAAGGGTTCTTTACCAGCGGCATTGTTGGGATGTGTTGCGTCGATAATGAGCAGCGTGTGGTCTGAAACAACCGAAGGAAAAACGACAAATTCAGCGGAAATTGTCAGCAAAACGGCGAACCTGTCGTGCATCAATTTGGAACCCGTGGGCGTCTGCGTCTGGCTGAAATGTTCGTGGCGTTGTCGAGTGAAGACCAGTATCAAGTGGAAGCACTTCATTGCTGACGCGGTTGTAAGTGCGTACGCCAATACCGGCGAAAACCCGTGGCAAGAAGTGCGCGCGCTCTCGCCCGCGACAAGTCTTTCGCAGAGTGGCGGCGCGAATACCGGCAGCGACGCCAGCGAAAATACGTCGATGCGGTTTAAAAATGTGGACGTTATCGGCAGTCCTGCCGCCTATTTGTTTGACCAGTTAGCGCAATCATCAAGAGGTATTTACTGCCGGCCGGGGATAAAAGCGTACCGTCCTTTTTTCTTATCATCGCTAGATCCATTTTGGCGAGATCCGCTGATTGAAACACCCTTGACCCTTGCAAATGCTTTTCGCTCGGTGAGGTCGGGTAGTGTCGGCACGTATTTTGGATCGATTTATCCGCGCATTGGATTTATCAATCAATCGCATGATTTTAAAGCTGCGGCGGTCACCGCCCAACGGGCGGCCGACATCGTAACGCGCAAAAAACAAGTGCATGTGTACAGGCCAATGCTTGCAAAAAGACGCGCCGGCTATTGGCCGCCAGGGGCGGTGACTGAAGGTAAAAACGGCAGTCATCGATGGCAGCAATTGGCGTCGGGTTCGCCGGGATGTGTTGTATGGCCGGATGTCGATGATCTTAAAACGGCGGCGACAGACCCTTACGCCAATCGTCAAAACGGCGCGACGGGCAATGCCTTTCATCTGTGGAGACCATACCGTTGCTGCAAAAGAAAAGGTCAAGTCTTCATCACACACATTGATTATAAAAAGTGAGGTTCATTATGAACAAGGGACTTTTATATGCCGTGGTTGTGACGGCACTAGTGAGACCAGACAGCGCGCTTGGCGATGATATGTTGTTTTATTCTTTAGGCGGCGGGGAAATCATTAATCGTGGACCGTCGAACCGGCAGACGGTGGCGGTGGGCGCATCCGTAGCATGGGACGCAGATTTAGTTTGTGGCGACTTTGATATGTCTCTTTCGATTAAAGAGCAGTTGAACGGGGTCAAGGGCGCGTATCGCGATGTACTCGATAATGTTGTGACTTCGGTGACCGGTGCGATTGCCTCAGCGCCAGGACTGATACTGAAAAAAGTAAACCCGATGCTGTTCGATGAATTACAAAACGGTGTTAGGCAGGCGAGTAAAGAATTTCATATTGCCAAAACTAGCTGCCAGGACATCGTGGATTATTTTGACGAAGAAGCTGACGACGGGTTTGGGGCGTTGGCTAAAGCAGAGTATTTTAAAGGTGAAGCGCACAACGGCAATGCAGAGCTGCTTGAAACGTCAGAGAACGCCGAAGCGCTTGGGCGGGATCAAGGCGTATCGAGCGTTGGCGGTGTGAGAAAAGGCGGCAGAAACCAACCGCCTATTAAACCGCACAGCGATGTTGTGAAAGCAGGTTACAACTTACTACTGGGTCGTAGCGCGAATGATACGGGTCAGATAACGAATAATTGCAACGATGCGCCGCTTTGTACGATGTTTTCAAGTCCTCAAGAGCAAGCAGATTGGTTAGTTGATGTAATCGGCGAACGAAGAATACAAATTTGTGATGGTTGCCAAAGCGACTCGATGGCGGGGCTAGGATTACAGCGTAAAGTCGGTGTTATTACTGATGAGATAGTGACCGATCTATCAGCATTGGTTGCCAGCTCCACGCCACCAACTGCGGCAAAACTACTCGATGTCAGCGCAAGCCCGACGCTCGGAATTTCGCGGCGAGTCGTTGAGGCAATTCGCGAAGAAAACCCCGAAAATCAATCAGCGATCATCGCGCGGATCAGTTCTGAAATGGCATTTGCTCGAACAATAGAAGCTGCCCTGATGGCGCGGCGTTCGCTAATTGCCGGCATGGGTGAACCTAACATTGAAAATGCAGAACCGTACGTTAAACCGATCCGTCAAGCGGTCGAAGAGCTCAACGCCGAGATAGAAAATATGCTGTATGAAACTGAAGTGCGGGCGCGGATCGCCCAAGGCACCGCCAGTGCATTATTGATGCGCAGCAACATCAGAAATAACGTCCCGATCCCGGAGTATATTGACCCTGGGGCGCTCAAAGACGGTGCGCGTCATGAGTGAAGAAAAGAATTCAGCGATTAAAAACGTTTTAGTGATGTTGCTGCGCATTCTTGCTGCTTTGTTTGCGGTGACGTTTATCGCCTGGGCGTTGGGTTTGAATCGACAGACGATCGCTGTGACTGCAGACGCAATGAACTCAATAGCACTCATTTTGGGGGTCGTGCGCTTAGCGCTATTCACAGGTATTTGGTATTTTTGGCATGCCATCACGCGATGGTTATTGCCAAAATCGGTGGATGACTTTGAAGAAAAAAGAGCCGCGTTAAATGCTTATCGTCACAAATTCATTGTGATGTTTGTCAGTATCGAAATATTCATTGTCCAAAATGCCTTGGGCGAAATGTTTGGAGTAATCGAATCATGGGTGTAACGAGCTACTTTGAATTTGTCGTAACGCTGTTCTCATGGATTTTATACGACAACCTGTATTCTGTTCTGAGCGCCACCGGTATTGTCTATATTCCGTTTCTGATCATGATTGTCAATCACATCATTGAGTCTAAAAAGGGCGGTGATGACGAAGGGCTGGCAGCGATACAATCGCTTAAGAAAATTGAAACGGATTTGTTGGTGATGATTGCCGTTGTCATGCTCGCGGTGATACCCGTGATGGATGTCAGGCTCGATGAGATGACGTTCACAACACCGGCACTGGAGTGCGAAAGTAAGAGCGAGACGATTTCTGGTACGCAAACGAACACGTCGTATGACGGAGTATTACAAACCTTGTCAGGCGAAACAGGTCGCATCCCGGTGTGGTGGGGCTTTGTTCATATTGTGAGCAAAGCGGTGGTAAGCGCGAGTATCGCAGCTATTCCGTGCGCGCATGACCTTGCAAGCATTGATGCAACGCTTGCGAATGATCGAATTGATGACCCGCATGTCGCAATGGAACTGGCTGAATTCATCCGTGATTGTTATATGAAGTCGAAAAGTAAACTATACCAGTTGGATAATACCGCCACATTGACGGAGGCTGAAAATAAATCGACTGCTTGGATCGGCTCAAAGTATTTTTTACAAAAATCAGGGTATTACGATAGCAACTATTCAGAATCCGGTCGAAAAGATTGGAGTTTTAACCCTACCCGCGATGCTGGATTTGAAAGCAGTAAAACGCCCGGAGGTAAGGGCGGGCATCCGATTTGCTCGGAATGGTGGTTAGATAGAAACGTGGGGTTGCGTAAAAAATTGATCGGGAGCATTGATAATAATTATTTTACGAATCTAATGACAATTATCGGGTCACCAAAATATTTCAATCCGGTCGGGAACACTACTGATACTGACAGAGAAAACATCCTCCTTCGAAAATACCTTGCCCTACAAACCAACAATTCGGGGTATTCCGGCAGTGGATTAAATCAATCGTTTGGGAACTCGTACGCCGAGAGGTGGACTTTAGATCGAAGTCAGGGCGCTGATATACAGGCGTCTATTTCATACGGGCTGGGGAATGTAGCTATCGATGGGTTAGTCGTTGCTTCTGCTGCAGTCGGCGGGTTACTCAAAGGGCCAGGCGCTTTGGTTGAAGGCGTAATG
>MDSY01095709.1_pt1 | contig 16143 bp, 16 predicted proteins | sample 811131 | NCBI WGS metagenome assembly MDSY01 (sample SAMN05326643, study PRJNA326480) | marine metagenome | isolation source: seawater | place: Atlantic Ocean: South West | collected 2010
CAGTCATTTTGACGTAAACGTTTGAATCTTAATACTTGAGGGCTTTAGAACTGTGGCAGCATATAATGGTATGGTAAAAGTTAAGGTGGGTTATTATTGTTGCTTCAGGGTAGTAAGTTTTGCTGAAAGCCAAATAGTGTGGATGATGGTATAAAAATAGAGTTCACTATTTGATGGCTGTAGTGTGGTGTGCAGGTTTTTTTGCATTAATTTTTCTATTTTTTGTGTTTGGTGGTGTTTATTGTTCTGATGATACGGAATGATGCGGTTGGTGGTAATGAAGGAATATTTGTTACCGACCGCAATTTTTTGGTTTATCATTTGCGTTAAATTAGATCACTACGCTGGCTAAGTTAATAAAAAGTATAGCGACCGTCATTAGCACACTTGCGTTATGCAAGCGTTTAAATGACTTTTCATTATTTTCGTCACGGCTCTTATTAGTGACTGGAATTAACACGTAAGCAAGTGCAGCCAGGGCAAAAGTAGTAATGCCTATATAGGCTTGCACATTCATATCTGACACTACAGAAACTAGAGCATTTAACAAACCCACAGCCGCTAGTAGAATAAAAAACTTTGGGAATACCTTTCTTAAAAATGGGCCTGAATGATCAGGACCTAATCCACCAAACACGGTGGGCGCGATTATTGTAGTTTGAAATAAAATAACCCCAACTGACAGACTGCTAAAAAATAATGGCAGATTGTTTAACATGTGTAATTCCTGTTTTATAAATACTTCATCAAAAAATAAGTTTAGTTGTTAAGGTGTGTTCTTGTACTTTTAAACCTATGTTACTTCAAAAGCCCGGTACGCTTTTGCTTGCCTTATCAAGGCTGCGCGAACGCTTTTTTCGCTATAGCATGGCTCACCAAAAGGCATGAAGAGCTGAGTTTCTGCGGGCACAATGTAGTAGCCATCGACGCACAAAGCCAACATTTTTGCGTTAGGGTCCTTAATATTAAACACTCCATTGAGCGCTGAGCAGACAACATTAGAGTGATCTTGATTCATATGCTCAATCATCGCCTCCTCTGCGTTATTCCACTCTGGAACTGAAGCGGTCCAGTGTGTTGTGTCTAACCAACCAATTTGGCCAAAACCACTGACCCATCTAGCCTTCAGTATTTTCAACTTGTACAAGTGAAACCCATGTATGTGTGAGTAGCTTTCACTTTCCGGTAAAAATTTAACGAATCTAGCTTGGCAGCTTTGCACCTCTTCACTGGGAATCTTAATTAGATCTCCAATTAAACTAAGTCTGGCACTGGTTTGCTTATCCCCATTAAGATTAATTGAGGAGATCGTTACACAACCTCTAGGGTCACTATTAATATTTTTTGTATGCTCTGCAATATCACTGACATAGATAAGTAGCTCCCTATTACTGTGGGAGGTGAATGTTACAAAGCTACCAAAAGGGTATCCGTCTGTACTTTTTGAAAGAGTTGATAAAATCGCTGCATTACTAGACCTAAACAGATTAACTGCATCTAGTTCGTACTGAGTGTTAGATGGATTCATAATTAATCATAATTATTGACTATAAATATCGCTAGCTGATCACTGGTTCACCTTAGCAAGGCTTTAGCACAGCACGCCTAATACAGCTTATGTTGACTTGCGAACAATCTTCAATTAAATGATAATGATTCTTATTATTGATTGCAAGTGATATTAGAGTTAATTCTGTGGTTGAGTCTTCCAAAAAATGAAAATTGTTAGCCAAAACAGTGCGACCAAAAAAGTAGTAGATGCCGCAGTTAAAAGGTCAAAATACAATACTAAACTAAATATCAGTGCAAAACTTTAACCCTACGACTAATAGCTTCGCCAAACCATCTAGCTATCAATTCGACGTCTAATGTTAGGTGTTCATAAAACTTTAAACCTAGGTTAAATATGACTTGCAGTCACGAATAAGAATGATTATCATTCATTGGTAGTATTTAACAACCTGACATAGAGGCTGTATCAAAATGATTAATCAATTACTCACCGAGTTTTATCTCAGCCAGTGGCAAGAGACTGCACCATCGCCTATTCAATCACAGGGCAAAGCCGAGCTGTTGGCCCAGCTACAGCATCAAAATGCTGAGCAATCTAGGGCTTTTGATGAAGAGCAAGATGATGCCTATTGGTTATAGACATTTGTTGGCCGATTAAGCAGCATCTAAGAGGTATAAATATAGCGCTTGGATGGCTGAGAATTACGGCCATGTAGAACGACCTTACTTCACAATTAGTATATGCAAATCGTTGCTGCGCTGGCAGGTCTATGCGAGAAGATTTTTTCAAAGCTGATGAACGTTGATAGTATTTTAAAACTAGATGAGCGTAGCACATGGGAGGCTTTAAAGTACTTAGAAAATACTGGACGAAGTGTCATGTGGGTGGGGCAATCACTTGGATAAAAGTAGCACTCGACAGATGCTCATGCTAGCCAAGGCGCAAGGGATGGGCTAGAGAAGGGCCAGAGAAGGGCTAGAGAAGGGCTCGGGTAGGCCGCGGTGTTATCAATTGCCCTAGTAATTTTGTGTGGGCGAGATTACTTATTTACTAAAATTAAGTGTCTTCTTTGGTATCCACAAATGAATAATAGAAAATCAATCTAAATAATAATAATGATAATCATTATTATTTAATGGAAATATGTCTAGACTCTGTAATTACACTTTAACGTTTGTTGCTAGAGTGTTTAATTGGCAATTTTAATGAGGATTTACAGCATGAAAAAACTATTAGCCCTAACACTTTTAATTACTACATCTAGCAGCTTCGCACACACGGGTAGCGACTCTTTGTTGCTTCATGATTTGTCATTCACCGGTCAAATGCTAATTATGATATCGATTGTGTTAAGTATGCTTGCAGTTAAAAACTCCCATGTTTAAGATTCCCATCGTGCAGGCCCATTGTGATATTCCTTGCAAAATATATGACCCGGCAACGGCTCAAATTGCAGCTCTTAGCGTTGTGCGCCTTATGGATATTATTGCAGAACTAACTAAGTGCCCAGACAAAAATGACACTGCGCAGTTGACTCGATTGGTCACTCAAAAAGAAGCTCATGCTGCGCTGGTTAAGCATGAGGTAACGACTATATGGGGAGACTACTTTAAGCAGCCGCAGATAGAAAAATTTCCAGACATTCATGAAGTCACCCACCAAGTTATGCAGGCTGCATCAAAGTGCAAGCAAGGTATCGCTCGAAAAGATGGAATTATATTACTGGAGCAACTAAACTGTTTTGCTGAGATGTTCTGGCACAGCAAAGATATATCCACACACCACGTTGTAGCTCCATACCCACCTGCACTTGCAGTTGTCCATCCTTACTTAAAAGATGCTTAGAGTGTTTCGTGTGGAGGGAGACAGCATGTTCCCTCTTTTCGCGTCTGGCCACTTGGTTGTAACATGTTATAGCCACGCAGAAGTAGGAAAGGTTGTAGTGATGGATCTACCAATTCATGGTTATGTCCTGAAGCGCTTACAACGTGTTGAAAAACATGAGGTCATGCTGGGCAGTGACAATAAAGAAATTTCTTCTTCTTGCTGTGGTATTTGGCAATCAAAAAAGCACCTAATTGGGGTTGTGCTATTTAGTATTAATCTTAAGCGTAAAGCCTTTATTAAATTTCCATCCAAAGCTGTAAATGGTGCTTAATATCCATATACTCCTTGAGTAAAAGCAGCCTTACATCAGCACGTGAAAAAACACACCTTGCCTAGTTAGAGCTGCCTTTGTGCCTGCTAGGGCATAGTCAATCATAAACCCATTACCTATGTGTGAGTACTAACTAAACTTAAGGTTTTGCTGACCACTTTTGACATGCTGTAAGTCAGGTAATTTTTGGTTTAATAGATGTTCAAACTCATCTGCGCAATAGAATTTGGCGCCTTCAGCATCTAGCTGGTTAGAGCCTGTGTTAAAATCACCCACTGCCAATACGTTATGATCGGCTATCGTTTGCAGACTCTCGAATATAACAGCTTTATCTTAATGCTGTTAAAAGTAGACACCAACTAACTGTATATCTTCCCAATCGGCCCCAACAAAGGACCAATTATTAGTGTGAGGATTTATGCTTGTGGGTGTATTAGGAACCTTAGTCGTCAACATGACAGAGGTTTGCCGGGGAGTAGTGTTATTATGGAGGTAATATCAAAATCAAATTCGTGCTGCAAGGTAGCCAAAAATTTCAGCAATGTGGAGGCTCCACCTTGATGGATATGTAAAGATAAAATGTTCATGTTATCTAAGGTTCGCGTCTCTAACCGTATAGAAGAATAGCTTAAAGGGAAAATTTTTTTCGTCCATAGGATGAGATTCACTTCAGCTCAGTAATGATGCCTAACTCCGAAGACAACTTCAATCTTACTCTACCGCCAGAATACTTATTCACACACAAACCTGCGAAGCCCTTACAACGCTACTTAGCCAAGTATGAACATCTATAAAAGGTTTCCGCAAAGGCATCGTCTTCACTAGGATGTACTCTATAGAAGCAGTTCTTAGGCACGAAAAGTCTAGACCAACACATATATAAGCCATTAAGAGTTAGTTAAGGATTGTCATCATATTTGCTGACAAAAAAATGGCGGCTCGACATAACTTTGCTGATGTCCTCCACCAAGGCCGTCGGGCTATCACTTTTATGGGAATAGCCGTCTGCACCAGCTTTTTTAGCAAGGGCAACATCTTCCGCACTGGCGAAGCCACTTAGCATTAATATTTTTGTATTAGGCAGTTGTTGTTTAATGAGTAACACTGCTTCACTGCCGCTGATATCTGGCATATGCATGTCCATAAGCACTAGATCTGGTCGTAAGATATGTACTTGAGCGATCGCCTCTTTAGCAGAGCCTGCCGTACCCACGACCTGGATACCTAAACCTCTACCTTCTAGACTGATTAGTGTTGATATACCTTGAACAACTAACTCTTGATCATCAACCATCAACACACGCAACGAAGGTGTTAATCTGCTGGTCATGTTACCAAGCTCGGATAGGTTAACGTAAAATGTTGTACCTTTGCCTTCCTCAGTGGTGAAATTAATACGGCCGTCATGGGCTTCCACAATCATCTTGGCAATGCTTAAACCAAGGCCACTGCCACCTTTTTGGCGCTTGTCTGAGGAGTCAGCTTGTGTAAACTTGTCAAAGATGGTCGCTCGTGCTGCTAGTGGAATACCCCGGCCAAAGTCCGTAACAGTGATACGAAGACTGCCCTCATGACGTTCAACATCGACCTCAACCTGGCTACCTGGTGTTGAGAATTTGGCTGCGTTGGATAAGAGGTTCCCCATGACCTGCTCCAAGCGGTTAGCGTCGCCATAGACCAACAGATCCTCGTTACTGCCTAAGTAAACCAATTCAACATTGTGTTGCTTGCCATAGCCAGCGTTTAGCGCAACAGATTCTTTCACCAATGCGGATAGATCCATGGACTGGAGGTTAAAACTCATGACCCCAGCTTCTAGTTTTTCGATGTCCAAAATTTCATCTATAAGATGATGTAGTCGCTCAGTGTTATTATAAGCGATCTCGGCAATGGGGGTTATTTTCCCAGCATTGTTATCGAATACTCCACCTTTTATAAGGCCAAGGGCGCCTTTGATAGAGGTCAGCGGTGTGCGCAACTCGTGACTAATGGTGGATATGAATTCAGACTTAGCCTTGTCTGCTTCATTTCGGATAATATCTTGCTGTTTATGTAACTGCGCAAGGTTTTCTGCCCCTTTCTTGATCTGCTTGGCAGACTTTTTTTGTTGAGTAATGTCGCGGATAAAAAAGCTGAACAACACCTTATTAGTTACGTCCAGCGGAGCGATGAACCCCTCTAAGGGAAGCACACTTCCATCACGGCGCATACCTAACATCTCTGTGCGTTTATTGATGGCCTCCCCTTCGCCGGTGGCCAAGAAATGTTTCAGGGCTTGGGCATGGGCAACTCTATGTCGCTGAGGGGTGATCATATCAAACACTACCTGACTGAGTGCTTCAGTTCGTGACCAGCCGAAAATATGCTCTGCCTGACGGTTCCAGCCAGTAATGATGGCGGCTGAATCCATATGAATCACACCATCCAAGGTGGTATCAACGGTGGACAGAAGGATCGCTTCACTCTCACTCTGCATCTGTTGAGCGTGTTTACGCTCGGCAATCTCCGCCGTCAGATTTACTACCAAAGGGCGCAGCAGCCAACGTAACAAAAACAAGGCGACGATGAGAAGGATAGTCATAAACGGAAGTACATAAGCTAGCTCCATCCATATATGCTCAAACAACTTAGAGTCATTCTCTTTCAGCACCATTCCTAAGCCAGAATCACCAACTGGTGAGTAAGCAGCACTTACCTGCTGCTCGCGGTAGTCATTTGTTATAATGAATCCAGTGTCGCCTCCCAGCGCCAGTGCCGTCGGTAATGGAGCACCGTTAGTTGCAGTATAAGGTGTTGTGAACACCTTGGAGTGAGACTGGTTTGGAAAACACTGTATGCCCGAGTTTGTGGGGAGGTCCGCGCATAGGGCAAGTACTCTAGGATCTGCTTCTGTGGAGGAGTTGTTTAAAGAGGCCATAGTAGCTGGCAGAAAAGACTCAGATATTAATTTTCCAACAATTTGACCTTTACTTTTGATGTACATCACAGACCGCAATAATATTTGTTTATCCCACAGTAACTCTGCACTTCCCCTTAGAATATTAACTGGTACCACCAGCTTTTGTCGCTTCGAAAACGAACCCGCTCGGGTAAGCTCCACCCCGTCATCGTTATAGAGCGCTACGGCCCTGTATTGCTCTCCCACAAGCGCACGAGCAGCCTTATTAAATAGGATTCGACTAGCCATGTTGTTCATGTCAGCATTGACGCTCTCCAATGCGGTAAGTAGGAGGGGATTAGTTGAAATGAACTTGGCTCGGTCTAGTGCGATGTCAATTTCACTTTCCATAAGGTCTACTTTACCCTCCAAAGATAGCTGTAAAGTCACTCTCTGAGTTTCTTTCGCGTGTTTTTCCATGGCAAAATAAATGGCTGTACCAGAAAGCACCGTTACGATGATTAAAATTATGCCAGCTATAAGCACAATGCGTGGGGTGTTAGGTACTTGGTAGAACATGTTTTTCCTTGTTATTAACTTTCGTTTAACCAGTTACTATGAACCACAGTCATTATTAGTTGCGAACCTTTGTTGTGGTAGCTTAAATGATCATCAGCCAATCACCCAGCTATTAAGTAAATTTGAGTGGCACTCAAACTCTAGGTCAACGCCTTTCAATAGAATGGTTTTGGATAAAAAAGTATTCCTTCTCCCAGTACTGCGTGAAGGTTGGTTTTTCATCTTCACGCCTGCATAAAGGGGACCGATCAAGACTGTTGCTTTTTTCTATTATATAGCACCTTAAATATCGCCCAGATAGTGTCCAGGCTATTGATTTATTTGGCTATTAAAACAGCATCATATTTTTTTGGGCCCCATTTCCAACACTTGATAGAAACTAAATGAACTAATTATTTGGCAGCCTTTGGGTCCCAGCAATGATAAACCTACCATTAAGTTGAAGAGTAAATTGTCTACTAAAAACATCTCAAGAGGTGGCAACTGACCGTGTCTCTATGGCGTCGTCAGCGATACCTTCATCGTATCAACAATAACAAACATTATTTAGCTGCGATTCTTTCAATACCATACCTAGATTTATTTTGAATCACAAACCTAACTCACGTCTTACGCAGCTCATATAACCCTATGATTGAAAAGCTTAACGGGAATCTCAGCTTAAAAAATACAGGAAGTGACAGAAAAAATTAAATAGAAGGATCTATTGTCGGCTATTGCTCTAGGTGTAGCGGAGGAAGAAGCGCTTTTGAGTGGAAGATCGGCAGTCAAAAAACAGGGGTGCTTGAAAGAAGTGAAGAATGAGGCATTTTTTACCTATCAAATACAGATTGAAACCTACCCCCGCCTTATCCTGTGAAATTACAGGCACAAAAAAGCCCAGCAATAAGCTAGGCTAAAATGCACCAAAGCATTGAATGCTATGGGTTTTCATATGGTGGGCCTGGTCAGATTTGAACTGACGACCAAAGGATTATGAGTCCTCTGCGCTAACCGCTGCGCCACAGGCCCGTATGAGAGCACGCATGATACCCGTGCTGGTGGTGTAGGGCAAGATTCTATGCACCTAAATTGCTGTTTTAATAGTCTCTTTTTATTTTTGCGCCATGGTAGAGGATGTCTGAAAAGTTTTGGTTAGCTTTGTCTCGTTCATTCGTGTTGTTAGTGTCCATATCAGTTTGGGGGCGAGTTAAATAGCTGTGTCCTTTTTGTGCGCAGTCACCGCGCACTTGCGACCAGTAATTTTGTCCGATATTTTGCTGTGAGCCTTTAGGCATAAATGATTGTAAGGCAAAGCCTATACGGTGTTGATGCTGGCTTAGGTTGGGTTTTGAACCGTGAATTGTCATAGCGTGATGTAGCGACATTTGGCCTGGTTTTAGGATTAAATCCACAGCTTGGTCAGCATCAACATTACTCACCTCTTGCCCTCTGGTTAAGATGTTGTCTTCACCATAGGTATCTTTGTGGGGTTGGATGTCATTTAGGTGGCTACCTGGAATCATGCTCATACAGCCTGTATGGCGGTCGCTATGGGTGAGGGCTATCCATGGCGTAACAAAGTGACGTGGTGTGATGCCCATATAAGTTGCATCTTGGTGCCAGCTAACAAAATGGTTTGAGTTGGGTTCTTTGATAAATAGTACGCTACCCCATAAGGAAAAATGAGGGCCTAGTAGATCTTCTACTGCATCTAGAACCCTTGGATGGTAGGCCAATTCATCAAGAAACTTAAAACAAAGGTGGCCATTGTTGCGGTTTACACCAGTTAAGTGTGATGGGTATTTAGCCTCTGCGGTCTGCAAGCGCTGTGCGTAGGCCAAAGCCTCATCTTCAGACATTACATCAATAGGCGAAATGAAACCTTCTTTGTTATAGGCGCTAATTTGTTGCTGGCTAAGTACTTTGCCCATGGAACTCCTACATTGTTAACCGTTAGGTCATTACTGGCAATATATCTAATTGCACGAACAATATGCAAGGTATTGTAAGGTCTATTTCTCATTCTCTTATTGCACTAAACAATAGACTCAATAGGGGTTTGTCCATAGGCGTGTGCAATGAGGTATAATCTGCGTAATGAATCATATTAGGTGCAATTCAGCATGTCCGACGAAATTAATTACCAAAACAACCCTCTGCATGGATTAAACTTGAAGTCGATGCTCACGGAAATTGTTGATCACTATGGCTTTGAAATTCTTCACGCTTATTTGTATATTCATAGCTTTAAAACAAACCCTAGTGTTGAATCCAGTGTTAAGTTTTTAAAGAAAACCCAGTGGGCCCGTGAGAAGGTTGAAGCTTTTTATTTGTATAAGTTTAAGAACTTCCCCAAAGTGCCCAGTGATCAGTTCGAGTTGCCTCCTCGTGATCGTATTATTCCTGAAGATCAAAGCCCAGGTGAACCATGTGAGCTAAGTTTGGAAGATGCACAACGTTTGAACGAAGAACGTGAAAAGCGAGCTAGTGAATATGATCAGATGGCTGGGCGCAGTGGCGCCAAGCGTGATGGTGCTAGGCCCAGCTCTCGCTCAAATGACAAGCCTTGGGGAAAATCCACAGCTAAACCAGAATCTAAGTCACCTTGGAAGCCGCAGCCTAAAACCAATGCTCAAGCCTCTGTAAAACAAGCTGGTGCGGCACCTCTGGACCCTTGGGCCAGTTCACGTAACAAGCTCAAATCTTAGGGTAATACTTTTTAACATATTATATATAGTTAGCGCTGATGGGGACGTGCCATTTGTGGTTTATGTGGGTGGAGGGTTTCTCGGTATAAAGTGTAAAGACCAGACGCTAAGATAAAGCTGCTGCCTATTAGAGTGATATTATTAGGCCACTCATCAAACACTACCAGCCTAAATAGCATCGCTAACGATAATGAAATATATTCAAATGGAGCGGCTAGAGCGGCTTCGGCATGCCGGTATGCTTGGCTAATAAGGTAGCCACCTAAAGTACTGCCAACGCTTAGTAGAATAAATAGCTTGAAGTCATCGTACTGCCAAGGCCCCCAAGGCCTTAAAAGAAAGTTTAAAGAGGGGCTGCTTTCATTATTAAAGTGGCCATCCCCCACGCCTATCCACATAATGGTGCTCACGATTACAAAGGCTACTTGAATATAGAAGGTCATAGTAGAGGCTGATTCTGTATCGCGCATAGTCCGAGTGAGCGTGTGTAAACCGGCATAACAAAAGGCAGCACCAATAGGCAATAATGAAGCCAATATAAATTGGTTGCTGCCAGGTTGTACCATAATCAATACTCCTACAAAGCCTAAACCGATAGCAAACTACCGGTGTGGGCCCACGTATTCTTTTAAGAATATGATAGAAAATAAGGTGATGCTGCTGCTGGGGCTAATAAAGAATAATGCCACTGCGTCGGCTAGTGGCATGGCAGCTAAACCAAGAAAAAACAACATATTAGCCATTACTACACAACCACCTCTTACGAGGTGCCGCATGAGGCGTTTGGTTTTTAAATTCTGTAAGCCTTAGTGCCTGCCATCAACATCATTAAAATGACCACAATGCCAATACCTGAGCGCAGTAGTACAATTTGATGCAATGCATAGGCGTCACTACGAAACTTAATGGTGACGTCGGTACTGGAAAAGTACACGCTTGCGCCAACGGCATTACTGGATCTAAATAGGGGGTACGACATAAGCGTGAAACCAAGCACCAAAATAGGTGAGGTTCTCAGGGCAATATAGCGAATTTAACTGAAACAATACAGGATTATTAGCGGGTAAGGTTTTGGTGTCAGCCAGTTGTTTGGCAACCTCAGGGAGAATAAAAATAGGCTGAGTCAGCTGCAAAGCGATAAACGCCCAGCAGGTAGCTCAGCCTATGTAACGAAGTCTAGTCTTCGATGAAGCTACGCAAGTGGTCAGAGCGCATTGGATGGCGCAATTTACGTAATGCTTTGGCTTCAATTTGACGAATACGTTCACGAGTCACGTCAAACTGTTTGCCCACTTCTTCTAAAGTATGGTCTGTGTTCATTTCGATACCAAAACGCATCCGCAACACTTTAGCTTCGCGGGGGGTAAGGCCTGCTAATACATCTCTTGTGGCTTCCCGCAGGCCTTCGCCAGTGGCGGAGTCAATAGGAGAATCCATAGAGCTGTCTTCGATAAAATCACCCAAACTGGAATCTTCATCATCACCGATGGGAGTTTCCATAGAAATAGGCTCTTTAGCAATTTTAAGCACCTTACGAATCTTGTCTTCTGGCATTTCCATACGCTCACCTAGCTCTTCTGGCGTAGGCTCGCGGCCCATTTCCTGAAGCATTTGACGAGAGATACGGTTGAGCTTGTTAATGGTCTCAATCATATGCACTGGAATACGGATAGTACGGGCCTGATCTGCAATAGACCGGGTGATCGCCTGTCGAATCCACCATGTGGCGTAAGTAGAGAACTTATATCCACGGCGGTATTCAAATTTATCAACTGCTTTCATCAAACCTATGTTGCCTTCTTGAATAAGATCCAAGAACTGAAGTCCACGGTTAGTGTACTTCTTGGCAATGGAGATCACCAAACGTAGGTTAGCTTCTACCATTTCTTTTTTAGCACGACGTGCACGAGCCTCGCCCATGGTCATGCGGCGGTTGATGTCTTTAATTTCGCTCAGACTAATGCCTGCTTCATCAACAACCATAGACAATTTGCGTTGTGCACGGCGAAGGTCTACGGCATTTCGGCGTATGGCTGGTGCATAGTCTGCACCACTGGCAATAAGTTCATCTGCCCAACCAACGTTAGTTTCGTTGCCAGGAAACTCTGATAAAAACACATCACGCGGCATTTTTGCTTTGCGATTACAGATAACAGTGATGATTTTTTCTTGCGCACGAATACGAGCCAATGCACCACGTGGGTATTTAGCGACAGATTCAAAATGTTTAGGCACAAGTTTTAGTGGTGAAAACAGGAAACCAAGGTGAGCATAGGCTTCTTTAGCTTGCACGCTTTCGCGGCCATGTTGTTCAACAGCGAGAAGGGCAGTTACAAGTTGCTCTTCCAGCTCAGCAAAACGCTCAGCTGTTTCAATGGGGTCTGGTCCATTATCTGTTTCTTCCTCTTTCTCGTCATTGTCGCTCTTTACCACAGTGGTTGGGTTGATTGGTGACGGATTAGGTTCGCCATCTGGATCGATATAACCACTAAAGAGGTCACTTAAGCGGCCTTCTTCGGTAAAGATACGCTTGTAGGCATCAATAATAGTAATCACGCTATCTGGATAATGAGCCAAAGCACTCATGACATCGCGCAGCCCTTCTTCAATGCGTTTAGCAATGACAATTTCGCCTTCACGGGTGAGAAGTTCTACAGTACCCATTTCACGCATGTACATACGCACGGGGTCAGTGGTTCGGCCTGCCTCATTTTCTACAGCAGCTAATGCTGCTGCAGCTTCTTCAGCAGCAGCATCATCAGTAGAGTCGCCGTCTGCCATGAGTAGGGTTTCTGCATCAGGCGCTTGCTCAGATACGGTGATACCCATGTCGTTAATCATGCCAATAATGTCTTCGACTTGATCTGGGTCGGCAATGTTTTGTGGCAGGTGATCGTTAACTTCTGCGTAAGTTAAAAAGCCCTGCTCACGACCTTTTATGATCAGTTGTTTTAAGCGAGACTGTTGCTTTTCGTTGGCGGCCATGGCAACCCTATAGGTAAGTGAACGGATATTGAGAGATTCAGCGTTCCATTATAGTGGACAAACAAAGATTCTTCCACAAATGATAAGGAATTAGCTGATGAATTGTGCTTTTTGAAGTCTGCACGAGACGATAGCCTTTACGGGTCTGTTTTTGCGATGCCTAGCATGCCGCCCGATAGCCGTGAACCATAATAAGGTCCTTTAGATACCTATTGTCTACTTTTTAGCCGCTTTTGCAACCCTTCTTTTTCCTTTATAAGATCTTTTAGTTGTTGTTTGGTGGTAGCGTCGGCATTAGGTAGAGATACTAAGTGCAGTAGTTGGTTAAAACGTTCTTCAAAATGGTGCCCCAGCAAACGATTAATGGCTTCTTCTAATTGCTGGGGGTAGTCGCCCTGGGGTAGTAAAGACTCCATGGCTGCTAACTGGCGCAACATGGGCCAAGCGTCCCACGAGGCACATTCAATGTGCAACTCTGCTGGATTTGGCCAGCGTTTCAGTAACTTACTCATAGCTTGTACCGCACCCAGTAGTTGCAGGAGCACCCTGGCATCTTGCATCTTTAATTCGGCTAAGTGGGCAGGGATTTCATGGATATGTTCAACAGTTTCTGGGTGTCGTAAGATTATCCTAATGGCCGCTTGGGCAGGATTTTGAACTTTTGGTAGGGTGGCACTAAAATGTTGTCTTGATGGTTGAGAGTGCTCGGTAGTAAAAGAGGATTGATAGTGTTCATGGTGCCAGTGGTGGGAATCTTCCACTGTATCTGAGTTAATATCCGCCATACGGTAATCGGAATAATCATCAGCGCTATTGTGAGTAGTAATTTGTGCAGACCCAGGAGGTATTGTCGGTGCCGGTTTTTTTTTGGGGCTGTCCTGAGTTTTAGTATTAACATCAGAAATAGGCACTGTGGAAGGCGCTTTCAGAGCGCTTAGTTCTGCTAAAGTGTCTTTATCTAAGCCCGTTATTTTGCTTAATCGAGCCTGCATCATGCTGCGCATAATTCCTTTGGGGATGGTTTCGATTAATGGGCTAGCATCGGTGGCTAGTTTTGCGCGATGCTCTAGATTATGTGGGTCTAGATCTTGGCCCAAGCGTTGAAACAAAAAATCACTCAGCGGTGTGGCCTCGGTGATACGGGCAGTCAGTTTTTCGTTGCCTTCTTGGCGCACTAATGAATCGGGGTCTTCTCCATCTGGTAATAATAAAAAGCGCGCTTGTCGTCCATCTTCCATAAAGGATAGGCAGGTATGCATAGCACGGTCTGCAGCTTTTAAACCAGCGGCATCACCGTCAAAACAAAATACCACTTCGCTCACTAGTTTAAAGATACGCTCTAAGTGAAAGGTGCTGGTGCTGGTGCCAAGGGTGGCTACGGCATAATTAATATTGTGTTGTGCTAGGGCAACTACGTCCATGTAGCCTTCAACCACCATAATGCGCTTAAGGTTACGTTCATGTTGGCGGGCTTCGTAGAGGCCATAAAGTTCTTTTTGTTTATGGAAAACTACAGTTTCTGGTGAGTTCAGGTACTTGGGCTTGTCGTCTCCCAAAACTCGGCCCCCAAAGGCAATAATGCGGCCTTTGTAATCTTTGATAGGGAACATAATGCGATCACGGAAACGGTCATAGCGGCGTTTATTTTCTTCTTTCTCTACTAGCATGCCAGCATCTATAAGTGCTTGTTCTTGCTCCTTTTCTGGTGCTAATTCGTGCATTAAATTTTGCCAACCAGTGGGGGCGTACCCTACGCCAAACCGCTGCGCTATCTGGCCACTCAAACCTCGTCCTTTAAGGTAAGTTACGGCCTTTTGTCTTTCTGGATGACGACGTAACTGGCTCTGATAAAATTGACTAGCGCGGTTTAATAGGTCGTAGGCTTGATTGCGAGCTTGGGTTTTAGCTTGGCTGGCTGCAGATGCCGCTTTACTGGTAATGCTATCGTCCTTAGGAACAGTGAGGCCAGCTTTACCCGCCAGCTCTTCTACAGCTTCAGGAAAGTTAAGGTTTGCTAGCTGCATCAAAAAACCAATGGCGTTGCCGCCAGCGCCGCAGCCAAAGCAATAGTAAAACTGCTTATCTGGGGCAACGCTAAAAGAGGGTGTCTTTTCTTTATGAAAAGGGCAGCATGCTGAATAGTTGCGGCCTGTTTTTTTGAGTTTTACGTGCCCGTCCACTAGGTCAACAATGTCGGTGCGGTCGAGAAGGTCATCAATAAATGATTGCGGTATTCGTGACGCCACGTGGTTTGCCTTTTAATAAAAGCCTAAGCAAGTTGTGCTTTAATCTTACCACTAACTTTGCCAATATCAGCGCGACCTTGCAACTGTGGCTTGAGAATGCCCATAACTTTTCCCATGTCTTGCATGCTAGTGGCACCAGAATCAGTAATGGCTAGGGATATAAGGGCACCTACTTCGTCATCAGTGAGTGGGGTAGGCAAAAATTCTTGGATCACACTCATTTCTGCGTGCTCTACATCGGCTAAGTCTTGGCGGTTGGCAGCTTCATATTGGCTGATAGAGTCGCGACGTTGCTTAAGCATTTTATCAAGAACTGCTAAACCGCGTGCCTGGTCTACTTCAATACGTTCGTCCACCTCGATCCGTTTGAATTCTGACAGCATGGTTCTAATACAGGTTAGGCGAAGTTTGTTTTTGTCACGCATGGCTTGTTTTTGAGCGTCTTTAAGTTGAAGCTTTAAATCGGACATGGTGAGATCTCGCTATGTTAGTTTCAGTAATGGAAGTGATGCTTATATTACGTTTAACCTAACCATAAGCTTCGCCTGCGTATAATACGTAAACGACAGAGACGACAAAGGGGCGGGTAACTGAAAAACCGCCCCTTTTATTTGCTTTGCTGTATATTTTTACAGATTAACCCGTGTTTATAAGGCTGTAAAGCAGGCCGTGCAGGGTTTATATTAGGTAGTACAACCTAGTATAAACGAACGTGACGACGGTTTTCGCGTACTAGTTTTTTAGCATGACGCTTAACCGCTGCAGCAGCTTGACGCTTACGAACGCTAGTTGGCTTTTCGTAGAACTCGCCTTTGCGAACGTCTGCTAAGGTACCTGCTTTTTCACAAGCGCGCTTGAAACGACGTAGGGCAATATCAAATGGTTCGTTGTCTTTCAGTTTTACAGCTGGCATATCTTTTCCTAATTGTGGACGCTGCATTAGGCAGTAATCCGAGTGTATTTTTTATTCACTACCTAGTGGTCGTATGAGTAGACCTAAGGTTGTGTTCCTAACTGATTAAGGCCGCATATTTTACTCTTATGTGTTGGCCAGTGTAAAGCCAATTTGCAAGCCATTTACTATCAAGTTAAAG
>MDSY01059423.1_pt1 | contig 16136 bp, 22 predicted proteins | sample 811131 | NCBI WGS metagenome assembly MDSY01 (sample SAMN05326643, study PRJNA326480) | marine metagenome | isolation source: seawater | place: Atlantic Ocean: South West | collected 2010
ATGAAATCCAGAAGAGCGGATTGTCTCTCAATAATGCAATCTGTGGCAAAACCCACACATTAGAAATCAATAACAAAACAATATATACCCGCAGCATAATGCTGCCCGGTCTCTCTAAAAAACAGTCTTTGATAATGCAGGATATTGGATTAGGAGAAGGAAGGATTTTTGGTTGCGGTTTATTTGTTCCCCATAAATCAATTGATGCTGTTTCAAATTTTAAAGAAGAAGACTAATTTACTTAGCTTAGAAAGGCTGTAGACTTCTTGCATTTAGTATATTAGAATTTTGTCATATAGATTAATCATGATTATTTGGTGGTATTATGAAAGTTGAACTAGATGGAAAAGAAATTGAAACAACGGATACTGGCTTTCTTATCAAAATAGAAGACTGGAATGAAGACATTGCAAAAGTAATTGCTCAGCAAGAAGGAATAGAATTGACTGAAAAACATTGGGATGTCATTAAATATCTTAGAGATGAATTTATAAATAATAAAGAGAACCAACCTAACACAAGAACTATGGTTAAAGATCTCGGTAAACTTTGGGGGGAAAATATAGATAGTAAAGCACTATTTGATCTATTCCCTGGAAATCCAAGTAAGCAGGCAGGCAGGATAGGCGGCTTACCTGAAAGTAGAAGAAAAGGTGGCTACTAAATGTCTGATACAAAATCATTACAAGCTGAAAGAAAAAAAATAATTACAAGATTATTAGAAATACAAAAGAAATTTATGGAATTAGAAAGGGAAAAAGGTGTCACTGAAAAGGACATTCATTTTAACCCTGTTGGGATTCTCAAAGAATATAAAGAAGAACATGAGAAGCTTGCTAATAGACTTGTAGATATCGCTCACGAGTTGAAAGGATCAATTAGAACATAATGAATGAAGAATATTTTAAAATTGTTACTAAACTTGAAGAGATGGGTATTTCTGAGGAGTATATAATTGGCTGGCAAGAAGGTTATCAAGGTAGTCCAAAAATGGAAGAACAAAGAGTTACTGATGCTTATGATGCAGGATACACCGATGGAGAGAAGCGTACGACTGACACGGCAGAAAATTTTAAAAAATAACTATAATCCTTTCTTTAGGGAATCATAAACCTCAATTATTTTTTTGTAAACTTCAACACCATCAATATCTACAATTTGATCCATTACCCATTTATTTGTTTGACTTAAGCCCATAGCATCTTGTACTTTTTTTGCTAGGTGTCTAAAAATTGAATAATTAGTTCCTTTTTTAGAAAATTCAAATTCTGAATACTCCGAAGACCGCATGTTCAATGTATTGATATAACCTTTTTTATAATCACCTAAGCCAAATAGGTCTTCACAGTTTTCCTGCATTATACGTGCGGATTGTTTCCCTAAATTGTTCATGATATCAATACGTTGTTCTTCTTTAGTTTTGTCAATAAACAATAATCTATCTACCAAATGAATTTGAAATGACATGAACTCAACGATTACCGTTACCCTTTGATGATCAGAACTATATTCAAAGTCTTCTCCATGTAGATTCCTTGCTTTATCCAATGAGAGCTTCCATGCTATATAGGATAAGGCGCTTGCTATATCTTCAGCTGATTTAGCTTTCGAAGAAGTTTTTGACCACTTACTTTTGATTCTAATAGCCATATAATTTAATATTTAATACAAAAATACATTCTTTTATACTATACACTTATCAGAAAATTATATAAATGGACATGCAAATAGAAAAAAGGCTGATTGAATTGAAAGAAGGAAGTTTCATTTTTGAATTTAATGATTCTCTTACTGATGAGAATTGTAATGATATGATTGAAAGATTTGAAAATTCATCTGATCAACACTATCGGGGGCGTGTTGGGCAAACATTTAAAGAAGAAGAATCAATAAAAAAATCTACAGATATGGTAATAAGCGGTAAAGATGAATGGAAAGATGTTGATGAATTATTATTTACGAGCCTGGCGAAAGCACTCAGTAAAATAAAAAAACAATTTGAATTTTTTAGTGGTCCTTTCAAGGATATTGGTTATGCCATACAAAGAACCGATCCAGATGAATATTATCACTGGCACATTGATGGAGGTAGTCATCAATTTAGTGACCGTCAATTAGTTGCTATATGGTATTTAAATGATGTAGAAGGACCAGGAGGCGAAACAGAATTTCTTAATCAAAATGTAAAAGTAAAACCAGAAACCGGTAAATTGATACTCTTCCCTCCGTTTTGGACTCATGAGCATAGGGGTGTTAAACTTCAAAATGGTGTCAAGTACATTGCAACAACATGGATAGTCTTTAAATAATGACAAACAAAAACACACAAAATTTGTCATCAAATGAATTGATGAAGTCAGTAATTCAAAGAATCGCTACAGGTCCAGAATTAAGTAAAGATATTTCAAGAGATGAAGCTAAGCTTTGTATGACCTCAGTTCTAAAAGGTGAAATCGATGAAACAAGGGCTGCAATTTTTCTTATTGCATTGAGAATGAAAAGAGAGACGGATGATGAAGTCTTAGGTGTACATGATGCAATCAAAGAAATCACCAAAACAATAGAAAGCACACAAAATGATATAATAAATATTGGTGACCCTTATGATGGTTTTACTCGAAACGTTCCTTCATCAGCTTTTTTGTTACCAGTGCTAGCAGAAATTGGATATCCAACACTCTCTCATGGAGTAAAGTGTATAGGCCCTAAGTTTGGATGTACTCACAATCTAATCTTTGAACTACTTGGACATGATATCAATATGAGTGCAGAGCAAGCTGCAGAAAGATTAGAAGATAAAAAAACTGCATGGGCTTATTTAGATCAAAGTCAATTTTGTCCTGAACTCTATGGATTAATGGATTTGAGAGAGAGAATAATTAAAAGACCAGTCATTACGACTGTAGAAGTTTTAGCAAACCCAATTGTTGGCAAAAAAACTCATTTTGTAACTGGCTATGTTCATAAAGCCTATCCGCCTGTCTATTTAAACCTATCCAGAAACGCTGGATTTGATACTGCCATGGCAATACGCGGAACTGAAGGCGGAGTTATACCCACTCTAAAACAAAATGGAAAAGTATATTTTTATAAAACAAAGGATGAGACAGATGAATTTCTTGAAATAGATCCAATAAAAGATTTAGATATACATCAAAATGTTCGTGCCGTTGAAATTCCTGGCAATCTTACAAAATTAAATACTGCTGATAAAATAGAGACTAAAGTCAATCCGAAAGAAATTGCTACCGAAAGTGTTAAACTTGGACTTGAAGCATTATCAGGGAAAGATGGACCTATGAAAGATTGTATTATTTATGGAGCATCAATAATTCTACACAACATCACCAATGACAATCTGTCAAACTGTCGTAAAATTGTTACTGAAGTAGTTGAATCAGGAAGTTGTCTTGATAGGATTAAAAAATGAGCTCTAATTCAGAAATAAATTTTGATTGGTTCTGTAAACCAACATGGATGGCTTCTGCATACAATACGATGTGGTGTTTGATTGGTTGTAGTATTGGTGACTTTGGAACAATCTATTATTTTCAAGTTACAGGTATTCCTTGGACAACATTAAATATCATGCTACTAGCTATGTTTAATGGAATTTTGACTAGTATTATCCTAGAAACAATAATTCTCTTAAATCAAATGGGGATTGCTAAAGCCTTTAAAACTGCAATTGGTATGAGTTTAATATCCATGGTTAGTATGGAAATAGCGATGAACAGTGTTGATGTTTTAATTACCGGAGGAGCAGAATTAAATTTATTTGTATTGCCCATTATGTTAATAGTAGGTTTTTTAACACCATGGCCATATAACTATTGGCGACTAAAAAAGTTTGGGATTAGTTGTTGTCCTTCAGATAATATGGGAAGTGAAAATTTGAGTAATTGAACTTTCAATACTTAATTTTAATTTGTCAATCAATCCTCTAAACCAAGATTCAAAAATTACTACTGGTATTGCAATACTCAGACCTGCTGCAGTCGTTAACAAAGCTTCCCAGATACCGCCAGACAATATTGCTGGATCAACATTCTTTCCAGCATTCTCTAATTGCTGAAAGGCATCTATCATACCAAATATGGTTCCCAATAAACCTGCTAAAGGAGCTACTGCAGCGATTACCTGTAGTCCAGTGAGCTTTGAATTATAATATTCTACTCTTTCATCACTTAATCTGATAATTTCTTCTTTCAACCCTTCTTCTGTTTTAGATGTTGGTTTATTGTTTTTTATAAGTTGGTACATTGCAAAGGATGCAACTTCTTCCACCGGATGTTCTGCCTTTTTAATTAAACCATAAGCATCATCCTTTTTCCCTGATTTCCAGAGACTTAAACTACTTGCAAGTTTTTCACTTCGAAAAAAATCTACTTTTCTAAAAACATGAATTTTATAGAGGATTACGGCTAGAGCATATATCGATAAAAATACAAGGAAGTACATTACCGGTCCACCCAGATTTAATAATGTATGCATTGTCATATTTTCATTACTCCTATTTTATGTAACTACATAAAAATGCCATATTACATCAATTATATTGTTTTGTCTCTTAATACAGGGTGGTGGTTTTGACTATGATGAGATGATGGTCTGGGGAAAAATCAGACCATCACTTTTCACTTATCATCATACGGTAACCCGAGAGGGAGCTCCCGGGTACCAGTATTTCATCGGAGAAATTGATGAAAGTTACAGTCTGTTAAAAGTCGAATTTGAACCCTGCCATAACAGTTTGTGGCTTGTTAGGTCTCTTTCCATATTCATGTTCTGAAGCAACGATTACCTTATCAAATAGGTTGTCTACATTTAAGAATAATCTTGCGTCACTGATTCCATACATATTCACTGGGACCTTCATTCCAGAATTAAGGTCAAAGATCCATGCCTTTCCAGTTTTAAATGTATTACTAGCATTTGTAAAAGTATCATCTAGATATTTAGCACCAATTGAGATATCCCATGTTGGTGTTTCCATGCCCATAGATACATACATCTGGAAGTCAGGAATATATTTGATAGATTTACCCATTTGGTTTATTTCATCATCAGTATTTGATTTATATTCTGAATTTTGAATCAAACCAGAAATAAGAAGAGGGTACCTGATTGAAGTATCAATCATACCTCCTTTCATTTGTGGGCCTGAGAACATGTCTGCTAGTCTGTATTGGAATTCAATTCCATGAACTTCAGCTTTACCAGCATTCAATGAATCACCAGTATTACCTGTACATCCATTTGCAATCAAACAAGACTCTAATAAGTTCTCGTAATCTACAAGGAATGCAATAGCTTCAAAATAACTACTAGGAGAACTAATTCTCATTCCAACTTCGTAGTTATCTGATGCTTCTGGATTCGCGTTGCTGTAACCAGTTGGTGAATATCCTTCATTATATCCAGCAAACATTTGAACGCCATTAGGGAAACTGTAAACAGTTGATAATCCTAACATTGTTTCATCGTTACTAGCTGTACCTGTTCCTCCAGGACTAGCCATGGTTCCTTTGTTATATTCTACATCTTCGTAACGAAGACCAACTGTAGATGTAAAGTTACCATGTGTTATAACATCTTTAATATGCCATGACTCAGCATCAGCGTCTTTAAGTTCAGATCCGCTTTGCGAACCTGGTCCTGAAGAACCACCGATTATACGTGTCACGGTGCTATTTCCGTCAATAGAGAAATTCTCTTGATAAGATGAATCCATTCTTTGACGATAATCTTTATGTCTACGATAACCATATTCTAAATCATGGTTACCTACTTGGTGATTGATAACAAATTGTACACCAGTCATTCCATAGTCACGATGACCCATAGATCTTTTGATGTATTCATTTGCACCCATCGCAGTTCCGTTGGTAAGGATATTACACGCACGTAGTTCACTTCCTAAATCGGCAGCACAATCGCCAGCCCAATCTATAGCAGAAAACTTGACTGTGTCTAAACTACCAACACCGTTTGCTTCAGGGTCAATATAAATGTTTCCATTCTTACCCCAAAGACGACTATATCTTGTTTTATAAAGTTTAGATGTAACCTGCATATTAGGCATTGGTTCCATATAATGTGTAAAGATATAACGATGGTAGTCATTATCCATCTGATCATATGCTGTTGCGCCATATCTTTGATATGGATCTGCAGCAAAGTCAGTTCCGGTTAGACCTGTATAAGTTTCATTAGAAGTTTCTGATGAATTTTGACTAGATAATTCATAATACTGATTCCATGCACTGCCTTGCGGAGTGTATCGTATTTTGAATAAATCAGATTGTTTATCGAAACCAGTATCACCTGGATTACCAGTTCCTTTAATATTTTTAAAACCATCTGATCTGTAGTCATGGTATTCAAATACATAACCTATAGATGGAGTTATATTTCCACCATAGTATGTGTGATTACGTGTCCACCCATCATCACCAAAAGTTAATGAATAGTGACCTTCGCTTTGTGCGGTAGGCACTTGTCTTGAGATGAAGTTAATTGTTCCGGCTGTAGTTCTAGGTCCAGTTCCAATTGAAGCTGGTCCTTTCAAAACCTCAATACCTTCCATACGTCCAGAATCTGGAAAGAAGTACATTGAGAAGTTTGAATAGACTGCAGGTCCTTGCAATACACCATCCTCTAAAATATTTACTTTTTGTGTTCTAAGTGGTGCTACACCTCTCATACCTATGTTTGTTCTTAAACCAAAACCATCTTCAGTTTGCGAATACACCCCAGGTATTCTATTTAAGATCCTTTCAGGATCTGTGTAGCCTTTATTTTTAAGTTCTTCATCACTTATAAAGTGTGCAGAACCCGCTTGTTGTGTTTCATCTTGAGATCCAAATACACTAACAGGCGACATATTCTGTTCTGAATATGCAGTACCTGCTGTAAATGCGGTCAAAACAAAACCAACAGCTATTTTTAGCTTGGCTGTTTTAATCATATAAAATCTCCCTCATTCTATATATAGTTCTATTTAATGATAATCATTATCATTTACTAATGGTTCTCATTATCTGTATTTTCACAGTTTTGTCAAGTAAAATAGTGGAAAAAAGGGGTATTTTCAGTAGAATCAATAAATCCTGGTTTGATGGGTATAAAATTATGGTAAAAATCAGCTTAACTCCAATTATTGATGTCGTTTTCATTTTATTAATATTTTTTATGTTAGCTACTAATTTTCAAAAATTTAATCAGATGAACTTAAACATTGCTACTGAGTCTGCAGCACCCTCAGTCCTTGATAAAGAACTATTTATTATCGAATTTAATAATGCGGGTAATTATAAAATGAATGGCGCACCTTATAAATTAGATGAACTAAAAAAAATCATAACCAGCAAGATCGTTGATAGTCCAGAATATATAGTTGTTTTAGAACCATCAGAGAGTACACAACTTCAATCTATATTTAGTCTATTAGAAACTTTACATAAAGATGAAATAAAAAATATATCTATTGGTGTTAAAAAAAATGAAACTCAAGAATAGTCTGAATAAAGATAATAAGATTACTGATAGCAATTTACTTCCATTAGTAAATATTATATTTCTACTATTAATATTTTTTCTATTAGCAGGAGTAATTGAAAAAAAGAGAGATTTGTTAGATGTGAATATACCTGAAGCTACTCTGGAACAATTTACAGAGAAAGAACGCCCGGAACTCCATCTATACTCTAATGGAACAATAAAATTTGATGGGTCTACCGTAACATTACCAAACCTTTTAAAAAATATAAAAAACCAATACCCACAAATAAATGAGTTAGAGTTATTAGTTACTGCAGATGCAGCTGTTACATCTAAACATTTAAATGAAGTCTTGCTTGTACTTGATAAATCTAAGGTTAGAAAGATAAACTTACTTACACTAAAAAATGAATGACCAACAAACTTTTCTGAATTATTTTATTTTAGCTGTCGCAGTACATCTGATGGTGCTCATTACCCTGACTACTGTCCACTTAGCCTCTGACGTAACTCGGACAGGTGAAACAGGTATGGAAGTACAAATTTTAATAATCAAGCAAGAAGTTAATCCTGTAGAGGAAACAACTATAGCTGAATCAATTAAGAAGAAAATAGAAGAAAAAGTGGATGAACAACAAATCATTATGGATGATAGAAAAGCTGGAGATAAGTCACAACAAACTTACGATACTTGGCACGGACGAGTAAGACAGATTATTGATAGCAATAAATCCTACCCTTTGCTTTCACGACAAAGAAAGGAACAAGGTACGGTAGTTGTAAAATTTACAATTTTGAAAGATGGTTCAGTAGAAAATTTGAGTGTTAGAAGCTCAGGCTATCGTGGTCTAGACAGAGAAGCCAGAAGAATGATTCTAACATCTGTACCATTTCCAAAAATTCCAAGCTCAGCAAATAAGAAGTCGATTACCCTCACTGTTCCAATTAATTTTTCGCTTGAAAAAAATTAGTCGGTTTTATACCAACTCAATTTATCTTTTAGTTTCACAACATTTCCTACTATAAGAAGTGTTGGCGCTTGTGGTTTTTCTTTTTTAACCACTTCAGGCATTTTTTCTACAGTTGAAATATATTCTTTTTGTTCTGGTGTAGTACCTTGCTGTATTATTGCGCAAGGCGTAGATCCATCAAGACCATGTTTTTGTAATTCATCACAAATAATATCTATGGTAGCCAATCCCATATAAAAGACGATAGTATGGTCTTTTTGTATTAATTTTTCCCAGTTCAAATTAAGCTTGCCATCTTTTAAATTGCCCGTAACAAAACTACATGATTGTGCATGATCGCGATGGGTTAACGGGATACCAGCATATGCGGCACAACCGGATGCAGCTGTAATTCCTGGTACTACTTGAAATGATACTTTTTCATCAACCAAGGTATCTATTTCTTCTCCTCCTCTTCCAAATATAAATGGATCCCCCCCTTTTAATCTTAATACTCTAAGGCCTTCCTTTGCATACTTAACTAATAGTTTGTTAATTTCTTCCTGTCTGACAGCGTGTATATCACGTTGCTTACCGACATATACCTTTTTAGCATCTCTTCTAATTAAATCGATAATCGATGGATGTACCAGACGATCATACAGTGCTATATCCGCTTGTTGCATTAATCTTAAAGCTCTAAATGTCAATAAATCTGGATCACCAGGTCCAGCTCCAACTATATAAACTTCACCTTTATTTTTTATTTCCTCGTCAAATGCCTCAATTTCAGATTTTAGATAAGCTAGAGCTTCTTTATCCTGGCCACTTAATACCAATTCCACAAATTTACTATTCAATATCTGTTCCCAAAAAATTCTATTTGATTTAGAGTTTTTTAATTTTTTTCTTATCGGCACTCTATTCTCTGACACTATTTTAGCTAATCTTCCATATGCACCAGGTATCATTGTTTCCAATTTAGTTCTTAGCATACGCGCTAATACAGGTGACGATCCTCCAGTTGAAACGGCGACTGTAATAGGTCCTCTTTCAAGAATAGATGGAAAAATAAAATCACATAAATCAGGTTGATCAACAACGTTAATCAAAATTTTTTTCTTTTTAGCATCCTCAGCAATTTGAGTATTTAATTTTTTATCATTAGTTGCCACTACAATGAAATTGAACTTATTAGAATCTAAAATTTTTTTGTTGTAAGCTTCTTTGTGACAATCCAATTTCTTTTCTTTTTCTAAGCCTAGGATATAGTCTGAAATTTTAGGCGCTACTAATGTAATTTTTGCCTTCGCTTTAATCAATAGATCTGCTTTTCTTTCTGCTACATCTCCCCCACCAATGATTAAACAATCTTGAATATCGAGCTTAAAAAAGAAGGGAAAATACTTCATTTTTATTTTTTTATACCTGCTTTTTTATACCAATATTGTGCTTTTTCTATATCTTGAGGTATTTTTTTTCCTTCTTCATAAATCATAGCAAGCGTTGTAGCAGAGCCCATTAATCCCTGTTCAGCAGCTTTTGTAAACCATTCTATGCTTTTATTTATATCTTCTTCCACACATTCACCTTCAAGATACATAAATCCCAATGCGTGTTGTGCAAGTGCAAAATTTTTCTCTGCAGACTTTGTCATATAGTTAAATGCTTTTTTTATATTTTCATCACTACTAATACAACCCAAACCATTTTGAAGCATTATTGCCATCCTATACATCGCATCTAAATTATCTTCTTCTGCTAATGGGTGGAGTAATTTAAATGCGTGAGCAAAATTTTTGGTCTCAAAAGCAGCTATACCACTTTCTAATTCTAATCCCCTATTTTCATATTTATCCAAATTAATCCTCTAGGAGACCTACAAGTTTTCCTTCCATATCATGTTCTACCAAATCATCAAAACCACCAACATGGTAGTCTTGTTCATCTCCAATGAAGATTTGTGGGACAGTTTGGCGTTTAGATTTTGCCATCATTTTTTCCATTTCAGCAGGGTTTTCATCAACTAAGATGACTTCATATGGAATTTCTTTTTTATCAAAAAAATTTTTTGCACGCACACAATAAGGGCAAATCTTTGTGCTATAAATTGTTACTTTTTTCATAAATCATCCCCCTTTTAGATATTATAGTGTGTAATTTTTCTTTTTACATTTTTCTGTACAATAAGACCTATTATGTCATAGGAATCATCAAGTTTAATTTCTGGATATAAATCATTGAGCGCAACTAAGTATTTACCGTCATCTCTTTCTTCATATTTTCTGAACCATCTCACTCCATCATATTCAATAAATACAAAGTCTCCATTTTTACAGTTTTTCCCTGGATCTATAATTACTACACAGTTTTTTGGAAATTCATCTTCCATACTATCATCAGTAACTTGAAGAGCATAAGGTTCAGACGATCCACATTCTGAATGCAATTCATTTATTTTATTGTCTTTTTCATTCATCTATATTTTAGTATATCAAAATTTCTCTAGCTTCCATAAACTTGCATAACCATCTGCGTTTATTAAAAATATTTCTCCTTTACTATTCACTTCTACATCCCTAATCCTTCCAATGCGATCTTCGAATATAATGTGCTGATTCTTAACCTGCCCCTCTTCAAAATCTAGTCTATATAAGGTTCTATACTTAAGAGATGTGATAAGTACATCTCCTTTCCATTCGGGATGAGCCTCACCGTTGTAGATTAAAATATTACATACTGCAATTGATGGAGTCCATGTCCATATAGGTTTGGTAAATCCAGGCTTCCATGCACTACCATCGCCTATCTTAGTTCCAGAATAATTTGTTCCTCCCCAACCTATAATTTTCCATCCATAATTTTCTCCAAATTTAACCTCTCCAAAAAAATCTCCGCCTCTTGCCCCATGGTTTGAAATATAAACTTTGCCGTCAATAGGAGATAATGACATGCCTTGTGGGTTTCTAATTCCAATTTGATAGACTTCTGGTAACCAATCAGGTTTATCAACAAACTTTGGATTATCTTTAGGAATTGATCCATCTATATGAATTCTAATAATGCTGCCGGGGTGATTAGTTACATCTTGAGCAATCATTCCTGCTCCACGTTCACCAACAGAGGCATATAAATAATCATCTTTTATGACCATACGTGATCCAAAATGATATCCACTGCTAATAGGAGGTTCAGCTCTAAAAATATTTTCAAAAATTATTTCTTTTTCATTGTATAGGCCTCTAGCTATTGAAGTAGATGTACTTCCTCCTTCTCTATCTTCTGAATAACTAACATAAACATATCCATCTTTATAAAGAATATCTAAAAGCCCTCCTTGACCGTAATAATAAAAATCTAATTCATGTTCAATTGGGAATTTCTCACCCGTTGTCATATCAATGCGCACTATTCCACCAGTCTTCTCGGTAATAAGTAAATTATTATCATCAACGAATGTCATTCCCCATGGTTCTGATAATCTTTTTGTTATTTCTATTAATTTAATTTCTTCAGAAAAAACTGTTGTAGAAAATAAAGCTAAAAAGAAAAAGAGTGTATGTTTCATCTAAATAATACTTTGAATAAAATGCTCAAAATTATACTGATAATTATTGATGTAGTTATTGGAAAATAAAAATTAAAATTTTTTCTTTCAATAATGATATCGCCTGGAAGTCTGCCAAGACCTAAATTTGAAAGATAAGGATAAAGCAAGCCTACTAAAATAAAAATTATTCCAAGTGTAAGGAAAAATTTAGCCATTTAACTTTCTCTTATTTCTAAAAAAATTTTTTAATAATTCTGAGGACTCTTCTGACATCATCCCCGTAAGTATTTCAGGTTTGTGATGGCATGAACTTGACTCAAATATTTTAGGTCCATGTTCTACTCCCCCAGATTTAGGGTCGTTCGCTGCATAAAACAATCTATCCAACCTCGCAATACTTATTGCATGAGCGCACATTGGACATGGCTCTAAAGATACAAATAAGTCACAACCAACTAATCTTTCATTCTTTAAAACTTTCGTTGCTTTTTGAATTGCTAACATTTCTGCATGATTAATGGCTGAATGATCTGCTCTCATCTGGTTTGAGAAAGCAGCAAGGATATTTGAAGATTTTCTCTCAACAATAACCGCACCAACAGGAACTTCATCGTTATCAGAAGCAGATTTTGCAAGTTCAATTGCTAACTGCATGAATAAGACATCTTCTTCTTGATGATATTCTTGATGTTTAAGCATGATTAAGAAGTTTCTTTAAATTTGATGGGTTCACCAATTGGTGTTGAACATAATTCATCATTACGCATAACAATGTTGCCTCTAATTATTGTTGATATAGGCCAACCGGTAACTTCTTTGCCGTCAAACGGTGTCCATTTTGAAATAGAACATTGTTGTTCATTAGTGATAGTTTTTTTCTTTTTTAAATCCACAATTGTAAAATCTCCATCATAGCCAATTTTAATTTTACCTTTAGTGGAAAGTTTATGTATTCTTTCTGGTCCATACGACCATAGCTCTACCAACCTCTCCAAAGTTAATCGTCCTTCATTAACATGGTTTAGCATAATGGGAACCATTGTTTGAACAGCCGGAGTACCACTTGGTGTATTGGGATAAGTTTCATTTTTCTCCTTGATTGTATGTGGAGCATGATCTGATCCAATAATATCTACTATCCCATTTCTTACTGCTTCCCATAGTGCATCTTGATGATGTGCTTCTCTAACAGGAGGATTTTGTTGAGCAAAGGTACCAAGTCTTTCATAACAGTCTGGCGCATTCAATGTAAGATGAATTGGTAAAACTTCGACGCTAGCAATATCTTTATTTTTTGCGAGTAATTCCATTTCTTGTGCAGTGGTAATGTGCAGTACATGTACGCGCCTATTATGTTTCCTCGCTATTCTAAGAAGTCTGGTCGTGGCAGATAAACAACTTTCTTCTGATCTCCATTTACCGTGCATTTTAACATCAGTACTATTACCTAAAATAGTTTTTCTATTCTCTTGCATGATGTATTCATCTTCAGCATGAATCGCGACAACTCTTTTACCATTTGATAATACTGCGTCTAATTCATCATCACTGGCGGATAATAAATCTCCAGTACTTGCACCCATAAAAATTTTAATACCACAAACACCTTTCATATTTTCCCATTTAGCTAAATCTTTTGCGTAGTGTTCCGTGCCACCTAAATAAAAAGCATAGTCAGTCCAAGGTGATTTTTTAGCACGTTCCAATTTGTCATCTATGGCTTCATTGGTAATTGTTAAAGGATTGGTATTCGGCATTTCAAATACTGCAGTCACTCCACCCATTGCGGCAGATTTCATTCCCGTTTCAAGAGTTTCTTTATGTTCATTGCCAGGTTCACGGAAATGCACTTGTGAGTCAATAACGCCAGGTAGGACATGTAGTCCTTTACAATCAAATACTTCATCAGCTGATATATTTGAATTTTCTGTGATAGCCTGTATTTTACCTTTAGTTACACCAACATTAATTTGCTTTATCCCTTCAGGTAAAACAACTTTTCCGTTTTTGAGCAATAAATCGTAATTTTCTGACACTTAGATTGAACCTCAGGACTATTGTAACAATATCGGACTGTTTTTTTTCATAAATTTGTGCATAATAGTATCACCAATAAAAATTTAAGAATGCAAAAATACTTCGATTTAATAGGAATCTCACTATCTGGAATATGTTTTATTCACTGTGTGTTAACTCCTGTCCTTATTATGATATCACCTTTTTTAGCTGGACATGAGTTCCATGAAAATATTATATATCTAATTATACCGACAGCCGTAATAGCTTTAGCTGTTGGCTGTTCAAGACATCGTGATATTTGGGTTGCAATGATTGGGATAGGCGGTATTTCTATTTTAATCCTGGCATTAATTTTTCACACTACCTATGGTGAGTTGGTTGGACTAGTTTTAACTATGGTAGGTAGCATATTTATTATCTCAGCACACTATCGTAATCGCATCCTTTGTAAAAAGGAATCTTTCAGTTGTCACAGTAAACATTAATAAACCTGGCTTATCTTCCTGTAATTGTCACGGTCTGAACAGGGGGTTCAAGATACATTACACAAGTTCCGCCAGATTCAGTTGCTGTTAGAGTATTCGTAACATCAAAACTCATTCTTACAGTTGGTACATCAGTAGCTTTAGGTGTATATGGCACCGATAAGGCTATAGTGAAAGTGAATGTAGATGCTCCATCAGTCTTGCTCGTACCATTGGTTGCAAAGGTTGCAGTTAAATCACCATAATCCCCACCACCGTTTGTGTCAGGAATTATCCAGCTCATCTCACCAAGTGTGCCATCGGTTGCAGTTTTTGCCGTTACAGTCGCAGTTGAAGCTGCAACAGTCGGAGACGCTACAGTATTACAGGTCTCTCCACTAACATCTACGGTACCTTTTACTTTAAATGTACTGCTAATTGTTGATCGTACATGAGTATAAGTCCTACCCAATGTGATGCTAAAGTCAGAAAGATAGTTTCCTACATCTGTTCCAGCAGTTACAGAGGCTATATCAAATTCTTTAGAGGATGATCCAAGAACTATCGGATCAGAGCAAGCCGATGAAGAACATAATTCTACTTTTGTGACTGTAGGCTTATAAGATGACGGTGTACCAGATGCTGCATAAAGTTTTGCTGAAAAAATAAAACTCAAGAATAGGATGCTTAAAAAATTTAATCTACAAAACTTAATCATTATGAACCCCTTCCTACAGCTACAGTTCCTTTAACCCCTTTTACAATCCTATTTGCACGCCTGACTCTTTCAAAAAATCTATCTTCAACAGACTGGTAGCTATATGCAATAGGTGAGATGAATGCTACGGACTTATTGTTCGACTTGTTTCCACAACACAATGCATAATTAACTTGGATAAAAGTCTGACCAACTGTCATAGTATTATCTCTTTGTCTACCGGCTTCTATTGTTAATCTATCGCTGGGTTTAAATTGCAAACTTAGAGTTTCACCATGTTTAACATTGAAAATGCTTGATGTCCATTCATACCCTTTGTAATAAACTTTCGCCCAAGGAACGTATGGAACATACATACCAACTTCTATATCATAACCGTCTGCAGCTTCTTCCAATGACCCCTCATAATTTTTTTTATCTGATAAACCCGCATACACATTTATATTTACATCATATACAGATGATTTTAATTCTAATCCCAAACCTAAGCGAGAATGGTTTGAATTCAATTCGTAGTCATAGAAAGTATTAAATCCATAGATTAAAGTCTTTGCTTGATTTGCGCTTCTCCAAACAAGACCTACATTAATGGTTTCTCGGTTATCATATGTTGAAAATGAAATTTGAGATAAATATTTTTGGTACTCACTCTCAGACAGTGAGAGAATTGATATGAAGCGAATATCAGGTTTGTTATTATTTCTTGATAGAGCTTCTATCTCTAAAAGTCTAAGATTAGGGATATTTTCTGATGCCCATCTTTCAACAGCTGAACCAACTGCACTGTAAGCATGGTCTGCCGCTGCTTTTGACATTTCACCAGCATTTAGATTAGTCAAAAATAAGACCAACGGCAAAAAAATAGTCAGCGTTTTATGACTGAAAAATCTCCTCATTATTCCCCCTATTTCATAGACGTCTATCCAATATAA
>MDSY01115140.1_pt1 | contig 16135 bp, 11 predicted proteins | sample 811131 | NCBI WGS metagenome assembly MDSY01 (sample SAMN05326643, study PRJNA326480) | marine metagenome | isolation source: seawater | place: Atlantic Ocean: South West | collected 2010
AATTCCTGTTACATTTGAAGACGCTTCATTAAATGAAGAAACTAATATTAATACAAATAAAAATGAAAATGAAAATGAGGATGAAAAAAATTTAAGTGCAAAAGATAAAAAGAAAATTATTGAAGAAAAGAAAGAAAAAATTTTAGATGAAGAAAATTTTACTATTTCTTTCATGGAGTCAAAAATTGAACATAAAATATTTGGAATATTAGATAAATTAAACAGTATTTATACTAAGATTAAACCTTTAATAAATGAAAAAAAATTATTGCTAAATAAAAAAAAGTCTTTTTCTAATGTAAAATTAAAGAATTATCAAAATATTAAGAAAAAATTAATTACTTACCTTAACAAACTATGTTTAAGTGAAGATTGTATAAATTTTTTTATTTTAAAAATTAATGAAATAAATAAAAAATTAATGGTTCCAGAAGGGCAACTTTTAAAATTAGCAATAAGTTCTGGGTTGGATAGAAAAGAATTTATTAAATATTATGAAAAAAATGAAGTAAATCCATATTGGGCAAGCCAACAATCTAAAATAAGTGATGTATGGAAAAAGTTTTTTAAAAAAAATACTAAAGAAATAAAAGGAATAACGAATGAACTTGGTAAAATCTCTGATGAATCTAAGCTTGCTATTTCTGAATTAAAATTTCTATCAAAAGAAATAAGTACTGGAAAAAATATATCTGAAACAGCGAAGAAACAAATGATTGAAGCTAATTTAAGATTAGTTATTTCAATAGCAAAGAAATACACAAATAGAGGACTGCAATTTTTAGATTTAATACAAGAAGGAAATATTGGTTTAATGAAGGCTGTTGATAAATTTGAATATAAAAGAGGATATAAATTTTCTACTTATGCAACATGGTGGATTAGACAAGCTATAACTAGATCAATAGCGGATCAAGCAAGAACTATAAGAATCCCTGTACATATGATTGAAACAATTAATAAAATTATTAGAACCTCTAGAATCATGTTACATGAAATTGGTCGCGAACCTACACCAGAAGAATTATCAGCAAAATTAGCAATACCTCTTGAAAAAATTAGAAAAGTTATGAAAATTGCCAGAGAGCCAGTTAGCTTTGAAACGCCAGTTGGAGATGATGATGATAGTTTTTTAGGAGATTTTATTGAAGATAAAAATACTGTTGTACCTGGTGATGCTGCTATAAATTCAAATTTAAGAGAAACAACAACTAGAGTTTTATCTAGTTTAACTCCGAGAGAAGAAAGGGTTTTAAGAATGAGATTTGGTATTGGAGTTAATTCTGATCATACTTTAGAAGAAGTTGGGCAGCAATTTACTGTTACTAGAGAGCGTATAAGACAAATTGAAGCTAAAGCTCTTAGAAAATTAAAACATCCAAGTAGATCAAAACAACTTAAAAGTTTTCTTGATAAGAGTTAAATAAGACTGTTAAATAAAATATATTATTGATTACTGGGCCTGTAGTTCAGTTGGTTAGAACACGCCGCTCATAACGGTGATGTCGCAGGTTCGAATCCTGCCGGGCCCACCAAAATTTTATGATTTTTCATTTAATAAAGAAATAAGCTTATTTATATTTCCTTCATTTTGATCTATAAATGAAACAAATTCTGCTCTTTGAGTAACCGCTAGACTAATTCCTTCAATAATTATATCTAAAACTACGTATTTATCTTTTTTTTTACCTACTCTCCAATCTACTTTTATTAAAGGAGCATCTTTTCTTTCAAGAATGGTATGTACAATAAATAATTTAGGATTTTTTTCATTTTCATAATTTACTAATTTTAGTTGTTCTCCTGCATAATCAGTAAATCTTGATGAATATGATTTAACTACGTAATTTCTAAATGCTGTTCTAAATTCTTTTTTTTGATCTTTAGATGCTTGTTTCCAATATTTTCCTAATACAAATCTTGAAATTGATGGAACATCAAAGTTTTCATCAAATAAATCACCAAATTGTTTTTCTTTACTAGCTGCATCAGAATTTCCATCAGTTAGTGATTTTATAGCACTATTTGTAATTCCATTTATATATTCACCTGGATCTTCTGCTGCGTTAATACTATTAATCGGTTGAAACTGAATCAAAATAAAGAGTAATGAAACAGCAAATATACAAACTATTTTTTTTAACATTTTTATTTTTTAAGATAAGATCTATAATCAATTGCTTTATCAGTTTCTATTTCATCTGTTCTTTTTTGAATATACATTGAACGAATTGATGAATAGAAATCAATAGATGTAGATTCTAATTCTTCTAAGATACCTAATGTTTCTTGTCTATCATCCACTGCAGTACCAGCAGTTTTTACCATATTTCCCCATAATGGAACTCCAATAAAAATCAATGGGTCAGTAAATATATCTCCTATAAAACCAACAATATCTCTTGAAGTTTGAGGTCCTTTGAACGGTAGTTGCACATAGTTACTTTCTTTCCAGCCCCATACGCCTAGTGTATCTCCAAAAGTTTCAGGTCTTCTTTCTAAACCCATTTTTGAAGCAACGTCAATAAAACCACCAAGACCAACAGTTGAATTAATTACAAGTCTTGAAACGGTAGTAAAAAAACCTCCAACCTTACCTTGAAGTAAATTATTTATGGCATATTGAGGAGTAGTAAAAAAATTATCTATAGCGTTACCAAGACCTCTTCTAAATGGATCTGGAACAGCGTTAACATATCCTCTTGTTACAGGTCTAATTATTGATTTGTCTAATCCTAAATTAAAATCCCAAACTTCTCTATTAAATCCTTCTAAAGGGTCTATTTCTGAGTAATCTTGAGTCCCACCATAAGTTTCATTAAGGTCAAAATCAGATTCTACAACAATCGGATCTTCTACAACTACATTGTTATGGTGATCTGCAATAGCAATAGAACTAAAAGCATAAGTTAAAACAAATATTAAATAATAACTCAGACGTTTCATTAAAAAAAAAACTCCCTAATAATTAAGTATTCATCATATACTATTTTATTTACATTAAAAACATTAAATAAAAAAAAAACTTAAAAAAAACAGTATATAAATGGAAGAAAAACTTAAAATTTCATTTGAATTTTTTCCCCCAAAAAATGTCAAAATGCAACAAAATTTGTGGAAAACTTTGAATAAATTAAAAATCTTTTATCCAGATTTTGTTTCAATAACTTATGGCGCAGGGGGATCGACAAGAAAAAGAACGCATGAAACTATAAAAAAATTTACATACAGACCTGCTATAAAACCGATTCCTCATTTAACATGTATCGGTGATACAAAAACTTCTATTAGAAAATTAGCTGAAGATTATTGGAAATTAGGAATTAGATCAATAGTTGTGATAAGAGGGGATTCGGAAAATATAAAATTAACAAAAAAAAGAAAGTTTATTAGTTCTTCTAAGGATTATAAATATGCGAGCGAACTTATAAAAGATTTAAAAAAAATTAATAATTTTAATATAATTGTTGCAGTTTTTCCTGAACAACACCCTGAATCTAAAAATCTTAATGAAGATATTGATAATTTAAAAAGAAAAATTGATTTAGGTGCAACAAAAGGCATTACACAATTTTTTTTTGATAATAACAAATTTTATGATTTTATAAATATTCTTCATAAAAAAAATATAAATATACCTATTATCCCTGGAATATTACCAATAATTAATTTTAATAAATTAATAAAATTAGCTGAAAATTGTAAAGCTTCTATTCCCTTAAATATAAAAAAATTATTTGAATCTAAAAAAGAATATGAATTTGATTTATCAGTAGATATTGCTACTACACAATGTTTAGATTTAATAAACAATGGATTTAAAAACTTACATTTTTATACTCTTAATCGAGGAGATTTAACAGGAAAAATATGTTCAAATTTAACTAAAAGAAAATTTGTAAACAAATCTTATGACGCTTTTTGGAGTTAAAATGGAAAAAAATTTTTATTTAGAAAAACTTAACGATAAACAAAAAGAAGCAGTGGAAACATTAGATGGTCCAGTTTTAGTTCTAGCCGGCGCAGGTACAGGTAAAACAAGAGTTTTAACAACACGATTAGCTCATTTGTTAAACAAAAAATTAGCAAGACCGTGGGAAATTCTTGCTGTTACTTTTACTAATAAAGCTGCAAATGAAATGAAAGAAAGAGTGCAAAATTTATTAAAAATAGATATCGAAAGAATGTGGATAGGAACATTTCACTCAACAGGTCTTAAAATTCTTAGAAGACATGCTGAATTATGTTTTTTGAAAAAAGATTTTACAGTTATTGACACAGATGATCAGGAAAGATTAGTGAAACAAGTTTTAGAATTAAATAAAATTGATTTAAAAAAACATACTCCTTCAAATGTTTTATGGATGATACAATGGTTTAAAGACAAAGGAATTTTACCAGAAGAATCTAAGAAACATAAATTTAAATTTGGAAAATATATTGATATAAGCAAATTATATATTCAGTATCAAGAAAGATTAAAAATTCTAAATGCTGCTGATTTTGGTGATTTATTATTATTACCAGTTAAAATTTTTCGCGAAAATTCTGATATATTAAAGAAATATCAAAATCAATTTAAGTATATTTTAGTTGATGAGTACCAAGACACTGATACGTGTCAAGATACCTTTTTAAAATTTTTATCTGAAAAATATCAAAATATATGTTGTGTTGGTGATGATGATCAAGCAATTTATAGTTGGAGAGGAGCAGATGTAAAAAATATACTTAATTTCCCTGATGCTTTCAAAAATGTAAAAATAATAAGATTAGAACAAAATTATCGGTCAACAGATCACATTCTTGCAGCTGCTAGCCAATTAATTTCTCATAATAAAAATAGATTAGGTAAAACTTTATGGACAAATGCATCAAATGGAGAAAAAATAAAACTTTTTTTCTTTGATGATGGTAAAGATGAAGCAAAAAACATTTCTCTAGAAATCGAAAAATTTAAACTCAAAAAAAAAAAAATTAGATGAAATAGCTATTTTAGTTAGAGCTAGTTTTCAAACTAGATTATTTGAAGATAGACTGCTTAAAATTGGTATACCTTATAGAGTTATAGGAGGATTTAGATTTTATGAGAGATTAGAAATTAGAGATGCTATAGCATATTTTAGAATAGTATATAAAAGCAGTGATGATTTAGCACTTGAAAGAGTATTTAATACTCCAAAAAGAGGACTCGGAACAGCAACACTTCAAACTATTTTTAAATTTGCTCGTTCATCAAATATGACATTAATAGATGCTTCAAAAAGAATTATAGAAACTGATGAATTAACGCCTAATGCGAGAAATAGTGTAAAAGAATTTATAGAAAATATTAGTAGATGGAAAACAAAAATTCATAAAATTAATCATATTGAATTAGCAAAAATAATATTAGAAGAGTCTGGTTATACAAAAATGTGGTTAAATGATAAGTCGATCGAGGCTCCTGGTAGATTAGAAAATCTTAAAGAATTATTAAATGCACTTAATGATTTTTCTAATATGAATGAATTTTTAGAGCATATATCTTTGGTTATGGAAAATGAAAGAAATTATAAATTTGATATGGTTAATATAATGACAATGCATGCTGCAAAAGGTTTAGAATTTGAAAATGTATTTCTTGCGGGATGGGACGAAGGGCTATTTCCTCATCAAAAATCATTAGAAGAAAAGGGAAATCAAGCTTTAGAAGAAGAAAGAAGATTAGCTTATGTTGGGATTACAAGAGGAAAAAATAATGTTTATATTTCATTTGCAAAACGCAGATTTATTCATGGAACATGGAATTTTAGTCAACCTTCAAGATTCTTATCTGAGTTACCAAATGAAAATATAGAGTCAAACAAAGATCTTCTTAATGAAGAAGATGATTTTATAGTGGATGAACTAGAATATGAAGATAGAATTAAAAATCCAAATCGTTTGTTATTTAAAAAAAAAGAAAATTTTATAGAAAAAGAAAATTCTTTTAATTCAGATTATAAATTTAAAATCGGAGATGAAATATTTCATGATAAATACGGGTATGGTACAATTAAGTATATTGTAGATGGAAAATATGAAATTATTTTTGATAAATTAGATAAAACAAAAATTGTTTTAGAAAATTTTATTAAACATGCTTAAAATTAAGTAAATTGAAACAATCAAAATCTTATAAAAGAAAAATAAAATTATTAAGACAACTTTTAGAAAAAGAAAGTCTTGATTATTATTTAATTCCTAGAACTGATAAATTTCAAAATGAATTTATTTCAAAAAAAGACGAAAGAATAAAATGGTTAACAGGTTTTACAGGTTCATTTGCTTTTGTAATAATTTCTCCTAGACAAAATTTAATTTTTACTGATGGAAGATATATTGATCAAATAAAAAAAGAAGTTGATCAAAATTTATTTAAAATTTTTGATGTAAACAATTTAGAACCAATATCTTGGTTAAAAAAAAAAGTTAAAAAAAATGAAAAAATATTATTAGATAGTTGGTTATTTACATGTGAAAAATTTAACTATTTAAATAAAATTATTACAAAAAAAAAATCTAAAATAGTTTTAAGTACAAACATTTTTTTAGATAAAATTTGGAAAAATAAGCCTAATGAGAGTTTTAAAAAAATCTTTTTAAGAGAAAATAAATATTCAGGGATTGGTTATAAAAATAAAATTAACAAAATTAAAAAAATTTTTGAAAAAAAAAAAATCAACAATTTTTTTTTATCGTCACCTGAATCAATATCTTGGCTTTTAAATATTAGAAGTAATCAAATTTTATATACACCTATAGTTTTATCTTTTTTATTATTTAATACTAAAAAAAAAGGATATTTGTTTACAGAAAACTATAAAAATATAATTAAGCATTTTGATTCAGATTTAAATATATCAAAATTGAGTAATTTAAAAAAAACACTTATTGATTTTTCAATTTTTAATAAGGAAATCCATTTAGATCCAAAACAAACGCCATATTTTATTGAATATTTTTTAAAAAATATAGGAATAACAGTTACTTATGCAGAAGATCCATGTACTCATTTAAAATTAATTAAAAATAAAGTAGAAATAAAAGGATTTAAAAACTCACATATAAGAGATGGAATTTCAATTTGTAAATTTTTATTTTGGCTTGAGGGTAATGTAAAAAAAAATAAAGTTATATCAGAATTAATAGCTTCAAAAAAGCTATTTGATTTTAGGAAAAAAAATAAATTATTTCGTGGTCTTAGTTTTGAAACTATTTCAGGTTACGGTGCAAATAGTTCAATAATTCATTATCGAGTAACAAATCAAACTAATAAAATTTTAAAGAAAAATAATTTATTTTTATTTGACTCTGGTGCGCAATATTTAGATGGAACAACAGATATAACTAGAACTATTTTTATTGGTGATAAACCAACAAAAGAGCAAAAAGATATATTTACTAGAGTTCTTAAAGGAAATTTAGAATTATCTAATCATTTATTCAATAAAAATATTTTAGGTAAAAATCTTGATACAATTGCTAGATACCATTTAAAAAAAAAAAAAATTGATTTCCCGCATGGTACTGGTCATGGAGTTGGAAGTTATTTATCTGTACATGAAGGACCAATTTCTATTTCAAAAAATTCAAAAACAAAATTTAAAACTGGGATGATATTAACAAATGAACCAGGCTATTATAAAAAGAACGTGTATGGAATACGAATTGAAAATATTTTATTGGTTATAAAAAAAAAGAATTTATTAGGTTTCGATGTATTAACTTTAGCACCTATAGATTTGAAATTAATTGATTTTAATTTATTAAGTAAAGAAAATAAAAAATTATTAAATATTTATCATGATAAAGTGTTTAATAAAATTTCTAATTTTTTAAATAAAAATGAAAAAATATGGTTGAAAGAAAAAACTAAACCAATTTAAGTTAAAAATTTCATCCATTCATTTTCTTTTAAGATTTTTATATTTAATTCTTTAGCTTTTTTTTCTTTCGATCCTGAATCTTTACCGACAATTACATAATCAGTATTTTTTGAAACTGAATTTGTAACTTTGGCTCCTAATTCTTCTGCTTTAGATTTTGCTTCATTTCTACTCATATTTTCTAGAGATCCTGTGAAAACAATTATTTTTTCAGATAATTTAGAATTTATTTTTTTTTCGAATTTATATTCTTCAATTTTTTCAAGAGACTTGCTTAATTTTTTTACAATTTCAATTTTTTCTTTTTCAAAGAATTTTTTTATATCATTAACGACATCAGGTCCAATTCCGTCAATATTTATATATTTATTATAAATATTTAGATTTCCTAAACTCAAACTTTTAACAGATTCAAACCAATTATCAAAATTTTTAAAATGTTTAGCTAATAAATTTGATGTTCTTTGTCCAACTTGTGGTATGCCAATTGAATAAATAAATTTTTCTAATGATACTTTTTTTTTTGAATTAATTGAATTAATTAAATTTAAATATGACTTTTCACCAAATCCATCTTTATTAATAATTTTATTTTTATATTTATTTAAATTAAAAATATCATATGGGTATTTTATAAATTTTTCTTTCCAGAATTTTTTTAAATTTTTTCCACCTAAACCTTCTATATTAAAAGCATCTCTAGATACAAAATATTCTAACGCACCCAGTTGTTGATCTTCACATAACGACCATCCACCCGAGCATTTGATAGCAACTTCATCTTCTTTTTTATAAGTTTTAGATTTACAACAAGGACATATTGATGGCATAATGAATTTTTTTGATTCTTTCTTTCTTTTATTTTTAATTACTGAAACTACTTGAGGGATAACATCTCCTGCTCGTTGAAGTATAATTGTATCTCCAATTCTTATATCTTTTCTATTAATTTCATCTTGATTATGAAGTGAAACTCTTGATACATTTACTCCTCCAACTAAAACTGGTATTAATTCTGCAACAGGAGTCAATATACCCGTTCTACCAACTTGGACAGTTATTTTTTTAATTTTAGTTTTTACTTGTTCGGCAGGAAATTTTCTTGCTATCGCCCATCTAGGAGCCCTTCCAACTAAACCTAATCTTTTTTGTATGTTTATACTATTTATTTTAAAAACTATACCATCTATATCATATTCTAAATTAGCTCTAATTTTTTTAATTTTATTAAAATATAACTCTATATCATTAAAAGTATTACATATTTTAAAATTATGATTGGTAGGAAAGCCGTAATTCTTTATTATATTTAAAAACTCACTTTGACTTTTAAAATTTATTTTTCCTGAAATTTGTCCATATGTATAAGCAAAAAATTTAAGTTTTCTTTCTTTAAAAGTTTTTTCGTCTAGTTGTCTTAATGAACCAGCTGCAGCATTTCTTGGATTAGCAAAAATACTTTCTCCTTTATTTCTTCTATTATTATTAAGTTCTAAAAAATCATCCTTTTTCATATATATTTCTCCTCTTATTTCAAAAATTTTAATATTTTTTAATTGAGGTATTTTATCAGGTATGTCTTTAACTTCTTTTAAATTTAAAGTTACATCTTCACCTATTTGCCCATCTCCTCTTGTAGCACCTGATATAAAATTCCCTTTTTCATATTTTAAAGCAATAGATAGCCCATCTATTTTAGGTTCAGCTATTAATTCAATAAATTTGTTTTCTATATTTAAATATCTTGAAATTTTCTCAATATACTTTTCAACTTCATTTAAATTTGAAGCATTTTCTAAAGATAACATTGGAACAATATGTTTTATTTTAGGAAAATTTTTATTAGCTTTATAACCTACATTATCAGTAGGGGTATTTTTTGTTTTTAAAAAGGGATATGTGGTTTCTAGCTCTTTAAATTCTTTCCAAAGAATGTCATATTCACGATCAGTAATTTTAGGATTATTTTCGTCATAATATAATTTATTATGAATATTTAATTTTTTTTTAAGCTCTAAATATTTTTTTTTAATATTATTTGCATGATGTTTTTTATCCTTTTTTTCCATTTTTTTGATATCCATATTTTTTAAATAAATCATAACTAAGTCTATACCAACTGCTTTTTTTGTAATTATAAGATAATACAGCAGTTGTTTTTTCTGCTTCTTTGATAATTCCTATTGATAAATATGATTCAGTTAAACGATATAAAGCTTCTGGTGTTTGTGCTGTTGTACTGTATTCATTAACAACCATTTTAAATCTTTCAATTGCTGCTAAATGCCTATTTTTTTTTTGATAATATCTTCCAATATGCATTTCTTTTGCAGCTAGTTGATCATTTGCTACTAATAGTTTTTTTTCAGCATCTTTACTATAAGTGCTATTTGGAAACTTTTTAATTAATTCAGTAAAAACTTTTTTAGCATTTAGCGAAGGATTTTGGTCTAAAGCAACTATATGTATTTGATCGTAGTAACATAAACCTTGTAAATATAAAACATAAGGCATATTTTTATCTGCAGGATGTAAACTTATAAATCTTTGAATTGCAAATATACTATTTTCATAATCTTTATTTAAATAATAAGCATAAGCAGCCATCATTTTGCTTTGTTTAGCTAATTTTGAATAAGGATGTTGTTTATCAATTTCTTCAAAAGCTACTGCAGCTTCAGTATAATTTTTTCTTTTTAAATATCTTGTAGCATCTTCCCATAGTAATTCTGGTGGTTTTTCAATATAAGTAACTACAGGTTTTTGTTCTAATCTTTCTTTAATAGCACAGCTTGGTATTAAAAAGATAAAAGCTAAGAATATTAATAATATTTTTTTGAAATTTAAAATAAACATATTTTTATTTTACTAAAAATTAAAAAATAACAGAATTTAAAGAAAAAAAAAGTATTGAGAGTTTTTTTAAGAGGCTATTTGATTTGGGATCTGTAAAGCTATTACATTTATTTCTTCTTTTTCAGTTTCAGTCATATTAACCAATGTAAAAGATGATTTATTTGCAAAGATTTTTTTTAATAAAATATTATTTATTTCGTGACCAGATTTTTCACCTTTAAAATGCCCTAAAATAGAATGTCCAGATAAATGTAAGTCACCTATAACATCTAAAACTTTATGTCTAATTGATTCATTCTTGAACCTTAATCCTTTTTTATTTAAAATTTTTTTTCCATTAAAAACAACACAATTATCTAAAGAAGCTCCTTTGGCGAAACCATTTTTTTTTAGTTTTTTATACTCATTTATAAAACCAAAAGTTCTAGCAGGAGCAATATTATTTTTATAATTATTATGATTTAAAGTAGTTTTATATTCTTCTTTTTTTATTAAAGGATGTTCGTAATCAATTTTATATGAAATATTAAAATTGTTTTTAGAAGGTTCTATAGATGCATATGATAATTTATTTTTAACTTCAATTTTTTTTAAAATTTTAATAAATTTTTTATTTTTTTCTTGTTTTTTGATTCCAACATTTGAAATTTTTTCAAAAAAAATCTTTGAGCTTCCGTCAAGTATCGGTACTTCTTGCCCAGAAATTTCAATTTTCAAATTATCGATATGTAAAGCAGAAATGGCAGACATTAAATGTTCTATAGTAGAAACAGTTAAACCAGATTTATTTGATATTTTTGTACATAATTTTGTATTAGTGACATTACTCCAATTTGCTGGAATGATATTATTCTTTTTTTTATCTTTTCTGATGAAAATTACACCAGTATTACAATCAGCAGGTAATATTTTAATCTTTGTTAGACAACCACTATGTAAAGCGATACCTTTAAATGAAACTTCTTTTTTGATAGTTTTTTGTTTAATTAATGATGCCATATACAATTATAAAGTAATAATTGTAATAGCTATAGCAATTAACTGTTTGTTACACTATGTAACTTATTCTTATTTAATTAGATTGATTTCTTAAAAAAGATGGTATTTCTAAATCTTCTTTATCATTAGTATTTTTCTTGTCTGAAGATTCTTTATTTTGATCATCTAAACCTGGCATTTCAGCTTGAATTTGAATTGTTTTTTTTTCTTTAATTTCTTCTTTTTTTTCATTTTTTTCAGTTGATTCAGCATCTTTATTAACAATTGCTTCAGCTTTTATTTCTTTTTTAATCTCTGTTTTTTCTTCTTTATCATTTGTAATTACTTCTTCGATTTCTTTTTTTTCATCTATTATTTGATCGACTTTTTCAATAGGATTATCAGCAATTTCTACATTATCTTCTTTGGGTTTAATATTTAAATTATCGTTTTCTAAAAAGTTTTCTTCTTTTTTATCTAAGAATTCTTTTTTTTCTTTTTTATCGAAATTAAAAATTTTAAGTGGGGATAATTTTTTTATAAAATCTAACACTACATTACTTGGTTTTTCTTGTTGATTATGTTGTAAATCATTAGAATTTTGTTCTTTAGGTAATGAATTTTCATCTGTATTTTTTTTGATTTCTACTATTTGATTTGTGAAATCTTCTAAATCAGTTTGTTCAGCAAATTTAGGTTTTATCGTATTTGTTGAACTATGATTAATAGTTTCATTTTTCTTTTTATTTTCAGAATTTTCATTTTTTGGTTTTGGCATATCTACAACATTTCCTATTCCTGTTGCTATAATTGAAACTCTCATTAAACCATCTAGTTCTTTATTTATTGAAGAACCAAAAATAATTTTTGCATTATCATCTATCTCTTGTTTAATTCTATCAGCTGCTTCAGTTGCTTCGATTAAACTCATATCTGATCCACCGGTTATATTAAGTAAAAGGCCTTTTGTACCTTCTAAAGAAACACGTTCTAATAGTGGGTTAGAAATTGCTGACTCTGCTGCTTCAATAGCTCTTCTTTCACCTGCAGCTTCTCCATGTCCAAAAACCGCTCTTCCCATTTCTGACATTACCGCTCTTACATCAGCAAAATCAAGATTTATTAATCCTGGTTGCATCATTAAGTCTGTAACTGCTCTTACCCCTTGATGTAAAACTTGATCTGCCATACAAAACGCTTCAGCAAATGATGTTTTGTCATCACAAACTATGTATAAGTTTTGATTAGGAATTACTATTAATGTATCAACATAATTTCTTAATTCTTCAATTCCTTTTTCAGCATTATCCATTCTCAATTTTCCTTCGAATGAAAATGGTTTAGTAACTACTGCTACAGTTAAAATACCTTTTTCTTTACATGCTTTAGCTATAGTTGAAACTGCACCAGTACCTGTTCCACCTCCCATACCAGCAGCAATAAAAGCCATATGTGCACCGTCAATATATTCGCATATATCATTATAAGATTCTTCAGCAGCAGATTTACCTATTACAGGATCTGATCCAGCACCTAAGCCTTCGGTATTTTCAAGACCTAATTGAATTTTTTGTGTTGCATTACAAAATTCTAGTGATTGAGCATCTGTGTTGCATGCGACAAATTCTACTCCTTTTAAACCACTAGCTATCATGGTATTAAGGGCATTACAACCACCACCACCAACTCCTAAAACAAGAACTCTTGGTTTTAGCTTTGCTTTTGATCTATTTGGTACACCTAAGTTTACTGACATTTTTTTTTAATCAAATAATTTTAATAAAATCTTGACTTGTTACTAAATAATGTATACATATAAAAAAATCCACTATATATAGTATAATATAACGATTCGTTAATAAAACGCAATCTTTTTTTTAAAAGAAACTTTCTTTTACCCATGTCCCTAATTTTTTCCATAAAAAGTTATTTTCAAATGTTGGCGATGTTGGTTGTTTTGTTTCTTTAAGAATTTTATATTTTATTAAACCACAACTTACTGAAAAACCAGGACCTGAAAAGTTTTCAGCAAGGCCTTCAATGAAAATCGGTTTTCCTATCCTAACTTTAATTCCAAAAAAATCAGATGCTAATTGTGATAAACCTTTTAATTCTGCAGATTTTCCAGTTAAAATAATGTTACTTGTTACATTTCTTTCTAATATAGATTTATTTGTTTTTGATCTAATATTTTCTAGGATTTCTTGAACTCGCGATAAAATAATATTTTGTAATTCGTTTCTATTTATTCTATGTGTTTCAGTTGTTTCTTCATTACCAGTTAAAGGAACATCAATTAAATCATTATTTTCATTAGAATTTAAACTATTACCATGTAAAATTTTTAATCTTTCAGCTGCAGAAATTGAAGTGGACAAACCTTTCGCTATATCTGATGAAATATGAAATCCACCAATATTAATTATTCCTGTGTATATTAATTTATTTTTATAAAAAGTTGCAATAGAGCAGCTACCAGCGCCAATATCTATAATTGTAGTTCCAATATAAAAATCATCTTTATTTAGACAGCCTAATCCAGAAGCGTAAGGCGTTACTACTAAATCACTAATTTTAATTTTAGACATTGATAAACATTTAAAAAAATTATTAATTGAGTTTTTATTTGCTGTTATTAAATTAAAACCGGCAATTAATTCATTACCTTTCATTCCTATTGGACTTTCTATCCCAACACTTCCATCAATACTATAGGTAGTTTGTATTTTATGTATTAGTTGCCTATCTTTGCCATAATTTAGATTATCTACTTTTTTGTAAATATTATTTATATCTTCATTTGTTACTTCGTTACCATCTAGTGAAATGTTTAAATTTACCGCATGGGACATAATTGTATCTGATGAAAAATTTACAATGAATTCTTCAACTGTTTGCCCAGACATTCTTTCTGCTGATTGAATAGATGATCTAATAGAATTACATGCAGCTTCCATGTCAGTAATTATTCCTGAGGATAATCCACGTGATTGATGGATTCCTTGACCCATAATTTTTGGCTCATTATCAGTAGTTTTGCTAACTATAAAGCAAGATATTTTATCTGTTCCTATATCAAGTACACCAAACATTATTTTTCTCTCATTGCTATTTTTTTTGAATTTATTTTCATAAATATTTTTTTTTCAAAGAATCTTAAGTCAACTATTTCAAGATTTTTAATATTAGAAAATTTATTTATTTCTTTGATAGCTTCTTTTTTATTTTCATTGGGTAATTTAAAAATAGTTTTATTTATTTTTAAATTCCATTGATCATTTGAAGAAATGTGAATTTGAGTAATTTGTTTGCTAAAGGTATTATTTTGTTCCAAAAAATATTTTATTTTATTAATATTTTTGACATTAACATTACCTTTTATATGAATTAATTTATAAGATTTAGGATTTTTTATTTCATAAATAATTTTACCTTTATCACTTATGAGAAAACTTTTTTTATTCTTATTTAATATTGCAAATTCTTTATGTTCATTAATATTTATAAATATATGATTTGGATATATTTTTCTAATTGAAACTGTATCTATCCAATTTAATCTTTCTAAATTATTTTTTATTTCAAGAGTATTAAATTGTATTATATTTTTGTTTTTAGATAAATTACTATGGACAATATCTTTTACTAAATCTAAGTTTTGATTATATCTCCCATTCAAACTAATTTTTTTAATTTCAAAAAAATTGCTATAAAAATTGGAACTTTTTTCAAACAAATTTACTTTGTTGATAGCATTTTCTAATTTAAATTTATTTATACTTTTATCAAAGAAACAATAAAAAAATACAATTAGTAAAATACTAAAAAGAATGCTGATTTTCTTAACGTTTTTATTTTTCAAAAAATTAAACATTTTACTTGATTTCCCATACTATACCATGATATCCCATATAATACCAAATACTTTTTTTTAATTTTTTAAGGGTAAATTGAGTGTTTTTATCGCAATATACATATAAAATTGATAGTAAAGGGCGTATTTCTGTACCCGCTGATTTTCGTATAGGTATTAATACTAAATTTTTTAATGGGATTATTGCTTTTAGATCATATAAATTTAAAGCAATAGAAGGCTTAGATTTTGGAAAAATGAAAAAAATAGCTGACAGTCTAGATGATTTAGATTTTTTTTCAGAAACTAAAAACGATATAACAACTTCAATTTTATCAGATTCTTATAAATTACCCTTTGATGGTGAAGGAAGAATATGTATTCCAAATGAATTGCTTAAATTTGCTAACATAAAGAATCAAGCTACATTTGTTGGAAGAGGATCAAGCTTTCAAATATGGAACCCAATTTTATTTAAAAATTATTTAGAAAAAGCTAGAAATAATATTAAAAAAAAAAAATTATCTTTGGTAATAAA
>MDSY01002785.1_pt1 | contig 16131 bp, 7 predicted proteins | sample 811131 | NCBI WGS metagenome assembly MDSY01 (sample SAMN05326643, study PRJNA326480) | marine metagenome | isolation source: seawater | place: Atlantic Ocean: South West | collected 2010
CTCTGGAGCCTTATTATTATTATTATTAGGATCTTATTATTATTACAATGTATGGAACGAATAGACCGTGGTGTTTGATTACGACACCAGGTGAACCGGACATTTTTCAATGTGTTGTTGACATTGAGTCGTGTAATTTAATGTAATTTACGGCTATGCCGAATAATATAATAATAATGATATTCATATATCACATATGGACCTCATGTCTCCTTATTGATTGGTTGCTTGGTTGCTTATTGATAGGTTGCTTGCTGTTTCGTTCGTACCTTCGAAACTTACGTAATAAGTGTTTATGTAGAGTATTTTGTTGGACGAAGCAAGGCACATGCAGTCAATATCCTGCTGAGAACACCGTCTACTTATTGGTTTTGTACCTAGCCGTAACATCGTTGTCCCATAGTTAGTTACCCGAATCGTCCTCAAGATGGTTTTCACGCGGGACGAGCTGTTCCAATCGTGCTTTGCGCTCTATGTCTTTATCCTCACGCTGCATGCGCTCACTTTTCCGAAGCGAAACCCATTGAAACGACCCCGAAGGCAAAACGTTACCATTGTCACAGTTCGGATGCTCTTCGGGCTTCCGGCAAATATTCTATTCGGTTGCTGGCTCGGGCTGTGGTTAGCTTTCTGGGAAGTATCTCGGCAGCCTCTATGGAAACCGATTCTTGATCCATCCAGAATGCCACGAAAAGTTGGATTGGAGCTGTGCGGAGGAGGGTTTCGAACATGGTATCATCTTGGCGTGTACTGGGGTTTATACGACAGCGTTGGCGCGCTGGGTCTCCGACAGATGTATTTCTCCGGTGCGAGCATAGGTGCTCTTGTCGCAGCTGTTGCTGCCTGTGGAATTCATCCTGCGGACATATGGGCTCACATTCCAGCTATCGCTGATGGGTATCGGCGCCACTTTGTTTGGCACTTCTCACAAGTTGGACAGTTCTGCCGCTACCTCTTGCATTCATTGCTACCAGAAGACGCGCATTTACTAGTCAAGGGACGGCTGTTTATCTCAATTTCTTTGCTGTTGCCATTCCCACACAATGTTTTGCGAAGTGAATTCATATCTCGGGAAGATCTCATCGATGCAGTGATTGCATCACAATTCATACCCACATGGACTCACCCGGGCGTATGCTTTTACCAGGGCAACATGTGCATTGATGGGGGTGCAACCAACAATCTTCCAGCAATATCTGACAATGCTGTGCGCGTTGGTCTCGATGCAGATGATATTTTGTCGTGGTGTGTTGATCTTTTACCTTCACAGCCACTGACAAGGGCAAATACGTTCTATCCGGCGGACGAAGGAAGTTTGCAGCGCATGCTAGATTGCGGAAAGGACGATGTCTTGGACTGGCTTTCGACTGCTCGCGGTGGGCAGTTTCTGAACAGCCACCGAGCTAGTAGCTAGATTGGGTCATCGACAACCGAACTCGTGCCTTACATTGAGGATGTCGGAAAGCTGCGTGCACTCATTCTGAATAGTCAGCATTTGGTCTCCCCTAAAGACTGAGTTATTCCTTTACAAAGTTGCGCGGACTGCGATCCAGCAAAATACAGTAGCAAAATGGGCCGTACTTGAACCATATTGTGTCACTTGAACATATTTTTCTCCTTTCATAATCATGTAACGCAAAATAACCATCTCAATTTCCCGGACTCAGAGATAAAGAGCGCGGGTTGCTTGGAAAACACATGTCCTGGACGACAGTTTTCGAAGATGAGGGGGGCAAGATCGCTGGGCACCTTTAGTCACTTGCCTTTTGGGCAGGGAATACCTGGGGAACGCTACATGATAAGAAGACAGGCAAAATTAGACTAACCCCTGTTCAATCAGCTATCGATTTCATGCGTCATGCGCGCACGTCGTTTCCAAGCGAACTTATAAATGTGGTAGGTGAGTGTCGCATGAAGGTCGGCGGCAAAGGTAGTTTAGACAACAGTTGTGAACTCCAAGCCACTGCTGCAATCAAGCCTCAAAAGTACTGACCAATGGATCTGCTAAAGAATAATGGTTTTTGAGCACTGTTCTTTAACATTCATCAGGTTGTTTTCATGGCGAAATGCACGATCGAACCGGATGATCAAAAGTCCCAATAAGAAATCGATATTTGCACGAATCGAAGCTGCATTAATAACTTGCAAGATCGAATTTCGGTCTGTACGTCGTGCGATGTTGTGAGCAGAGAACCAAAAGTATTGGCTCTCGGAGATTGGATGATGCGGTATCAATTTTCTTATCAATTTTCTAAAGGAAAATTAGGATTCACTGCCAAAACTCGAGTTTCAACTGAGTGAAGTTTCCTGTTCTTACTGGCTACTTCACTTGCATTCTTGCGATCAAAGACACGAATATCCACCGTATTTCCTTCCGCCGGCTCAACATCCTGAATCACAACAAGGGTACAATCTTTATGTATCAGATGTCCGATGATTGAGCGTACAAGCTTCAGCTCTGTAACTAATTGATTAGTGTCCTTCACTTCTTCGGTCTTCGCGATCTCGCTGAGATACCAATTTGTAAGTTCTATTTGAGAAATACCTGTGTCCACTTCAGGATTGCCCCTTCCATCAACTTGACAATCATTTCCCCCTTCTAACTTTGAATCAGAATTTAAAATTCGCTTTATAAGCATGTTTCGGACCATCTGAAATTTCTGGAAAGAAACTTTTAATTGTTTTGTGACCTTGTAGCCGCTGGTATTCAAATTTTCAGATGACAAGAGTGAGACCATAGATGCGTGGCCTTCTGGAACAACGAGGTTATGTGTATGGATAGGTGGCAATATCGGCCCAAGATTGTGTTCATTAGTTTCTTCGAAGACTGCATCGGGTTCATTAAGGTCAAGATCCCTTGCCTCAACGGCGATAATTGAATCAGATAATAACCGACAAGCCTCTCTCACGTGTTTTGGCTGTATGTCGGTTCGGCAGTGAAGACGAGCCAATGCTTCAGACAAGCGCACAAGTGCCTCAAGCTGTCGAACTGTTATACGATATGCCGTCTGTGATCCGGGCTGACTATCCCCACGTCTTAGCTTCACGTATGCACCTATAACCTCTTTTTGTGCTTCAGAGGTCAGCTTAGGGCGCAAAGTTCTCGCATAACGAATGTAGCGCTGGAGCTGTTCTAGCGTAAAGTGTGCATTGCTCACTTCTGATTTTTGCCTATGCAGCTCGATAATGTGACGTGCAAGGTTGTAATCTATAAATTCGTCAGGTTCATCAATCATGACATGAACAAGGTCAAAACGTGATAAGATGGCAGGTGGAAGACTCAAATTGTGCTTGAGTTTTTTGCTCCGATCATATCGCCCACCATTTGGATTAGCAGCGGCGAGTATAGAGGTCCGTGCGTTCAGCGTGGCATTAATGCCAGCTTTAGCAAGAGAGATAGTCTGCTGCTCCATGGCCTCGTGGATAGCGACCTGGTCTTTACCATCCATTTTGTCAAACTCGTCTATGCAACATATTCCGTTATCTGCTAACATTAGCGCACCGGCTTCAATACAGTATTCCCCAGTTTCGACATCTTTTCCAACAGTGGCCGTCAATCCAGCTGCTGACGATGATTTTCCGGAAGTGTATACGGCCCGTGGTAGAAAGGCAGATACATATTTGAGGAACTGGGACTTAGCACAAGAAGGGTCACCAACAATTAATACGTTGATGTCACCCCGAAGATTGATACCATCACTCGTTTCCTTATGCACGCCTCCGAAAAGCATCAGCGCCATGGCACGCTTGATATCAGTGTGCCCATGCACTGCAGGTGCAATGGACGATACAAATTTCTCATAAATAGAAGGATCCTTTGCCATCAAAGCTATGTCCCTTCTTTCTTCTGATGTAAGGCTCTGGACGGCGTCAGTTGCTTCGTGTACTTTCAAATCAGTATTATCGGCCACATTTCGATCGTTGCCGTCAGGCTTCAGGTTGCCCGTCGTGTTAACAGCAACAGAATGAGCAATAAATACCATTCGGTAATAAAGCTCGCGCACACCCATGCGACGCAAGCCACCTAAACCTTCACTTTGAGTAGAGCTAGCTGCAGTGTTTCCAAGCTCAGTACGATCTCCTGCCATGTTTGCAGGGGCACCATCAGGCGTGACTAGTAGTGATCCGGTGAAAATGACTTTGTCCCCTGCACGAGCCTGCTCGACAGCTTCATTGCGCAGGATCACTTCCATAGATCTTGGTAAAGATCCAGCTGGAACTTCCTCAGAATTTTCTTGAACCCGGACACGCTGCCAGTCGACAAACTTGCAGCCTTCACGCGATAAAGCCCATTTTAAACGATTAGCACACGTCGCATTTAAACAGGTAGCGGGTGTTGTGTATTGACACTGCTGTTCGACATCTTGGCATAAGGTTCCACATTCAATACACTCAAAACTGCCAAGTAGCAACTCGGGTCTGACGTCAGAAGTGCGAGTCACGGTCCCGCTGAATGAGCACAGCTGCCCAATAATCTCAGCTTTCAATTCGCGAAGTCGAAGCACACTTGGCAAATTGACGAAAGCGACCCAGAACTCTTTCTCCTGGCCACTTTCCCAACTTACCATCTGAGGTTGATGCTCACGAACAAACATTTGAACTGCCTGACGCAGAGTTGGCTGATACCTATAAAAGTTTGCCTCCACTGCCTCGTGAGCAAGTGAGCTATCAAACCTGAAGTCAAAGTGAGGAATAGAGGAAAGTCAAAGGATTAAAACGGTCAGCTGCGCTTGAATGTCCTTTGACGCACCGGACGAGGTGCTGGAAATTGACATACAAAGTGGTCCCATCACATTCACGCAAAACTTTCAACTGTTGGATATAATCGAGGTAGATCGAACTGCCCGTGTCGATCGAATTTTCACTAACATCAGAACTGTACGAGTTTAGGAAGGCGAGAAATGCACGAAGCACCTCCTCTGCACCATCGACGTGTGTAGCTTCGGTAAACATGAAGGCTGCAAACGTTCGGGGGTGGGTCTAAAGAACAGCAGTTTCAGTTCAATTTGTGAAGAAGACGGGAAAGCCGGAAAATAATGTCACTCGATTTTGTTATGATCAAATAAATGTTACCTTCGTACCTTCATATATGATATTAATATTCATTAAAACTACAAGCTTCTTTTGATAAACGAGTCCGAATAATATTAAATTCAGTTTATGTATGTATGATTACCTGTCAGTTTTATTTTATTGTCGCTCACGGCGGGGGAATTGAATATAAAAACGACTGTAGAATAGTAAGATGTCTGCTGGTGGCTGGATCGTTTCTGATCGAAAAGAAGTAGAAATACATTTCAGAAAAATCTGAGCCTCCGACCCAATTCTCCCACCCATCGAATCAGAAAATTCTAATTCGTCGATTTACGCCTTCTCCTGAGACCAACAGGCCATAGGGCCCAGGCCTTGAATTACAGGAAAAATGGGAAACTCTTCCTCGAATCTGCCACTTAATAATATAGATATAATATGATATGATACTTCGAGATATATTTCGACATGATTCGAGTTAAAATAAATATGGTGTATGAAAAAAAAGACCCAAGCAATCAATCAAGAATTCCTGGATCGCGCTCGCTCGCTCGATCGTGAAAATCGTTCTGTTTCCAAGAAACTCCGCAAAAAAGCTCCTTGGACAGGCAAGGCAACGTGCGGTTTTCAAACCAACTACGTGTCATTTTTCAGCACACACTGATGCCACTGAACATGACAGCCTCTCTCGAAGTCTACAGTCATGAGGTATGTGGTAACTAGTCGAATGTGTCAGAGCTCATACCAGGAATTTTAAATCGAAGGAAGTCCACTTTGGTGGAGAAGATCAGGAAGTGCACATACTGCCATCGTTTGCTTTGCCAAAGGTAGTGATGCTTGTTTACAGTTGTTTTGAAGTGTTTTTACCTGATACGCAATGCGCCCCCTGCGTAGGTGCACCTCCTCGGTGGGACGGTGAGTTCAGGAGGAAGTGAACTCTTTTTGTAATGAATGTCATCAGCAACAACCCTTCTTGTTTTGCCCCTTGCGCAAGTACGGGCCTTTTCGTCCGCAAATTCAAGTAAGCGTTCCGCTATGGCTAGCTTCAATCTTAAAAAAACAGGGCAGATGTATCATAGTCGCACCAAAATGGTTGTCTATTTCATCACTCCGCACAGTATTAGAATCAGAACGAACTGATGATGTATTTCAGGTGCGAGTCATGATGGTTATAGTAGAAGCCGATTTCAAAATCTTTGCTCGAATAGGCGTTGCCTTTCCACTACGTTGAGGTTGCAACAGATCTATGCAAATATGCGCGTGAAGACATGGAGGATTGGAGCTTGATTTATGATTTGACGGTGACAACTAGTGTCTTGAATCCGATGTTCGCCAATTAATTATTTTTGTGCCAGGAAAACGTTCGAGCGGTGAGGCACAGTAAAATGCAGTCTGGCCTGCGAGGATTACTAGATGTCCACGCCCTGAAGGTCGCGCAACTTATGTTTTCAAAACCGCAAAGCCGCTGACAAACTTCATGGCAGGGTGTAAAATTGAGTAACTTGGCTTCCTTGGAGGTCAACATTATTCGGCGCTACATGGCCAGTTCCTTGGATCACCTTTTCATCTCGAGGCCAACTAAGTGAGACAAGGTCAGTTACGAGCATTTGATCGTTGCCTGCACGTCCAGCATCAACCACTAGCAACTAGCAACTAGGTTATAATTGGAGGGCACTACTTGTTCTCCTCTCACTGTTTGTTCTTGAGACGGGCTTGAAGCTTCAAGCTGAGACGAAGCAAGGCTTTTCTCATCCATACACCATGAGTACACGCATAGATTTTTTTACGCACGGTGCAGTAGTATGTCGACACACACAGGTGTGCACGTTTTTCATGTACCGCGCTGATCTATAGCTTTCGCGCTGATCTATAGCTCTGCCGACACCCAAAAGAAACTCCGCGCGGCATCTGTTCTCATTTTCTTCGCTTCGTGAGTTCTTGAAAGCGCCCCAAGATGGGAACAATACCCATAACCCGAGAGGTCTTCACGTGCTTGACCGCTTTGCGATGTACCTTCACAGCGAGCCTAGATTTTCGCTTCGCGAGGAGTTTTCCTGAGTCTGAAACAAACCGTTTCAGCAGTCCAGCATTGCGAAAATCCAGCGAATCCGACAAGAGCTTATCTACGCGACTGCCATGTAAGGGCGCGCGACGAGACTGGCGCGTCAATGAACGCTTGTCAATGCCAACTGATGGAGCGATGTCATCTGCCTCATAGGACTGCCCTGGATAGTAAAGCCGCGAGGTCGACATTCGTTCCAGCTCCTCTCCTTTTGTCGTCTCTGCCTCAACCTCTGCCCTTGCAATAGTTTTCCCCAAGCTAACCTTGTTCAAACTATACGATTCCTCTGCTGGGGAGACAAGGTCGAGCGCCATCCTTCGGACTGCAGGGAAAAGTGGGGCCAGGATGAGAAACATCCGATGCAAACCGTTGGAAACACCCCGACAAGAAGTACAGGGTAACATTGCTGCAAAGAATGAGAAAGGTCGGAAAACTTGCCTTCATCGGTGAGCGTGCGGACCTGGGGTCCGACTCCTGGACTTATGTGTCGCGATGATCTGGAGGACGCGCGCTCCCATTTGATTGTAACAAGCCTGCGCAGAGACATGGTGCAGAGATGTCACGAACGATGTCCTTGACAGCTTTCGCTGATGTAGACGGTTTTTCGAGGTCTTCCAGAGTAATATTAATAAGATCTTAAGTGTTACACGAACAAATAAAGATATTCGGCATAATAGCCGATTCTACAGGAAACACCACTTGCAAAAATGTCACATATATATGACCTTTTAATATTCATATGACCTGGTATCGTTAATCAAGGATCACGGTCTATTCGCTTCGTACAATGACGACATGACCTGGTATCGTCAACCAGGAATCACGATCGCTTCTTACAATGGTGACGTGTGTTTGCTCATACGTCGGCTGTTAATTGTAGTAAAGATGGTTATTCATGTGATTAACTAATTAACCACGTCCTCGGTGGCCGGCCGACCCACCTGCGAACCCCAACAAATCAGTTCACTCGTTCGCCAAGAAGATTTTTATTATTAAGATTATATTATTTAATAAATACGTAACATATTCTGTTACGTTGCTCATACTACAGTATTGAAGGAAACAAGCAGCTTGCTGCGCTTCCACTTCCAGCGCCGCTCATTGTCATGTAGATCTAAGTTGATACAAGTGACACGAAGACCCATAGGTCTCCCGCCAAGGTTTGGCTGTCCTCTTTCGGTTTGTCGTTCGGCCATGGCGAAGCGAAAGAGTGGAGGCTGTCGGTTTTCAAAGTTTTTTGAATGAGCAACGTGTCAGAATTTGTTTCAAGTCACATCAAAACACTCGAGCTGCGCAAAAAATCAAACTCAACGGCAAATGCATTGTCCCACCCGTGCGCGGCGATGTCACTTTTGTATGGGAATCTGTTAGAAATCACGTGATTGTGATCCGAGTCAATGAAGAAAATTCCTACGGCAGTATTCTTCATCGACTCGCAGAATTGGTCAACGTTACGTTAAGATTAATTATTAAGATATTATAATAATTTAAATGCACGTATATATATGTAAATAAGACGTACAAAAAAGTCGCGGCCTGGTGAGAAATTCGCTTGGGAATCATGAAATTTGATCTGTGTTTCGGTTTTTTTTTGGCATGGCAGCGCGTGGCGCGCTTCAGGATGTCAAAAGGGAGCGGCCGACGAGCCGCTTCGCGGCTGTTTAAACTCTAAACTCTGAAGACCCAACCCCAACTCCCTAAAGACACGGCGCGGACCCTAAAGATACAGCGCACCGCTTTTTAATCGCGCGTCAGCGGCTACATGAGCGCGCATCTTGCTCATGAAAAAAACGCGATAGTCAGCGCGTGGCACGCTTCAGAATATGTATGGGAAGAATTAACTCAAGGATGACTGGTCCCGCGCGGTGCCAAAAAAATAAAATTGGTAGCACAGCTTGAAATTTGAAACGAAGACGCAGCGACACAAAAAAAATTAAATCGCGCCTATATATCTAGCTAGATAAGATACACTTACTTGTAAGTCTTACCCAGATTTTCTACGATTTCTTCCTGATTCTTTGTTGGACAATAAGAACCCTACCACACGAAGCGTTCGCCCCATTTTTGCGAACCTGTCCGATACAACATGGCTCGAATTTGCGTCGAAATGCGCCTCGCTAATAAGTTTCCCATCACAGTGATTCGCGCAGGTACTCGAAGGCCTTCTGTTTACGTGACTGCCTCTCACGCGGAGAGGGCACTGCCTGGGCGACGTTGTGCCATTTCGCTCGGAGCGCTCGGTGCTCAGCTTGCATCGTTGCCGAAAGCGTCTGCCCTCATTCCTGCCAACGACGACGAAGATGAGCAGTACGTCCTCGTTGCCCTTGAGTCTCTCACTGCACGCAAACTGTTATACCTCTGGAAAGCTGTGTTGTTTTACCAGTCGTCATCCTGCGATTTTCTTTCCACAGGCTTTTGGCCAAGGCTAAGGCCGGCCGCGCTGAGCGAATTCAAGCAGAGAAGGCATTGGAAAAGAAATACGTCTCAAAGAATGATCTCAAGCAGGATCTTGAAACGTCAAAAATTCAGGTGGCTGTGTTCAAGCTCAGCAAAGCTGGAGGACTCATCGAATCTGGATATCTTGCTCTTGCAACAGAGGAACTTGGTTCTGGCAACTGGGTAGAAGAGCTTCAGACAGCGGGATCGAAGCTTGGGAAGCAGCCTGAAAATTTCATTGAAAAAGTGTCAATACTAAGGAGCGCCTGCCGCGATGGTGACGTGGATGGAGCCAAACGTGCATACATTTCTGCAGCAGCTTCCCTGAAGGAATACGCTTTCGCAACAGAAACGACACAGAACTTGAAACTCTTGTAGCGCACAGACGCTGAAGTACATTTACGTCCTGAGAAGATGGCATTGCCACGAAAGCTGCTTCTTAGAGCACGCCAGTTACTCGGGGATCATCTGGATCATCTAGCGAGGTGTCAATATTGAGAAGGCGTGTTATTTCTACAGTTAGCTTCCAGCTCACCTGTGGCAAGATGCCTTACTGTCACCATATGGTTTACTTCCATGCACACAAACATTTACAGTTTAATATTTACTTACCATCCTCTTACGTCAATCTGACACAACGCACTGCGCTATTCACTCATGCCATCAATCAAGGATATATGGCTTGCTGAGATGCTGCCAAGCAATTTGTGCAAAACGAGAAAGGCATTCGTTGCCGTGCATGCAAGCATCGGGTCTGCACTTGTTTCCACCGCGCATTGAGCCGGATACATGTAAGCGCACGCTTCTGGTGTAGATGATGAACCAACATACTCATCCCTAAAAAGTTGTGACAATATTCCAATAGCCTAGGAACCTGGTGCACTTCTGCGTCAAAGGGTTGCACTGTTAGGAAGCCTACTCTGGCAAAAGTAAGTTTTGATGCAGCAAAAGCCGACGAGTTGAAATGCTTACATTTGATAAACACTACGTCAGTGTCCTCTCACGATCTACAGTCGAGACCATCGGTGAAGAAGAGGTCAGAGGACACTGTTCCGTGATGATTTCAAATAAACTGTGTTTTCACCCGACCCTTTCGATGCCAGCAGATGCAAAAGCTTCTCGTGCACTGTCCGAAGCTATGTTACCACTGTGCGCTAGTGAAACTATGTTACCACTGTGCGCTGGCACTGATCTACTCCTTAACCTTCGCAGTGCTCTTCTCCCATCTGCATGCTCCGGAAAGTGACTTGTTTCAAAGTCGATGTGGACGAATGCTCGCTCAACATCTTCCATCTCTTCAATTCTGTTCTGCAAACTTTCGCCGATATCATGGGCACATTTAAGCTTCATTTCTTCCGCAAGAACGATGTCCACTTCAACGAAAAAATTAGGCCCGAACGTGTATGCGCGCACCGTGTCGATGCATATTATCTCAGGATGGTGGTTCCAGGCAAGATATGTAAGCTGCGTTAGGAATTCAGGTGGAGCTGAAACCCCGACCATCGCTTTGATCTGCTCGATTGCCGTCTCTGCCCAGTTGTAGATAATGTAAACAGCGAGTAAGATCGCACCGAACGGATCGATCCAAAAGACCATGCGATCGCCTAGCATAGCACTCACCAGACCAACTGAGTTTGTTACTACATCATTCCTGTGGTCCTGTGCATAAGTCTGCACCACAACACTGTTGGAACGCCGGCAATACAACCAAAGGAAAAATTTAACAGCGATGACAAAAACCATGACACCGATCACGGCGTATAAATCCTCAAGGTGGTGCGTATGATCGGGTCCCATAAGCTGCCGAACTCCTTCTATTAGAATCTGGAATCCCAAGGTGCCCATGATACAAGAGAAAACGATTATTCCAAGAGGTTGCATGCGGCTTTTTCCTGCCGGGTACACGTATTTATTTTGCTTCTTCATCGAACGATCTGTTGCCCATAGAATGAGGCCCGAGACCAAGTCGAGGAACGAGTCTAGAGCGGAAGCGATAATACTGAGGGAGCCTGAAGAATATGCAGCAAAAACTTTTATGATAAGAAGGCAAACGTTGGCATAGAAAGAGATCCTGAGTGCAAAAGTGTCTCTCCAAGCTTTGCGCTTCGATTTGGTATCCTTATCATTCCAATCGGAGTCGCTAACAACACTTGCCGACGGCTCAGTTCTACCAATCAACTGTTCGATCTCCTGAAACTGGTCCACTAGTTGGTTTTGCCTGCGATAGTAACCCACAATGCCGTCTTTCGCTCCAGTGTTGAAATGCCTTGGCAGGCGCCTGTGCAAGCCTTGGATCTGCGCTTCCGTCTTTTTCTGAGTCTCAAATGATTGCGCGTCCAACCTCCACGATTTACGAAAAACACCACTTCTATTGTTGCACAGTATTGCCTCGGTTTCGCCTGTCGTTGCCGGCAAGACAACTGCGGTCTCCTGCACGCTTTCGTTGCACTCAAGCGGGGATTTTCCCGAGCTCATCCCTGTGACAAAATCCAGCCGGGTGGGAGCCAGGTCGGGCTTTAGGATCCTGAGATTATACAACCTCGGATTTTGGAGAATAATATAATAAATATATTGCCCACGCACGTATATTTTATTATTGTATGATATATATATAAGATTTCGGTATGATATATATATATAATTATTCCCAGGCAACATATTGGATTCGTGTTTCAAAACCTTTGGACGTGGTTCTGCGATGTGGGTCAAAGGGCGACACGTGGACGAGGCTATCGACATTAAAAATGACGAAATTGCAAAACATCTCAACTGCCTCCTGTGAAGTTGCATTGTTCGATGCTCGCGGAAGATGCGATCAACGCTGCGGAAAGAAATTTCAAACTGAAACGAAGCTCCCTAAAGACTCAAGACTTCAACTGAGTCAGGTATCAGCCCTATCTTTGTGGTAGCACACGCACACAGTTCAGATGGTAGAAGCGCGAGTCAGGTTCAATCTCAAATAATAACTAAGACACGAATGCAGGCAAACACAGTGATGCACACGTACACGGACCAGGGACGCCGATTTTCAGTGAAGAAGAACGGCCTATTATCTCTTTGAAATACAACTCTCCGTTTCCAACAGTTCAATTGTCCGATTCAATATCATATTAACCGCTGTCATAGTTGGAGAATATGCGTCCTCATATTTTGCAGCAGTCTGTGACGTCTCCGGATGCATATGGAATAGAGAGCGACCTCGCTCACTCGCCCAAGCAATTGATGGGTCAAGAGGGATTCTACCAAGAAAATTTGCACCCGTCTGCTCACACATGAAGGCGGCTCCACCCCTAGTGGCAGGGAAAACGTCGACGTGGAAATGTAGGTTCGGACAAGTGTGACTCTCATGTGCGGCACTGCTTGATCCACTTTTCATTAAATGTGCAGCAAGCACTTGACGGACCACCTGAGTCATATTGGATCCGTCGGCCCCTGAAGAGAAGCGAACAAGATCACTTCCAAGAGGTAGACTCAAACCGCTCATATTTTCAACGACGCCAATAATTGGAATTCCGACTTTTGAACAGAAGTTAAGCTCCTTGCGCACGTCAGCCATAGCGACCTCCTGTGGTGTTGTTATTATGAGTGCCCCGTCAACTCCAGTTTCTTTCATATATTGAACAATGCTCAGGTGCTCGTCAGACGTCCCGGGCGGCGTGTCCACAATCAAAAAGTCTATCGGACCCCATTCAGTATCTTTTAGAAACTGCTTTATCAGTCCACTTTTCCTTGGGCCGCGCCATATAACTGCGTCATCAGAGTTATTAAGCAGGAATCCCACAGACATTATTGCAAGGTTATCACTGACATAGACGGGAGACCAACCACTGTTTGACCTGTGAACCTCGTGGCCTTCTTTACCAAACATGAGCGGAGCTGAAGGCCCACAAATATCTACATCGAGGAGGCCAACGTCCAGGCCTCGAGCAGACATTCCATAAGCCAGCTGTGCAGCAAAAGTGCTCTTACCAACTCCGCCTTTTCCTGAGAGAATAAGGATTTTGTATTTGACTTTCTCCAACCGTCGTCGGATTGCAGCCGTATCTATGTCGACGCCAGAAAGGGGTGAAGAGGCGCACGCGGCCTGTAAATTGAATCATAAATCGAGTCAAAAGTAAGCGTAGGCAATTATGTAATTACAATGCGGAGGAAACACACGTGCCTGATTTGGGCACCCTGAACACACATCAGCACTCCCGGCAGCCTGGTTGTCAGAACCTGGTACGTAAAAGTAAAAAAAAAAGTCAGGTCGTGGAATATGGCAATTTTCAATGCGGAAAGAAATATCACCTGGACAGCCAGTGTTTGCTCCGTCCGGAACGGGCAATCTTTCATGATCCTTCGGGGACATGGGCGCCGGTCAGAGAGTTCGTCCGGCTTGTCCAACTCTAACAAAGACGACGTTATCATCACCAAGTAAGCTACGTACGGTTCGTTTCTCTTTATTATCCATATTTATTACCTTCGTATTGTTTACATTAAATTATTATCAACTACATATATCACACATCCAGCTTGATTGATAATTACGTAATAATCACATTAATATTTATTTCGGGCTCATTTTATTACTTAATAAGTGTGCGCAGCGCAGGTGGTTGAAATCCAGAATACAATTTAATTATCATCATATCCTGAAGATAATATATCACCATTTGCACAACTGATGGCTGAACCCGTGCCGAGTTTTTTTTCGAGGATTTTGAAAAGCGGATATCCGCCGGACTTTTTCGGACATCTTCATCGAACAAACAGAGACGACCATTGCCCGGATTTTCCCCCAAATCCGCTAAAATTTTTCGAGTTTTTCTCAGACATGTCTATAGTTTTGCAGGTGGTATAATAATAAGGTAAGTTTCGTTCGTTCGTACGTATTATAAATTAAAATAATACTGTATGAAACTCGCTCGTAATAATATATTATATAAGGTATTTTACACATTGCATAGAATATTTTAATATATATATATGATTATTATATACATACATGATATCTATGATAGTATATATATGTATGGAAGGTATTTTGAAGAGAGTCTGACTGTTTACTCTGTGCGCCATTATAATTAGACCGCCAAAAGTTCGAGTTAAATCTCCCGTAGAAATTGAGGATTTATTAGACCATACTGCTCTCATACATGGAAGCCGAAGCGTCGCCTAACCGTTTGCCTGTTAAAGTCATAAGTAAATCTGGAGGTTACGTTAGGTTAAATGCTCTGGTAGTAACCGTAAATACGACGAATATAATATATTAGCCTACCGCACATCCGGAGCTATCAACGCACACACACAGGGCGTGCACACCGAGGAGCCTCCACCCCTCGAATTCCGGAACAAGGCGTACCTCCACAACATCGCCCTTGTCCACGCCACTCTCATCAACACCATCATGCGAAGGGTCCTGGGAGACACAGTCACTTCCACGCGCTGGAACGGAGCTGGACGCGCCACGCAGGCGGCCGAGTTCTACCGCAACCCCACAGCCGTGACCAGCGACGTCGAGTTCTAATCCTGACGAGGATAGCTCTAATCGATGACCACAATGGCTTTCAGGTTTCAGGTACGAAAATTCGATATTTGCTGCGTAATCTAATTAGACGAAACTACATCCCATACATGTAATATCTAAAAAGAATAGATACGAATATATATATCTGATACTTTCGTATTTTTAAATAAACATATGATATTTTTATGTTCTCCGTCCCCTATCATATTCTCAGCTTTATTTAAAATGATGTATAAATAATAACTAAAGATACTCTTATAAATTTCTACACAAATATGCAGAGGGCGACGGATAAATTATTTAGTTTGTTATTTAATATTTTATTGATTGCAATAATTTTATTTTCGTCATTGCAATTTGTAAGATCTTACAATACTATTTTTTTCATTTATTTTTTTCATTAAATAAACGCTTGGATTTTTGAAATGATGTCATGCATTATTGCAAGATCGAAAGATGATCTATCATTTCGGGATGTGATTTGTTTTGAAGTTTGGCGCGTGGCGCATGTCAGTATTTGCAACCGACCGGCGTTATAGCGATAATGGAACGAAAAAATGTCCGGTGCACCTGGTATCGTTTGTCAAACATCACTGACTATTCGTTCCATACATTGTCGACATTTTTTACTGTTAAAAATGTCACACTCACCTGGTATCGTGAACCAAACGTCACGGACTATTCGTTCCATACATTGTTATCATTTTTCGTTCCAATAATCCAAGAGTTTCTATTTTTCTTTTAACTCGGAAATCTCTGTTATGCCCACACCCATGGTCATTGATTAAATTTTATAGTTTGGTTTACGTTACGTTGTAATTAATTCAACGCATATTACAATTAACCAACCCTCTAAGGCTATGCCGACCAACATGTTGCGAACCACCGTCCCTCGTTCGATCCTGTAGAATTATTATTATTGCACTCCATCTTTATTATATACGGTACAAGATATTTAATATTTTAAGATAATCATTATTTATTTTTGAAACAAACTACCTTCGAAGGTACCTTCGTACATTATTATTCCATAATTTTTTTGCGTGCATGCATGCATGTCAAGAAATTATTAATGTTGATTGGGGTGAAAAAA
>MDSY01037320.1_pt1 | contig 16130 bp, 12 predicted proteins | sample 811131 | NCBI WGS metagenome assembly MDSY01 (sample SAMN05326643, study PRJNA326480) | marine metagenome | isolation source: seawater | place: Atlantic Ocean: South West | collected 2010
GGGACTCGTCACGCAAGATGAGCTCGTTGGCAGACCGCTGATGAGAGTCTTCCCACTCTCGAGGATAGGAGCTGTCGAGTGAAAACTGAGATCAATTATGAACACATCGAGACTCCTCAATTATGTCGTTAAAAATGATGTCAAATTCAAATACAGCATGAGCATATTGGCGTGGGCGCCCCACTGTCTACTACTCTCTACTAGAGGTATATCCTATGTACATTCACGTACCTGATCATGCGAATCCAAATCGTCAGCTAAGTGAGGTACACTGTTACAAATGAACTACTGAGTTAAGAGCCCCGCGCCATGAGTTGTATCATTCATGTGAACTCTCGAGCTGATTGCGTAGAATATTAGTATTACTGAGGCTGTTTCTTGTCGGCCACCAGCTCCAATCGGCGCACGAGCCCGTCGAGCGCGGCCAGCTCCTGCGAAGCGAACACGGCGTCTGGCTCAGTCACACACTCAGCGCGCGGGCTTCCTTATTGAGAGGTGTGCGACGGATGCATGCAGCTGAGCATCGGGAGTGCTGATGTGGAGTGCTGATGTGGGGGGCGGGGCGCAATGCCTGCGCAGATGCAGCCTTGACGTTGCTTTGCGATGGCGCGTTTGCGGGCATGCCTGTGCACCACAAAAGGCCGCCGGTGCGCCGTCGATACACATGCATGCCATTTTGTCACGAGCTTCAGCACACGGGGATCGGAAATGTGTTTCAATGCCGGTGCACTTACAGGCAACACAACACCTGCAAGTGCCTCGAGTTTGCAGAGCGACTTCTCGAAGGCCTGCACGTCGCTCGGTGACGGCTCGGCGCCAACACCTTCCTTGACGGGACTCTGCGAGAGGTTACCCAGGTAGTTGCCCATCTGTGCAAGGTTGGGCGCGGCAATGTGCGCCGAGTTTCCCGTCTATTCCTGTGATACCTGGGGGTACCTTTAGTTTCTTACAGTCTGTACATACCGAGATTACATAGAGTAAAAAACGGAGGGATTCGATGGCAAAGAAGTCGCGCAAGAAGGCCATCCACAGCCGCAAGCTTGGGATCGCCGCAGCAGCATCCGCCGACCCGTCCGTCCACAGCGAGACGGGCAACTGTGTGCGCAACTCTGCTGCCGACTCGGTGGCAGCCTCCAAGACGACGGCTGTCGCCGTCGTTGGTGCATCCTCTGTACCGATCAGCAAGTCGGCACGGCGCAATCAGCTCAAGAAGCGTGTGGCCGAGCGCAAGCGCCTGGAGGCCCACGCTGCCTCTCAGGCAGCAAGCTCCAACACGAGCGAAAAGAAGAAGCGCAAACGCCACGCTGCCTCTCCCGAGGGCGAATCTCGCTCCCTGGCGGTGCTCTATGAGGACGCGGACGTTCTGGCGATCAACAAGCCTGACGGGATGCTCGCGCACCCAAGTCCGGGCTTCTGGGACCACGGGACTGTGCTCCATGCCCTCGAGAGTCGCCAACGCCTCGAGGGCTTCTCACCGATCGAGAGTGCAATGCTTGGCGAACGTCTCTCATCTACAGGCGAGTGGGACAGCGCGATCCCACGTGTCGTCGTGCATCGGCTCGATCGTGGGACGACTGGCGTGATGATCCTCGCCAAGACTGCGCGCGCAGAGAGGCACCTCGCCGCACAATTCAAGCAGCGGACGACGCAGAAGCGCTACGTTGCCCTCTTGAGAGGCGTCCCCTTGAGAGGCGTCCCGATGGCCGCGTCGGAGGGGGGGGGGTTGATGGGAGCAATCTCGATGGGAGCGAGATTCAATCTGAGATTCGGATCGAGGAGCCGATTGCACCTGATCCAAACCGGCGCGGAGCCGTCATCGTCGGTGGGGGTAGGGGTGGGGCAGGGGGGGGAGGTGCGAAGCCCGCCGTGAGCATCTTGCATCTGCACGCGTTCGACGCGGAGCACAGGCTCACACTCGTCTCTGTCGATCTGCTCACCGGCCGCCAGCATCAGATCCGTGCACACTGTGCACATTGTGGCGCGCCGCTCGCAAACGACGATGCCTATGGAGGCGATGCCGCCGCCGCCGCATTTCGGCAGCAGTTTGGCCCGTTGCGGCGCGGGCGCCCACTGCTCCATGCCTTTTCGCTGCGTATTCCTCATCTCCAGCAGGAGCGAATAGAGCTTTGTGCGCCCTTGCCGGCTGATCTATCGCGACTGATCCAGAGGATTTGGCCGCAGCTGGGTCTGGATCCAGCTGCCTGGCCCGCGCTCTCAGTGGCGCAACTGCGCGGAATGTCAATGTACAATGTGGGTTAAGCCATATTGATATACATATATACTAATATAGTTTAAGTTTAATTTAATACGGATATTATAAGTACATACATCGCTATGCTCGAACGCTCTTACACTCACACTCACACTGCATGGCAATTATCATACGTGGTACTCATACATGAATAACTCGACAATGAACGGAAACACTAACTGTAACTCGTAACTCAACATGCAACTGTAAACTTTGAGTCGACTCAGATGCCGGATGAGGCGCGTGCCAATGTACATTCACACATTGATGGGAGGTTTAACGAGAGATGCACGATCAGGACTCCATCAGAGGTCCCGGGTGCTCATCCACAGAGAAGGCGCCGGGCACAAAGAAGGCGCCGGGCACGCACGATTTGGACTTTACATCAGAGGTCCCGGGTGCTCATCCACAGAGAAGGCGCCGGGCACGCACAACCCCCCCTGGTACGTATGTCCGGTCCAGCCGATCAGTGGCGAGAGCATCTGACGGAGCTGATGGTAGAATGCATGGAACTGGAAGGTGTCTCCCCAGAGTCGCTTGACACAGATGGTACACGTGCCGTCCGCCTCATCCGTCACCCACATCTTTGCTGACATGGCCTCACCTCCACTCAGTCGATCGCTCACGCATGACCTTTCGGTGACGATCACACGAGTGTCAACGCTCGTGCCAACGCTCGTGTCGCTCGAGCGCGACTTTTCGGCGGCGATTCCACGAGTGCGCTCGCAAGCGCACGCGATGCGTTCGTAACGGAGGCCGATCCGTTCGACGGCGCCGCAGAGCTCATTGAAGAGCTCCTCCGAGGGCGAATTGAGTCGCTCCCAACCCAGATGGCGCAGGCGCAAGCAGCACATCTCCGGCGGGCGCATCGCCGCAACACTCCCCCTGCCAAGAGCCCCCGCAGCACAAAGCTCGAGCTTGCGATCTTGTTCTGCATCGGGCGAGTTGAATCGAGCCGCGGGGTGACTCTCGGAGCTCACCTTGGGAGCGCGGAGGCCCAAAGGCTGAGGAACGGAGTTGCGCTCGAGGGCGCCGAGTGACGCATCTGCCTTTTTCTTCAAGTCTCCTCCCGTGGTTCCTCCTGTGGGTCGAGCGGAAGTCTCGTCGTTATCAGTGGAGGAACAGGTGGAGGCGTCGGACGCATCGCCGGGGGATTCGCCGATCCACTCTTTGACCAGATCCTCCAGCTCTTCCCATGAGAGCCGCGCGGAGGGAGCAATGGCGAGAAGGCCGCAAAGCAGGTTGACCGCGGACTCGGAGAAAAAGTCGGGGAAGCGCAGCTCGTTCGAGGTGGCGTACGCGGTGAAGAACCTGCACAGGAGAGGAAGGCACAGGTGACAAGATGGGGATAGGAAGTGGGCACATTCTCTCGATCCGACGCCTTTCCGCGGGAACTCGTCGTGGGAACTGAACTTAGGAACTTGACTCGGGAACTTGCTCTTCTCCCTATGGAGGCGCGGTGGTGGGCATCCGGAAGGAAAAAGGTGAGCACAAACCTGCACTTGCTGCTGGTGGCGGCGAAGGGCGGGTATCCAGCGAGGAGGGAGAAGAGGACGATACCAAGTGCCCACATCGCCGCCGAACTCTCGCCGTTCGATTCGAAGCTGCGCACCGCCTTTGTGCAATCAGCGATGGCCTCGCCCAGATCGGCGGGTGTACACGACGCTGGCTCTAACTGGTTGCAGGAAGCGGGTTCGTCGTGGCGGCGCTGGTTCTTGGGGGAGAGTGGTGCGTGTCTATCGATAGGAGCACGCTTGACCCCCGGCGGCTGCAGCTCGATCTTTCCCTTTCTGGTGATGAGCAGGTGATCAGTCATCAACCGGTAGCGCGGGTCACGGCGCAGGGCGCCCTCGGTGAGCCGGACGATGGCGTCGAAGTACTGGGCCGCCTGCGACTCGGGCAGGCCACCGCGCTCGACGATCAGGTCGAAGAGCGCCACGCGCGATGTGCCTTCCATGGTCGGCGACTGTCCACAGGCCGTCGCGATGCTTTTTTAGCGTTGATGATTCTGCGTCTCTCCACGATATTTCCCCACAACAAATTCGTCACAATCAGTCGAAGTTGAAGGAGTTTCCGCTAACTTTTTCACACATGCTGTTACGTGTACTAGATGTACAGACAGTTTGCTTTATGTATTAGGACCTAGGGGTAGGCTCCTAGTAGGTTAAAAAGTAAAAAACACACCAGTAGGAAAGCTGTGCAACGTGACACCTAGTGGGACCGGATCATCAGATGGATTGCGCCCCCTCTCCTATTTTTGCGTCCCACCTCTCAGCCCGTTGCCGACGCTCGCTCCCTCTCGGCGTCTGCCCGCATCAACGTGTGTGCCGCGCGCAGCAGCTCCCTGAAGCCGCTCCCTGAGAGCCCCATCTGCCGTAGGAAGGCCTCGCTCTGCTGCTTGAACTCTGGACTGAGATCGCCCATGAGCGAGAATCTGCTGAAGAAGACATCCCACCGCTCCTCGATCGCCTCAAGTGCGTCGAGAAACGCCAACTTGCCGAGCGGATCGAAAGTACCGTACCGTTCACCCATCTGGATAATCTTCTCGTGATCACGTACGAGTGCCGCGTACTCCTCTTGGACGATCCGGCTCTCGAAGGCGGGCTCCGTACCCGTGAATGGCGGAGCACTCATCGTCGTCGGAGAGACCATCCCGCCCAAACCGCCCCCGCCGCCCTGCTGCGCCTGACGCTCGAGCTCGGCAAAATCGACGCCCGCAGGCGGCATCGGCGGCATCGTTCCGGCGCCGAATGCACGCATCGAGTCGATCTGCCACTTCATGAGGGCGCCGATCTGATCAATCGATTGACCCTGCGCCTCCAAGTGCGCCTGCGTCATCTTGAAGAACTCGCGCGACTGGAAGTCGTCTGCGATCTGCAGCCGCGTGAGCAGTGAACGCCATTGCTCGAACGCGCCCTCCATGTCGGCGGCGATGGAGCCGACGCGGCTGGGCTCGGGTAACTTGCCGGTCTGAAGATCTAACTGCATGCGCGCCATTTCTGCCGCGAACTGAGGCGCTTTGGCCGAGAGGTCGCCCATGCTGCGGTCGACGGCGCCGTCGAGCGCGCACGTGCTCGAGCGGAAGGGACAGAAGGGTCCGATGGGCGTGACGATCGCAACCGCATGGGGTGCGCGGCAGGTGCAGCGGGCCACTGCGCCACCAACGCGTGGCAACGAGCCCACAAGATGGTAGCCGCTCGCGCTCGCCCAGGTGAGGAGGAGAACCAGCATCGACTGACGAAGTCTCGGCATTTTTTTCGGTGTTTTACATAGTATCAAGTACTGGACTCAGTTACATATACGGGGTCGTAAACGACGTGCAAGTGCCTGGTGTCACTACTAAATAAACTGTTGTATTTCGCCATCCCAAACACATATCATTGTGCAGGTACGAGGGCTCCGCTCCGCACTGTAGGTACCACTGTTACTCTTAGAAGACGATCAAGCCTCACCCTAGCACGCCTCACTCGCCGTAGCCTTGCAGCTCTGCACCCTCTGGCTACCTGTTGAAGTGGGAGCCCGTTGCAGGGCTGGCAGGGCTACGCAGCTTGTGAGCCGCCAACGGTCTCGCCGACGTCGGGTGGCCTGGGGTACGTCTGGGTACCCCACTGGGTACCCAACTGGGTACCCCACTGGGTGCCCCACAGCTTCTGCTCGCCCAGCTCCCATCGACACGGCTGCCCACACCGTCTCGCCGAACCTCCGAGACGAGCTCGACCCAAGCGTAAAGACTCACCGCGTCTCGCACCTGCGGCAAGTGGGGGTGGGACGATGGGGTCGGGACGGTGGGGGTGGGACGATGGGGTCGGGACGATGGGGGTGGGGCGTTCCATCGGCTTTTGAAGTGCGTCGGAAGGGAGTGGTGTCTGCTGCATCCTAGAATCTGCTCTTTTGTGCGGCACCTCGGCAGTAAGCGTCATTCCATCCTTTAAAAGAACCGACGCTCCACTTGCGAGGCGCGCATGCATCCTGAGCTGATTCAGAGGCACGTTGAGGTGGAGGAGCTCGTTATACGCCTGCGCGAGCCCGCGGCGCAGCTCGACGACTGTGGGCACGCGACGAAGCTGCGCGTGCATCGCAAGGCGCCCGCCATCCGAGCCCTCGATGGTCACCGGCACGACCTGAGCCGCCGCCGCGCTCTCGCTGAGTGGTTCCATGTCCTCATCATCCTTCATCCAGGCGACAGAGACAGAATCGTCTGGGCGGATCTCGTGCTCGAGGGCCTGCGCCTCGAGCTGGTTGGCCGCGCGAGCCTCCGCCGCCGACGCTGCCGCAGCAGACTCGTGGCACGAGCGGCACTCGTCGAGGGGGAAGAGGGCGCCGCCGCCGCCGTCGCCGTGGTGCGCTCTGTGGGCGCTGAGCGCATCGTGCCGGAGCGATGCGAAGGTGGGGGGCGCGATGGTCGTGCGACGCCCGACGAGCTCCTCCGCGCCGCTCTCCATAGCCGAATCGTCCAGATCCACAGGACGGTAACGGCCAGACTTGCGCCCCTGCCTGCCGTTCGCTCCGACGAAGAGCGCGCCGCACATTGCGTGCGAGGCGGCCCGTAGGCAGAATGGCGCTTTGGGGTTGCGTGCCCAGCAGCAGAGGGCGAGGAGGGCAAGTGAGATCACGAGCGAGACGAGAAGCACCATCAGCGAGTCCACAGTCGACCCAATCTCAGCCTGCTCCAAGTTGCCAAACGGCATCACAGCACCGAACGCCGTCGTCGCAGCACCGATGAGCATCGGTCGCGATTCGGCAGCAGCGTTTCGGCGGTCAGGGAGGTGCCACGGTGGCGAGGCACTTGGCGGTCCCCAGAGCCGCCCAGAGCCATCTCCCGCGCTAGCGCCGTATCCAGCAGACTCGATGCGGTGCTTGGCGTGGCCGCCGCGTTCGGGCGTCTCGCGCTCGTGGCATTCGGCTGTGCGCGGGGTGCAGTATCCGCACGAGCACTGGCACTCCTTGTAGAACTTCCCGCACTGATTCCATTGCATCTTGAACTTGCACGAGCGCTCCTGCCAGTTGTTGAGCTCGCGCGGGAACGTGACGCCCCAGTGATCAAAGCAGCCGCGGTCGCGCAGGTCGTAAGAGTCGGGGAGTTGGAGCCCGTCGCTCTCGGGGAGCACGCATGAGACCGCGTCCGGGGTCTCGCAAACCAAGCCAATGTTGAAGATGTGCTTCGCGCAGCAGCTCAACCCGCCAGGCTGCAGCCAGCAGTCGGTGCCACCGCACTTGCTGCACGAGGCAGGGCAGCACACGCTTGCGAGTTGGGCCATCTCGCCGGGTTTGGTCGGCTGGGTGAGCGTCCAACCCTGCGTACCCGTAGAACAGTCCGCGACCAGCAGCTTGCCTTGCATGGCCACGGGATGCGCCGCGCTGCTTGACGCAGGCGCTAGGCGTTTTTCCCTTTCCGACGGGCGATAAGGGTTAAGGGTGTGTTGTATAAAAAATGGCCGAGAAAATTAAGGACCCCCCCCGTGCGGGGGTCTTAATTTCTCCACGTTCTTCTGCCCAACTAAGGATCATGGTGCGCTGCCCCTAGACTCACAGGGGCCCTGCGATGCCCACGCGCTCAGTGGGGGCGGTGCAGCACTAGCGATACTGCGTGAGGTGGACCTGCATCCACAGACGCACTCTGCCATGCATGCACGTCAGCCCAAAGAGCCAGCCAGTGCCAGCGTTGCGCTGGCTCTGCTGTGCCTGGAGGGAGACGTGTGTCGCAGGGGGCGCCCTCTGACGCCCATGTTAGATCGGGTGTCCCAAAGACGAGCCTGCACATTCATTCCTCCCGCGCCCGTTCGCCCCGTGCATGAATCGCGCCGCTCTGCGGACCGTGGACTCCACGTGAAGTCTGCGGCGCCGTTCCAGCGTGCCCCTCAGCGTGCTTCCTTTGGCACGTGCCGTGCACGCGCCTTGGGCGACTGGGCGTGGATTCTGCAGCACAGCCCTGCTCCCACCGCGCAGCCACACCCCTTTCGCGCCACTCTCCCACGGGTCCGCGGTCCCCTCCCAGCGTCTCCCCCTCCAGCGTCTCCTTTGTTCCGTTGCTCACATGCACCTGGCGCGCTCCCATCTGCAGGCGGACGCGGAGATCAACCAGACCGATGAGGAGATCGCGGCGCTGAAGAAGAAGCGCACATTCCGCAAGTTCACCTTCCGCGGCACCGACCTCGATGCTCTGCTCGACATGACCACCGAGCAGCTGATGGACATTGTCCATGCGCGCGCACGCAGGCGCTTCTCGCGTGGTCTGCTCCTCAAGCGGCCAGTGAAGCAGCTCAAGGCGAAGCTGCTCAAGGCCAAGAAGGAGTGTGGCCCGCACGACAAGCCCGAAGTCGTCAAGACCCACCTTCGTGACATGATTGTCATCCCTGAGATGATTGGCAGCGTTGTCGGCGTACACAACGGCAAGGTCTTCACCACCGTTGAGGTCAAGGCTGACATGGTCGGACACTACCTTGGCGAGTTCTCGATCACCTACAAGCCTGTGCGCCACGGTCGCCCGGGTATTGGTGCCACCTCGTCGTCCAAGTTCATCCCGCTCAAGTAAGCCGCTTGAAATGGTCATTATTAGAGCTCAGGTTTGGGGGTTGTTGTCAGGTTTAGGTTGAATTATTTACTCGTAGTACACACTGACACTCGATTGAAAATGATGTACTTATATTACATACAGTATTATTACTGAGCGATCCTCAGATCGATCGTTATTTGTTTTTGTTTTTGTTATTTGTATTTCATAATATTATATTTAAATATTAAATTTAAATTAAATTTAAAAATTAAAATTATATAAATATTTAATATTAATATAAATATAAATATTAATATAAATATAGGTTCCTATAAATAAAATATATATATGTAAAATGTATATCATATATGCGATAAAAATATACTGATACTCGCAGCTCCAGCTGCTAATCTTTCTGCTCGTAGTATGAGCTCGCCGGCACCGTGTTCTCAAATTCCACTTCCCGCACGAGGCACTTTCGCCACCAGGTGCGGGAGACGTCGCGCACGTTGCCCGCGGCAAGCCGGTGCCACTTGACCAGATGGAATATGAGTACACGCTTGTCATGGATCTCCCAGACGGAGGAGTCGTTGTCGGCGTTGCTGCCCACATAGATGCGCATGTACAACTCCTCATCGATCAGCGGTGGCTGATCGCCAACTCGCACCGTGAGGTGAGTCGGATGCATCTCCACTGTGAGCTCGCGTGCCGAGGTGCCCTCCGGTAGCTTGAACTCCAAATAGATCATGCTCGTCGACTGTCGCCAGTAGTAATCATGGGCCTTGCGGCCCAAGGTCTCGCGCGCGAGCTTCTCGCCATCCACCTGTTGGCGCACACAGTTGATGAGCTTTGCCACAGTGCACACTCCGGGGGGTCTGTTGGGCAGGGGCCCGCAGAGTGTGGCTGGACACAGACGAGCTTTGCCACATTGCACACTCCGGGGGGGTTGTTGGGCAGGGGTCGGCAGAGTGTGACTAGTGGGTGACAGGCGGGCATCGCATGGGTCGTCGCATGGTAAGGGAGGAGGCCAGAAGCGTACGTCAGCCCAGAGCGGCTTGAGCTCGACGATCCGTTTCTGTGGGTACTTGGGCTTGATCACCTCAGACATTAGATTGGTCATCAGCGGCGGCGCGTCCTCGTCTTGGCCGTCATTTCCCGCCTCATAATCTGGGAGCGGCTTCTCGTTGGCGCTCAGCCAGAATGGGTCGCGTGAGGGCGGTGTACACTCTCCGTCAACGTACTCGTGGAGATTCCACTGGTTCACCTGCACGTCATGCCCGCGCCTCGCCAGCCACGAACGCCATTTGACTTCATTCTCACTCCATCCACGTCTGCGGATCGACTCTGTACCGCCACAACAAATGATGCCGCTGAGATGTAGGAAGAATGGGCTGTGACATATGGGAAGAATGGGTGCAGTGAGAGAAAAACACACCTCTCGATTCGGCCATCTGTTCCTCCTTGTCGCGTTTTTCGCGCTGCGCCTTGGTGAGCCGGCGGCGGTCGGGGCGTGACGATGAGGGACCAGAGCCATTCGCACCATCCCTCGCCTCCGCCGCCTCATCGAAAGCCGCCCATGATGGGTCGTCCTCTGCGGGGCCATCGTCAATGTCGTCCCACGAGAAGCGCGGTGCATCGGCAGCGGCCGTCGGAGGAGTGGGCGGCATCATCTGGCGGAGGCGAGAGAGGGGTGGCTCATCCCAGCATACGTCCATCTCCTCGCGGAAGGCCAGGAAGGCGTCGATCGACGAGGCTGCCATCTGGCCCGGGATGCGGTCCGGCTGACGCATTCGGGCTTTGGCGCCACTAAGACTTGGAGGAAAGTTAGCCAAGTTTTCCCTCATGCCCTTGAATTCCATGGGACGGGGACGACTGCTAGCGCTGCCGTGGCTGCTCACGCTGCCTAAGCTCTTTGCGCTGCGGCACATGTCGCCGATGCTCTGCAGCAGATTGTCCGCATCGAGCTCCTGCTACTACTATACTGTCCGCCACACCTTCGAGCAAGAGCTGATGGACGAGCTCGCGCTCGCAGGCGTCGCCAGCACGACAGTCTGCCCTGGGCTCGTTCGTTGCGCGGAGAGCTTCTCGGAGCTGGACCCGACGTACGCGTTGCAAGTATTACCGGAGGCAGAGGAGATCTCCGCCGACACCACCGCAGCACTCGTCAGAGCGTGCCTCGCCTCGCTCAAGCTCGAAGAGCGTGCCGCGCTGCAGGCGGCGCCTCGTGGCGCACTCGCCGTGCACTCGCTGGTGCCGGACATGTTCAAGGGGTCGCCGAAGCCGAAAATGGCGGCTCGTGCGGATCGAATCAGCGCCGCGGTCACCGATGCGCTCCGCGCGCGCTTCTCAGCGGCGAGGAAGCCGATGAGGAAAGAAGGAGCAGCGGATTCGTCCGTCGAACCCAATCACCGATGGTTGCTGCAGCTGCTGTTGCTCGAGCCGGACAGGCTGGTCGCGTCTCTCTCCCGTTGCACACCGTCGCGTCTTGGTGGGAGCTGGCCCAACTGGCGCCGCGCCGCCGGCCTCGCCCCCGTCGATATCCCTAAGAGCGAGCAATTGATGCCATCTTCCGCGTATAGAAAGCTGCTCGAAGCGATTGATCTGACCGAGATAGAGCCGAGCCGTGAAGACCGCGCGATCGATCTCGGCGCGTGTCCCGGCGGGTGGACGCAGGCGCTACGCCGGTACGGCTGCTCGGTCGTCGCAGTCGATCGCTCCGTACTTGCGCCAGAGCTGATGCGAGATCGGCGTGTAGAGTTTATTAAGGGAGACGCGTTTAGCTTTACGCCTGAGCCACCCCTGCCTGTGGATCTCCTCGTGAGTGATGTGATCGCGTACCCTGATCGCGTCCTCGAGCTTCTTGGCCAGTGGTGTGAGGGCCGATGGGCACGGCGGCTCATCGTCACGATGAAGTTCCAGGGCGGCGTCGCGTGGGATGAACTCAGGGAGGCTGAGAGGCTCGCGGAGAGTCACGGCTTTGCTTGCCGCACCAAGCATTTCTTCAACAACAAGAATGAGGTCACGTTCATGCTTGCTGACACAAGACCGTCGATGGAATCGACGGCCATTGAAAGAAGATCAACGCGCAGCAAGTGACAGTAGATCTGCATTTCATGTCGTATACACGTAACAAAGTAGAATAACCAATTTTACCTTACCGATTAATCATATCGTATAGGATTTCCTATGACTATGTTCCTGCTTTTATATGTAAATGTTAATGTAGGCCTAGCTGCAAAAGTAATATTGAATATACATACAATTACATAAATGTATCATTGACATATTGACAAGACCGAAATGGAACAATACGTTTGAAGACTAATACCGCCGGCACATGGGCAGTCTGCCCAAATCGTCGAAGGGTTCGTCAAGCTCTGCGATCTGCTGCTGCCGTAACAATGCGATCGCGTCGCGCGTTCTCGCCTTGAGTTGCCCCTTCTCTATGCAGTCATGTGACGAGAGTCCCGCGGATGCGATGAGCTCTCGCATGGGGAGCACTGCGAGCTTGTCGAGATGCGTCTCGCTCGTCAGCGCAGCCGGCGAGGAGAATCGCGCAGAGAGCGGAATCAGGTGGCCTTCGGTCGTGAAGACGATAGCTGTCCCTTGCCGGTGCATCCAGTTGTCCTCATCAAAAAGCAGGTAGAGGTATTTGAGCGTCTCCGCGAGGAAGAAGGATGGCATGTGATCCTCCTGCGTGGGCGCCCCCCCCTCCTTGTGAGCCACCTCCTGCAGCGCCGCGAAGCCCCCGTCGGTGCGCGCGAAGCTGTTGAGCGATTGCACCATCTGCGCACCCATCGCCAGGTACCTGCTATTGGCCGTCGCGCGGTAGAGGGCGTAGGCACTCTCGGCGAGCTCTGGCCTGAGGGGGTAGCGCCCTGCCCATGCGCCTCCAGCGCTCTCTTGCTTGAGCACATCATACCGCTCAGGCAACGCGTCGAAGCGCTTCCAGAGCGAGTGGAACGCTCCATGAGTCTCCGCCGCTTGCTGGAGATCTCCGACGAGAACTTGCAACGAAGGCCAGAAGGCCTGGAGGGAGTCGAAGCGCGGAGAGGCGCCGGCTTGCTTGCCCTTGTGCATGTTGATCTCGGCGTACCACGGCCCGTGGCGCAAGTGCTTGATCGCCGCCACATACGACGTGTTCCAAACCTCCCACAGCTCGAGACGACCAAAGACTAGATACGATTTGAGAGCGTATTCGTAAAACGAGTCGACGCCGGCTCCGATACCTGCGGCGGGATTGCGCCACGCGCCGGACGAGACATCGAGGGTGTTGCCGAGGAGGTCCAGCTTCGACCGCTTCGACCACAGCAGCCGCAGCGCACAGAGCGCTGCCTCCTCAAAGCGCGACTCGCCTGTGAGTCTCGAGAGGACGCCAAACTCGAGAAGAAGAGTACCGACGCCTGCGGTGCACTGCTCCAGAGTCTGGCGTCGGGTGGGGCGGCCGCGGAGGTTGACGAAGGCGGCGGGAAGCTTCGTGCACCCGCCGCTGAAGGCGCCCATCAGACGACCACCAAGGTCCTTTGCTAGTGAGAGCAGCTGGCCATTGTATGTGGCGATCCGCAAGTGTTCGGCGCCTCGGGTTTCTCCCGCGGCGATCATGTGTGCTGAGAGCAGCCCGCCAAGGAGGCGGATGTTGGTCTCAAAGACGGACACGTCGATGTCCAAGTCGAAGGACACGTGCTCCTGCACCCACTCTACTCCCCACGCAAACTCGGACGCGTTGCCAAGCACAGCCAGCGTGTCGAGCGCGTCGATGAGCGTGAGTGCTACACCGCTGTAGTTGGTGCGCGTGGGGTGCTGGGCGTTGCCGAGCTCGACGAGGGAATCCGTGTAGCTGCGCGAGAGCGGCTTCAGCTCGTCGTGTGGGAAGGCGAACCGCATGTAGCTGTCGTAGCCGTGGTGGAACATCGATCGCACGTTCTCTCGCATGTTCGCCTTGGTCTCGGCGTCCCATGCGACGCAGCCGCGGCCGAGCAGCAGCATGCGGAGAATGCTAGCTGCCCATGATGGCGCCTGCGCTCCCATCGCCTCCCACTCAGCGCCTCGCCGGCGCTCCCTATCGCCTCCCACTCAGCGCCTCGCCGGCGCTCCCTATCGCGTATCCTTCCCGGCGAGGCGTTCCATGTCGAATATTGCTTCTCCCTTTTAGTATAGGTCGTGTGTGCACACAATAAGTACATATTCAGGTGACACGAATTCGGAATTGTTGAATTTGACTACAGACAGGGTACTGAGCGTGACTCCTGGGCGACGCTTGCCCGGCGACGCTTGGAGAGGGTGAGAGCTAGGCGTAGTAGGCAAGCGAGGCCTTCTTCTTGGCCTGCACAGCAGTGATGCCCTCCATAAAGTCCTCGTGGACGATCATTGTCCTCTCGTTCCGTAACGCAATCATACCAGCCTCGACGCACACCGCCTTCAGCTGCGCGCCGTTGAAGTCGTCGGTGCATCGTCCGAGCTCTTCGAAGTTGACCTCTCCGTCGACGTTCATCTTCCGCGAGTGGATCTGCATGATGCGCGCGCGCCCGTCCTCGTTTGGCAACGGGAACTCGATCTTCCGGTCGATCCGACCGGAGCGAAGAAGCGCGGGGTCGAGGATGTCTACGCGGTTGGTGGCGGCGATCACCTTGATGTTGTCGTTGGAGGTGAAGCCATCCATCTGGTTGAGCAGCTCGAGCATCGTCCGCTGCACCTCGCGGTCGCCAGAGAGCTCCGAATCGAAGCGCTTGGTGCCGACCGCGTCGAGCTCGTCGATAAAAATGATCGCCGGCTGCTTCTCCTTGGCGAGGGCGAAGGCGTCGCGGACGAGCTTGGCGCCGTCGCCGATGAACATCTGCACGAGCTGCGGACCCGCCAGCTTGAGGAAACACGCGTTCGTCTGCGCCGCGCACGCGCGCGCGATGAGCGTCTTACCAGTTCCCGGCGGACCATACATGAGTGCGCCCTTCGGAGGCTTGATGCCGATATTCTCGAAGCGCTCTTTGTGGGTCATTGGGAGGACGATGGCCTCGACAAGTTCCTGGATCTGAGAGTCCAGCCCCCCAACCTCGTTGAAATCCTCCTGCGGCTTCTCGTCCACCTCCATGGCCTTGACCCGAGAATCGAACTCACACGGCAGCGCATCGAGGATCAAGTACGAGTCCTTGTTCACGCCCACCAGGTCGGCGGGTTTGAGCTTATCGGCCTCGACGAGGCCAAGGAGAGGGAGGAAGATGGTCTGACGGGTCGACGTCTTCAGCACACAACATGTACCCTTCCGCTGCGCGTCAAGGTCAACGTTCGCGCCGTCCTCCTCAGGCTCATCCTCAGGGTCCATCGAGAGCAGCTCGACAATGTTAGCGACGAGGTACGGGAGCTGCTTGTTGAGTTTGATCTTGTCCTGGTTCTCGTGGATCTTCTCCTTCTGCATCATCGCCTCGTGAGACAGACGCGCAGTCTCGTTCCGCAGCACCTTGATCTCGTTCTCGAGCATACGCGTCCGCTGCACAATCTCGTCAGCGTCCGCGCGGGCAATGTCCTCGCCGAGGTCGTCCTCGGCGTCTCCGAAGATGTCTGTATCCATCGCATCCGCCGCCGGCGCGCCCCCGCTCGCCTCCTCCGCCGCTGGCGCACCAGCTGCGGGCGGTTCGGGTTCGGCCTCCATCACTCCGGCTGTGGGCGGTAGAAGTGCACTCCAAACTGAACGAGACGTCTGAATTAGCCCCCCCCCCCATCTTAACACATTGAAATGAAATTTATATTTTCTTATTTTCACGGTGTGAGTATGAGTATGTAATGACTTATGTATTGTGTAATCTGCTCAACATTGCACATCCATAACTGTGACTCCACGTGCTAGAATATTTCCATATGCACCTCGCTCAGAGTTGTGCATATGTCACACGAGTCACGTGCTCACTGATGCCACGCCCACCCTTCGTCCTCGAAGCTCCGATTCGCGATTCTCTCGTCACGATCCATCACTTGTGTCATGACTCATGAGCGGCTTTGCCGAGCTGTGTCTCAAGCTTCCCGATGGCCGCGAGGCTCGCGCGCCGCATCATATTCTTCGTGGGGTCCAACTCTTCGCACACGGAGCGTGCGAGCGAGATCTGCGCGGCCGAGAGTAAACTGCCGTAGCTCTTGAGCAGGCTAAAGAGCACATGCGCGAGCTTGACCGAAGCGCGCAGCTGCGCCACGTTACTGTCGGCGCCCTCGAGTAAAGAACGGAGGCACGTGGCCGAGAGCGGCGGCTTGAGTGCGAGGGCCACCTGAAGGAGCCCGAGCTGCGATTCGGTCCATGCGCGCGCCACTCCACCCTCGCCAGAGCAGAAGGCCTCAAGCATCCGCGTCATGTGCGCCGTAGGCATCTCCTTGATGAGACGGGAGAGCACCTGGGGGGGGGGA